>Ga0255762_10000289_pt1 | contig 44193 bp, 22 predicted proteins | sample 101ome_16_FD_179962 | JGI IMG/M metagenome (GOLD analysis project Ga0255762, IMG submission 179962) | Coastal salt marsh microbial communities from the Groves Creek Marsh, Skidaway Island, Georgia - 101401AT metaG (version 2) | ecosystem: Environmental > Aquatic > Marine > Intertidal zone >...
GCGAGCAGCGTTCCGTTGTTCTTATACGCCGACTGCGCCGCCGCCGTCGCCGTTCCGCTCATGGATGACGACGACGTTCCGTTCCGTCGCATCCGTCGAGACGCCCGCCCGCGCGGGTGAATGACGGTGGATGTTGATGGATGGATGATGAACGAACGAAAGACGACCCGAGCCCGAACGCATCATCCATCATCCTCGGACGACCCCAACCTCGCCCTCGCGATCGAGACGACGATCGACGATCGGTGCGAACAACGCATCGCTGTGAGGGCCCAGACCTCGTTTTCACCCGATCGATGTGATTGATGTGCACGGATTATTTTGAAGGTTCATGACTCAAAGAGGGAGGGAAGGAAGGAGCTTCGCCCGAGGACGAAAAAACGATCGCGATGTCGTATCGTGTTACGCGATCTCCCATCGCTCGTTTCCCGGGTGTCGGTCTGTATCGTTCGCGTGTGTGTATGTGCAAACAGTTCGAGAAACGGATGACCCCTGGGTGTTAGGGTTTAGGGTTTACTGTGGATTGCGAAAACACCCATGTCGGTTATCGCGTCGCGTCGATCGATCGAACCATCGGCGACGACGACGAACGGGGTACGAACGGGAGAACGCGACGGGTCCGTCCGTCGGATCTTCGTGTCGCCGACGTCGTTGACCATGAACGGATCGCTGGCAAACCTGGCGCGCGCGCAAGATGAGCTGCGAAACGCCGTCTCTGTCGGGTTGTCCGAGATCAAATCGGCGTACGAGACGGTGGTGAAGGACTCGGAGACGGAACACAAGGGACGCGAACAGGAGCGCGAACAGGCGAGACGGGCGATCGAGACCGCGGAGAGCGATAAGGAAAAGTTGGAAACCAAGCTCACGCAGTGCGAAGAGGCGCTCAAGGAGACGAAGAATGTGTTGATGGAGACGCGGGAGCAAGCCAAGGATGTGCGTTTGAATCGATGCGATTGAATTGGGTTGGATTTTCGTGTTTTTTTTTCGGTGGTTTGCCCTCGTCACGATGACGACGACGACGACGACGACGACGGACTGACCTTTATCGATGGATAATCTTTCGCAGGCGAACGCGGCGTACACGACGGAACGCGCGGAACTCATTCGTAAACTCGAGACGCTCGTCGAAGAAAAGAAGAAGGGTGAAGATACTCTCAAGACGCACGCGAATGAACTCAAGCAACAGCTCATCATCATGCAAACCAAGCTCGATCGCGCGGCTGAACTCGAAAAGGCTGCGCTTGAAAAGTCAAAGCAGGCTGAAAAGTTCCACGAGGAAAAGCTTGAGGATTACAAAAAGCAACTTCAACAGCTCAAGCTCACGCTGACGCAGTCTGAAGCGAAAACCGAAGCCGAGCACACGGCGAAGAAGGATGAACAGGCAAAGGTTCAAGAGTTGCGTGGGGATGTTACGAAACTCGAAGCGAAGATTCAATCTCTCGTTCAAGAGCTCGAAACGACGCGCAACCAGTGTGTGCAATGGCAACGCGATGCGGACATGGCCAAGGCGGAGACGCAAAACGCTCGCAACGAGGCTGAAGCTGCCAAGGAGGAACGCATGAAGGAGGAGAAGCACCGCGGTATCTCTGAAAACGAAGCCGCGGATTGCCGACGTAAGACTTCTGAAGCCGTCGCCGAGGCTGCGGATCAAAAGCAACAGAGAAAGCTCGCGGAAGCGGCGCTCGACGTTCGTGAGAACGAACTCAAGGATCTGAAGCACAAGGCGCAGCTCATGGAGAAGGATTACAAGGAGATGCTCGCGGATGAAAAGCAGGCGCGTCAAACGCTCGAGGAAAACTACGAGCAACTCAAGACGGATTCCGTCAATCTCTACAACGCGTACACGAGCTGCCAACAGCAAATCGAAGAGTATCGCATCGCGCTCGAGCGCGAAGCGCAAGAGTCTGCGGCGCTCCACGCCGCACTCGCCAAGCAAAAGGAAGACGCGGCGCGCGACGCCGTTCGTCAACGCTCCAGCCGCGTCGTCGCCCCGCCAGCGGGCTTCCTCGGCGGCTCGTCCCCGTCTCCGAACGCTCGCAGCGGGCAAAATACTCGCATTCACGAGATGAACGACCTTCGATCTCCGCCGTCCTTCGCCGATTAGACTTGTGGAATCGAACCAAGCCGAGTCGTCTGGCGCGCTTTACCATTGACGTCGATCGATACATATTTTCGAACGAAGCCTCTTTTTTATAAAAAAGCATAGCCATCTCATATGCAAATCACTACATCATGCCATCCATCGCGCGCAATCCATTCGAATGACCTGCCCGTCTGTTCAACGAGAACGAGCGCCGCGTTCGCGCGCGCTCCTGTTTGTGAGGAAAATTCTTGAAATTTTCAAATGAAATTGAAGGTTCATAAACCGTGAAACCTTTAGGTACTCTTCAAAAGAGGGACTTTTGACCCGCCGTGCCGACGGACGTCAGACGTCGACGGACGCACGGACGCGACGGATCGAATAACGCGCGGGAGAGGGCGCGCGTAGAACGACGGACGGACGGACGGACGGACGCGTTGGAAGGGACACGCAGACGGGACGACGGTGAGACTCTTTTGGAGACGGCAGCAGCTTCATCGTCATGGGATCTCAGCATGAAGACGAGGGTTCTGACGGCCGGGGACGGGCTTCGACCGCGGCGACGGGATCGGATACCCCGCGTAGTTCGTCTCTTGGGTTTTTGCGACGCGTTGGAACGCCGCTGAAGAGCGCCAGTAAGTTTGCCGGGGCGCTGGTCGGTGGGTTTCTTCGAAGCGAGTCGGGGGAGTGGGACGCATCCAAGCGAGAAGAGGATGCAGAAGCGAACGGTGCGATGATCGGTGGGACCTCTACGGCGACGAACGATGCGATCGGGAGGATCGCAGTGTTGAAGGAGAACGGAGCGAGCGTTGGCGGTGAGAGGGCGACGGGAACGGCGACGAGGTTTGCGAGCGAGGCAAACGCAAGGTCGACCGCCGTCACGGCTGCGCGCGAAGCGGAACGGTGGGATCCGGTGGATGGGACGGAATCCCCGACGCCGTTCACGCAGATCAAAGAGTTTTTGAGGCGAGGACAGCTGGATAGAGAGCAAATGCTGCGACCGGAGACGGCGAACGTGGTTTTGGGCGCGACGGCGGTGGGCGGAGGCAAACCGCAGTCTACGTTTGAACGCGAGGCGGCGCGGGAAGCGCAAGAGACGCCGGTTCGGGAGCGAACGACGCCTCCGATGGGCGCAACGACGACGCCGGTGGGTGTGGCGGCGACCACAACGTCTCCGGGATACGCGTCAGTGCGACGATCGTACGGCGCCTCGGGCACGCCCTCCCTCTTGGGAACGAGAGGACGCACCGCGGCGCGACCGGCAATCCTTGATCCCGCCGAGAGAGCGCCGACGCCTCCTCGCACGAGTCTGAAGCGCGAACGCGAGTTGACTTTCGTCGATCTCGAGCGTGAACGTGCTCGAGTGACGACGCCACGTCGTTTAGAGTCACAAACGCACAGTCCGGGTCCAGGCGCTTTGGCGCGCGATGCGGACGCGGCAGCGTATCGAACGCCGGCTTCCAAGCCGGTGACGAGCGCTGTGACGACTGATACGGCAAAACGCATCTTGCAAACTCTAGATCGGTTGGCTGGTGCGCGCACTGCGACTCCGATGGGTGCCACTGCATCCAAGCCGTCTTCCGCAACGTTTGCCACTAGACCCGCAGACAGAAGCCAAATCACTTCACCTATCATTGGAAGCGCCTTTGACAAGCCAGTTTCGGCGACCAAGGTGACTCCTACCTCTGAGACGTTCGTTCAGACGCCAAAGTCGGGAGTTTCTTTTGCCGCATCGCCGATGCCGTTCATCAGTTCGTCTGCGTCTGGCCGTGCGCCTACCACTCCGTACCCGACGGGTACCGACAGATCGGAACCAGAAATGGAAACTCCTGACTTAAAGTTTAAGTTTGGCGAGGATAGTAACTTGCTTGCAACTGGTAAGAAGCCTAGAGCGCCCGCGGGACCCGTCGCCAATGTGACGACCAAGTTCACATTTGGCGAGGGCGCGTCTGCTCCACTCTTCCCGAAGAAGTCATCACCCGTCAAGACTTCTCCACCGCCGCCGCCGCCTGTTGCTGCGCCCGTGGCAGAGAAAAAGGCAGAAGCTACGCCGGGAGCGAAGCCAACGGTTAATTTGTGGAGCGCAGAATTTTTGGCCAAGAACCAAGAGCATCAGAAGAAGGTTCAAGCAGCCATTGAAGAAGAAGAAAATGCGGCACAAGCGCCTGCACCGTCTCCGTTCGCGGCTGCGCCGCCTGCCGGGGACAAGCCAGCGTTTTCGTTTGGTATTCCGGCGGCGAGTAGTGCACCGGCCGTATCTAGTTCTGGTGGATTTTCGTTCGGCGTCACCGCTCCCGCGGCATCTGGTGCTACCGAAAAGCCTGCATTTTCTTTCGGAGTCACTGCACCGGCCAAGCCAGCTGAAGCTGAGAAGCCAAAGACTGGCGGGGAATCTGGTTTGTTGGCCTTTCTTGGTGCGTCTTCTGAAGCGAAGACTGCGGAACAGCCCGCGAGCGCTCCGACGTTCACTTTTGGTGCTCCGCCCAAGTCGCCCGAGAATGCACCAGTGAAGGCTCCAGAACCAGCGCCGGCGTTCACTTTCGGTGGATCTTCGGCACCGGCGGCAGCAACTGATAAGGAAAAGCCAGCGAGTAGTCCAGCTTTCTCGTTCGGTGCTGTACCACCGAGCACGGTGCCTTCCGCAAGCACTCCGGCGGCGGCGACATTCTCCTTTGGCGCAAAACCGGTGGAGAAGACTGAGCCTAAAAAAGAGGAGAAGTCTCAACTCTCTGCGACCGCAGCACCGTTCACTTTCGGTGCGAAGTCCGACGACAAATCTGCGTCTGCCCCTGCATTTACGTTTGGCGCGAGCGCTCTGGCAAAGACGGAAGAGAAACCTGCAAGCGAAGCGCCAAAGCCGGCATTTAGTTTTGGCGCCGTGCCGGCAGCCAAGGAAGACTCCAAGCCAGTGGGTGGTTTCACTTTTGGGGCTTCAGCGGCGAGTGCGCCGGGATCTAATGCGGCAACTGAGTCCAAGCCAGCGAGCACCCCGGCGTTCACGTTCGGTGGTGTCTCTAGCGCTGCTGCTGATGCCAAACCGGCGAGCGTACCAGCGTTCAGCTTTGGCGCAGCGTCATCCACCCCTGCTTCCGGAGCCTCCTCAGGTTTTACTTTCGGCGGTGCAGCTTCGGCGCCGGCTTCGAGCAGCGCAGGTGGTTTCACATTTGGTGCGAGCTCGAGCGCTCCGGCTGCCTCCAATCCCTTTGGAGGCGGATTGTCCGTGAACACGAAGCCTTCTGAGAGCGTGTTTGGTCAATCCAAGCAGGATGAGCAACCGAACACTCCCGAACCCATGAGCCCGTTTGAAACTAGCAAAACACCGACGGCGACGAGTGGTGGAGGCGTTTTTGGAAGTGCAAACGCAAGCAGCTTTGGTGCACCGGCGACGACTAGCGCACCGGCGGCGAACCCGTTCGGCGGGGCCGGCGCCAATACGTTTGGCGGCTCGTCCGGCGCCAATCCGTTCGGCGGCGCGAGCTCAACCCCAGCCTTTGGAGGCGCAACGAGCTCGGCTCCAGCCTTTGGTGGTAGTACGGGTGCAAATCCATTCGGTGGTACCTCTGGTGGATCCTCAGCTCCAGCCTTTGGCGCGGCACCGGCGACGGGCAATCCGTTTGGCAGTGGCGGTTCCGCCGCTCCGGCTCCCGCCGCGACGCCAAATCCGTTTGGAGGCAGCACCGCACCGGGAGGATTTTCCATGGGTGGAGGCGGTGCACCCGCTGAGGGTGTTCGCAGACCTCCTCGCAAGTTTAAGCGCCCGCCGAAGAGATGATCTAATTGACGCGAAAGCCCGATGATATCTACACACAGACACAATACTATTGACTTTGAAATATTCACACAACACAACGTAGCACACACTACTCGCCCGGACCACAAAAGTTGTCGCACCCGTCACGACGTCGCCAGCAGCAACGGCTAAGTCGACGAACGCGATGCACGCGGCACGTCGCACCGAGACGCGCGGCGCGCATCTCGATCGCGGACGCGAACGCTCTCGAAGACTTGCTCTTGCGAGCAGTTCTTCATCTTCTTCCGTGAGGAGAACCGTCGGGAACGACCCAAACTTGTGGCTGGAAGAGTGGTTCGAGTGCGCGAACCCGGCGGCGATTTCAGTCTTGGCGTCCATGCCCGTCGCGAGGCCGAACGCGCGGCGCATCGGGCGCATCGATCCTAAAACAAAGGAATGGATAGCAGGCGGTGCGACGCTGGGCATCCTGGCGGCGCAAAGAGGTGACGAGGCGTTCATAGAGCAACTCGCTCGAGTGTTGGGAGGGAAGGAACACTTTGAAATTCAAGATGACGACGGCAGGAGAGCGGTGCATCACGCGGCGGCTTTTGGACGGGCGGAGGTGTTGCGAACGTTGGCGACACTCGGTTGCGACCTCAACGCGCAAGACGACACAGAGGGGAGCACACCGCTGATACTGGCGGCTTTTTTCGAGAGAAAGGAGTGTGTGGACGTCTTATTAGATTTGGGCGCTGATTTTACCGTCAGAGACGCGGGTAACGCGACCGTTGGCGGACATTGCGCGCAACACGCTCCGCGTCTCAACGAGCAGCTTTTCCGCGTGCTAAAGGCTGCGGGCCCCGGTGGACCAGGCAGGCTTCGGCGAGGAGAAAAGACGTATCTCACCAAACGCCGGGCGTTGAAAAACGAGCTCGCAAGTCTCAGTTGCGAGCAGCTTGTCGAATTATCTCGTCAATGGCGAGCAAATATTCGTGACATTTCACCAACTGATAAGACAAAGTTGGTAGAAGCTCTGCTGAGACAGACGCCCTGAGTCACGTCTACACTGTACAACGACAATAGGATGGTAGTTTATTAGCGAGTTGTAGTTGCTTAGAATTCATCACCGCGTGTTTCAGCCTGAGCCTAGACACATGCCTTCCAGTATGCACTCAAAGTGTATTTTCGCACAGGTTCAGACGGATCTCATCTTGTCTCGTTCGCACCGTATTCTGCGCCTCGCAGAGTCCTAGAAAACGCGCCAGACGCAGATTTTGTGTCGATTCAAGCAACGTCATGTACGGCGTGTCCACGTCGAAGCGCGTCGTGGTGCTTTACGCGCTTCTTATTCACTTGATATTCGTTTACGCCACTTTCGATGTCCACTTCCAATCGCCGCTCGTCGCCGGCGTCGAGCGCTCGACGGCGACTCTCGTCGCACCCGCGAAACGACTGGTTATATTTGTAGCGGACGGCGCTAGAGCGGACGCGACATTTTTCAAGGGGGCGACGCCGCACTTGCAGAGCAAAGCGGCGACGGAAGGAACATGGGGAGTGAGTCATGCGCGAGCGCCTACAGAATCGAGGCCGGGACACGTGGCGCTCTTGGGCGGGTTTTACGAGGATCCGAGCGCGATTACGAAAGGTTGGAGTGCAAATCCCGTCGAGTTTGATCATTTACTCAACCAGAGTACGAACGCATGGGCGTGGGGCGCTCCGAGCGTCGTACCGCTGTTCGGCGACGGCATACATCGAGTGAGACAGTTTTGCTACGACGAAGCGCTCGAAGATTTCGCGAGCGCGAATGATCACGGGGCTTTAGATGAGTGGGTGTTTGAGAGAGTCGTGGACCATCTTCGAGACGCGAATGAGACGGAGAGCGACGCGCTTCACGAAGAAGGAAATGTCTTCCTGCTTCATTTGCTTGGTTTAGATTCCAGCGGACACGCGCACAAGCCGCATTCCAAGGAATACTTCGAAAATTTAAAGATAGTGGATCAAGGTGTGCGACGAGTCGAAGCTGCTTTCGCTGAGAAATTTGGCGATGATGGCAAGACGGCTTTCATTTTTACTGCAGATCACGGCATGTCTAGTAAAGGTGCGCACGGCGATGGAGACCCAGGGTGCACAGAGACTCCACTCATCGCGTGGGGAGCCGGGGTTTCCAGACCGACCGAAACGGTTCGAAACTCTTGTAGAGGATCGCCGGAAACTCCGAGCGAATGGGGCATGGATCCATCGACGAGATGTGATGTCGATCAAGCCGACATTGCTCCATTGGGTGCAGCGCTCATCGGTTTACCGCCTCCTCGTCACAACGCTGGCCTCTTGCCGAGCACATACTTGAGCGAAGAGCCGGGCGCTTTGAGATCTTCTGCGGCGATCGCAAATGCTGGTCAATTACTCGCCCTTCATGAACTCAAGGCGAGACGAACAAAGGACAGGGCGCTGAGCGCACTCTTTTCATTCAAGCCACACGAATCGATGGAAGAGATTGAAACCAGATTCAACGTGCTGAAGCAAGACGCGACGAATGGTCGACACGATTTGGCCACGAGTGAAGCTGGCACAGTTTCTCGCGTCATTTTGGCAGCCCTGCAATACTTGCATACGTACGATCAGAAACTTTTGCAAAGCGCTGTCGTGGCTTGCTTTGCCACTTGGATGACTTTACTTGCCGTCAACTTGCTGCCTCGTCGAACGCACGAGAATGGAACACCGAACGGTACGCCTCTCACGCTAGCTGTCTTATACGGCGCAGCTGTGTGCGCAGTTCTCGTGTTGCGACGAGCGCCGCTGACGTATTTTCTTTACTTTGGCCTTCCGGCTTACTTCATGTTGGGAATTGCGAGTACGTTTTCCGTCGTCAAGACGGAGCTTATCACTGGTGCGGGATTGGCCAAAGTTTTGATTGGTATCGCCGGGGCGGTCGTTGTGTCAGAAACGATTTGCGCGGGTTTTCACGATCGTATCGTCTTCACGTATGCGTTCAAAGCAATCGCCATCTCTCTCCTTGTACTCGCCATGTATTTGCTTCTTCGCAGAGACGTAGCGAACGCCGGAAGAGCGCTCCTCGCGGTGGTCAGTACGGCGTCCTTAGCACCATTCACGACGCTATCGATCGAGTTGGACGCAGACACGATGTTGATACTTTTTGGGTTACTTCTCAGCGTGACGATTGGCGCTGTCGCTCAATTTGCGCTCAGACCGCTCGACTTGTTCCAAGATGATTCAATCGATCGGAGGACAAAACGAAGATCTGGTACCATCATTTTCTTGTTCCAAGTTGCGATGGCTTTCGCCACGGGGGCGGTGGTCTATACGGTGGATCACTTGCAAGGTGAAAAGTTAGCCATCCCCGGCGCGCTACATCTCATGGCTTGGATTTTAGCCATTGCGTCGCCCGCACTTCCAATGTTTGCCCCCGCGAAGACTCTTCCACGAATGATGAGCGTATTTTTGGGTTTCGCCCCGACGTACGCGCTATTTTCTGTGTCGTACGAATCGTTGTTTTACGCCTGTCTCGGATTCTGTCTCATGTCATGGATGATTCTCGAGCGAGGCCTGCAGGAAGAAACTTCAATCAAGTCGAAAATGTACGCTCGCAAGATATCGCCGAGTGATGTACGCCACTCCGCCGTGTTCCTGTTTCTCATCGACGCCGCCTTCTTTGGCACCGGCAACATCGCGTCCATCGCTTCGTTCGATCTTAGCAGCGTCTACAGGTTCACCACGAGGTTTAATCCATTCTTGATGGGCGGGCTGTTGATGCTCAAAGTGTTGATTCCGATGATTAGCGTCGCTGCAACATTTTTAGCCGTGTTGAAGTCGCAGCGCGTGCCCGCTTTCGAGGCGTACTTGATGTTTCTGATTCTCAGCGACATGATGGCTGTGCGCTTCTTTTTCCAAATCACCACTGTCGGAAGCTGGTTAGACATTGGTAGCAGCGTGTCGAGGTATGCGCTCATGGGAACGCAAGTCATTACGATTTTGCCATTCCTGGCGTTGGCTGACGTGTTCACGCACGCGCTTCCCATCAACGGTAAGACGCCGTCACGCAAGACAAAGAGAGAATAGAATGAATATTAGAATCGCCGCCGTCGTAGTCATCCGTGCATTTATTAATCAATCTACGGTACTAGCAGTAAACCTACAGTATTCACAACAAAATCGCGATGCGTTGCATCTCTAGCGATGAGTACACGTTCGCCGCAATACATCCGTAAATCTATCCTCCAGGACCAGCATCTCGTCGATGACAGCCCTACACCGTCCGCGCTCCGAATCATCCGCCGAAGTCCAAGCTCGCTCAAACGCTTTGACGAATGAAAACACCGCCTGTTCAAAATCCGAGCCGCTGTGCAGCGGATGACACCACTGTTCGTACAACCTCTGCTCGTCTGTTCTCCCGTCGTCCAGAACCGATCCCGCGAGCGCCCTAAGCGTGTCATCGGACACTCTGTCACCCCAACCCAAGTACAGACTCTCCGCCGTCGCGATCACCGCCGCCTTACATAAAAACGCTTCCTCTTTCGACACACGTCTCAAAAACGTCGACATGTCCCTCGCCACGCCTGTCGCATCGAACCCCTCCGGCGCTCGCACCGCCCCATCCGGATCGACGCCCCAACTAGACAATGTCTCACGAAACAACGACGCCTCACCCTCGACCAAGGCGTGGAGAAACGACGCGTATGCGCGTTTATCAAGAAAAGATTTCGCCGACGCAATCGCGTTTGCGATGAGATTGATGAAATCCTCCAGGAAAATGTAATCCGCGATAAAGTATCTCTTAAACCGCGACCCGAACGCATTGTCGTCGTTATCACTTTCATCCTTCGTCGTCGTCCTCGTCACCGCACGCATCGCGAGTTCTTCCCATACCCCATCGTCTCGAGTCCTCGACGCCATCGGATGCGTCCAAATTTCGTTCACAAAAAACGGATACTCCTGGACTGCATCGTCCACGCGCGTCCTCATCATCGTCGTCTTTATCGTCGTCGTCGCGTTGACTTCTTCATCGGGCGCACCAATCCCCGTGATTCGAGCGCGCGTCGACGAGTGTCGCGCAGTTTCTTCTTCAGGCGAACACACACACACACATACACACACACACAACTGAAACAGATTCACTTTAAAGTCTGACGCGCGTTGTCGCCTGTCGACGTCGCCGACGCGTACACCAATCGACAGACAGACAGACGCACTCCTCTCGTATACGACGCAAATCACGCGGGGGTGACTTTCGTTCGGAAGCGCGTCCAACGAGCTTGAACAGGATGTACTCGAACCCACTCGCGCCAGGTGAAGATGACGCTGGGAAAACGTCGGCGTTCGCGACGAATGATGACTTTCGAAAGCTTCTCACGGCGAAGCCGATGAGAGCGACGACGACGGGCAGAGGTGGTCGCGGTGGTGGTGGTCACGGTGGACGGAAGAAGAGCGGCGGAGGCGGACGCGGACGCGGCGGTTGGCAAAAGACGGCTGGGGCGAAAGAAGAAGACGGCGTTGGATACAGAGACCGCGCCAAGGAACGACGGGAACGTGAAGACGCAAGGGATGACGATGTGGAGGATGAGGGACTTGCGGGAAACAGACCGACGCGAGGTGTGTTTGAGCGAGACGATGGCGGCGCGAGCGGACGCGGCGAAGCGGAAAACGACAAAGAGTATGCCCGGCTCAAGTCGATCGAGGAGAGTAAATACCTCGGAGGGGATGTGGAGAGGACGCACTTGGTTAAAGGTTTGGATTTCGCGTTATTGAGAAAGGTGCGAGGGGATATCGCGGATGAAGAGGCGATGAGAATGGAGGAAGAGTCGAGAGCGGCAACGACGGATGAAGCGGATTTTGGCAAAATGCCAAAGTTTAAGACGACTGCCGCGCGTGCGCTGCACGAATTCGTGATGAAGAAGGGTGTCAAGGCGAAAAAGGGTAAAGTCCATCCCTTTGCCGCGGGGTCGGTGAGTTATAGTTTCGATTTGTCGGCAAAGTCCAAGAGGGACGTTCCAACGACACTGCACAAATCGCAGGACGACGACGGCATGGCGGGCGTTCGAGCGCTTCGCGCTTACGTCGATCCGGGCAAGGATGCGTCGCTCCTTCAACGTCTTGGGAAATTGATGCATTACTTGGCGCTGGGATCGACCAAGGCGATCAAAAAGTTTAGAAGAGACGAACGGCGAGCCGCCGAGGAAGCGAAAATGGCGGAGCAAGCTAAGGCAAAAGCGGCGCGCGAAGCTCCGACGGGAGATGTATCGAGCGATGAGGACATTTTCGCTGATGCTGGTAAGGATTATGAACCCACAGTCGCGCCCAAGGAACCGTCCAACGCTGAAGAAAAGACGAAATCATTCTTTGGAGACGAACGTGCCGGCGGCGAGGCGAGCGCGCCAGCTCCAAAAGCCAAAACCATCGCAGCTGACGACTACGTCGAAGACGAAGAAGACGATCGACCGACGAACGCTTTCGGCGTCTTCGGTGACTACGACGAGTGTTATCCGGGATACGACGACGAGATGGACAACGCTCAGAGACCGTTTGACAGGAAGGGCCAAGGCGAGGCGGGCGACGACAAGGATCGCGAACGCAAGGATAAGCTTCGTAAAAAGCGTCAAATCGGCAACGAGTTCTCCAAGATTCGTTCCATGATGACGGAAAAATTCGGTGGTAAAGACGACGTCGCCTTTGAGGGGGAGAAAAAGTCCAAAAAGGCGAAAAAGTAGACACTTGCGCGCGCTGGTAGAGACTTGTTAGCAAAACAAAAATGACACAAAGAAGAACACCCGCACAAGCCGACGCATCATGCAATCCCTCTCACGATCGACCCCGATCGTCCACCGTGTTCTGTTTCATCGCCGCGATGTCGCCAGGACGTCGACGTCTGCGTCCGCGTCCACGTCGTCGTCTCGCTCGAGTCCTACGAAAGTGGCTGAGGAGATGTCAGCATGCTACGAGTTGGTTGAAAAGTACGGACGCGGTGCCGTCTACCTCGGCTCCTCGCGAGTGGACGAGACGCATCCGCACTACATCGCCTCTCGCGAGCTCGCACGGGACGTTGCGCGGGAGTTTGGATGCACGACGTGGTCAGGAATCGGTCCGGGACTGATGGACGCGGTGACGCGAGGCGCGCTTGACGCAAACGCCGCCGTGTCTGGGTTTATGATTCTGCTCGAAGCCGGGGGGAAACGACAGGAGAGTAGAATTCATCCCTACCTTCCGGCCGGGTCTTACCTCACCACGAGCTTTTTTAGCGCGAGAAAGCACGGACTCGTGGATGCCGGCGTTCGCGTCTCTGCTCTAGACCGCACCGCCTTTTTCGCCCTTCCCGGCGGCGTCGGCACCCTCGACGAGATATTCGAGGTTCTCGCACTGATGCAGCTTCGCCGCATCGGCACCGCGCACCCCGTCCCTTTCATCGTGATGAATTACGACGGGTGCTACGAAGGACTTTTGCGCTTTTTGTTGAGAGACTCTGTCGAGTACGGCGCGCTTCGCGACGGCGAGCTCGATCCCCACTGGATCGTCTGCGACACCAACGCCGACGCCCTGGCCGCGCTGAGAGACTTTTACGCCGACGCCGACGACGGTGTCCCCGTCACGTCGACGGCGACGTGACGGCGACGTGACGGCGACCGTCCAATAGCTCCAACCAAACCATCAACACGCGGGTGTTTAGAAGAAGATTTATCCAACTTTAGACTATTAACGCATATCATTAAGTGGCCTCGCTCGCGCCACCCTCCACGTGTCCTTCCTTCACTCGTCGTCGTCCGTTCGACCGATTCGTCGCGCCGACGCGTCCGACACGAGCGCAGACTCACGAAACCCTGAACGAGAAATTTCCCCCGCGTGCGTTTACGTGAAATTCATCGCGCACGCGCGGTCGCATCCATCGTGACTGCAGTTCAATCCACGCCATAATCGCACTCTCAACCAACCGAACAGAACGGCTTCGTCGCGCCAAAGGCTTGATTCGCCTCGATTCCATCGCGCGACGGTGATACGGAGACATGCGCGCGCGCGATGGACGGTCTGGAATATTAAAAACCACCGCGGTGTTTGTTCGCGCGCGGATGACCAACGCGGATGACGATGGAACAGACAATCATCGTCAGCCTTCTGGTGGTTGTGCCAGCGGTGCCGCTCGCAGTTGTTGGAACTGGGTGTCTTGTCGGTTCACTCTGGCGCAGTCAAATGCATCCGTAGACGTGATCCTTCGACGGGAACGCGAGGGATGTTTCGTGAGCATGGCAGAGGTGAGGCTGGAGGATGAATTCGCGTTTGAACTCGCGCGGGTGGAGGAGGCTGGTGGCGAACGCGAGTACGGCGAAGAAGACGCCGAACAACAAAGGGGCGTAGTTGTCGCCGTCGGTAAAGGACGTTTCGACGGCGAACGATGGACGATGACGTTTGGACCCGCGCCTTTGTCGGTGTCGTCGTCGTCGTCGTCCAAGGTGGAGAAGGGTGTGCGATTTTTGGAGTTTACACTCATGGGAATGTCTGAAACCGGAGAGCGTGTGTGTCTCGCGGGCGAGACGGCGTACGGCGAACGGCGAAAGAGAAACAACGGACAGGGTGGTGCGTTCGGGGAGACGACGGGTGGGATGTTGCCGGCGATTGATGAGACAAAATCTTCTGCGGCGATGTCGTCGACCGATGTGAGGACGTCGTCGAAGAGGCACATTTGGAGCGTCGCGCCTTCGCTCGTCGGTCGCGGCGAGCTCGCCGATCTTGTTATGTTGAGCAAGCTGCGACAGAGATACGAATCCATGATGGAATATCACGACGAGTACCCAGTGGATACGACCAAGATGAGCTGGTTCGACGCATCGCTTCGTTTGGGAATCGGTGTGGGACTAGGAACGGTTCTCGGTTTTGGACTGGGATTGGGCGTCGTCGTCAACGGCATTCGTACGCTCGCTCCAGCGAGACTCTCTGGTCGCGTTTCGCCGACGAGAAGATCGAGAGAACTCGATTGATGCAAGAATTAGAAGAAACAGAAAGCACACCACTACCGCTGTTGTTGTAACAACTAGTACACGAAGAACATCTTGTAATTTTTAAAGAGAAACGTCTCCGTTTTGACGTGAGTGTGACAAAGTGGCTAATAATTTTTCGCTAGGTTGAATCTATTGAGGCGCCGTACCGCTCGCGTACCCGAGCTGCTGCAAGAGCTGCACGAGCCATTTTTGCGTGGCGACGTCATCTTTGAGATATGCCGTAAACGCTGGATCCCTCAACTGATCCGGGAAACACTGTCTGAGACAATCCCGCGCCCGCGGATTGTCGCTCAAACGCAAATAGCAACGAATAATGTGCTTGAGCAAACGCACGCTCGGCTGCTCTGCGAGCTGCGTCACCATCCCCCCTAGAACCGTACCGACTGCGTAGCATCGCTCCGCGGTGGCACAAATGTATGACAACCCAACCTCATCGCTCAAAATCTTCTGCACGATAAAAGTCGCAACCGTCTTGCTCAACTCGCTTCCGAGCTCCATTGTTCTCAGGCAGAGAGGAATGATCTCGGTGCTCAACAAAAAGTTGATCACCTCGGTGTCATCCATCTTCACCAACGCCCCGATGACACCGAGAGACGTCAATCGAAGGTACTCAAAAGGTCTGGTTTTGCTCACCGTGTTCAAAAACGGGTACAAGAACAACGGAATGTGCGCCGCCAAGAACAACCCTCGCGTGTCGGGATGCGACGCCACGCACTGCAACAATGCCAACGCGTTACACACCCGGTTGCTCGCATGGTTGGTCAAACTTGGCGGGTTAAGCAAGGGATAAATCGATACAATCTCTTGCAACAACGCCGGGACGACACCAAAGGAAAACCAGAGCGTCGGCGCGAGATCTACAAACATGTCTCGCTTCTTGCTCAGGTCCAACAGCGCATTCTCTCGCGTCTCTGGGTCCTGCAACGCCGCGACGAGCGCCTCCATCTGCGTCGTCGGCGTCGTCATCGCGTGCAGTGCGACGACTTTTCAATCTGCGACAATCAATCCGCGCCGCGGTCGCGCGTATTCGGTCCGCGTCGTCCGTCTTTCGACGATTCGGCGCTTCGCGATCTGACGAGTCAGGTCGAACCCAGCCCTTTGAGATGGTCGCCATATGTGTAAACAGTGGTACTTATTGTAGACACGCACGTGGACTCACTGTTTCGATTGTTCGGGAGAACGCGACGAAGACGACGAGACCGAATACGACGAACGATGAGGTCACGGTCTCAGTCGGACTCGATGCGCGTGAAACGTGTCTCGGTTTCCACGACGCGCAGACGACGACGACAAATAGGCTTCCCCGTTACTAAAGTGAGAAATGCGGTCGGTATCGGTGCGGCATCTGTCGTCACCTTTATGGCGCTTTGGGCGACGTGTGCGGACGCAGGGACGTGGTTGCGCGCGAGTGGACCGAAGATGAATAACGTCGAGGTGAGAGAAGCGGTCGGGGCGCTGTTTGATCGCGAGGCTGGGGAGGAGTGGCCGACGGGACCATCACACTCGTTGGACCGCGAACAGGCATACGAGCTCTTGACGGGTGGACCGCCGGTGCCGCCTGTGAGGTATCCTGACGTCGTGAGGTCGTGGGTGGACGTTGGAGTGTCGAGCCAATTTGATCGGAAGGAGTTGGTGCAGGCGATGGACGATGAGGATGAAGAGGATGAGGAGGCAAAGTTGTTGAGCGCGCCGAGCAAGAAGAAGGGGGTGGGCGAGTACTTCCTGCCGAGGCTCAGCGCTTCTTCGTTGAGGTACATGCTGGATGACTACGGGGGGAGCGTGGAGGTTGTGCTTCCAACAATTAAGAAACGGCTCGAACTCGACGCTCACAATCCTTTTTTGTTGAAGGATTTGGGATTCACATATCGCATACTTGGCGATAACGAAAAGGCGTACGAAGCCTTTAGCACGGCGTTGAGAATCATGCCCGCTCCGGACTTGTATCACCTCACTGGAACGTGTTTAGTGTTGATTGAGAGGGTCGACGATGCAATCCACCTATTTCTTCGTGGTCTCCAGCGTTTTCCGCGCGACACGAGTTTGCGGTTCAGCGTCGGACTGGCGTACATGCAAAACGGCGACTGGCGCGCGGCAGTGAGTCAGTTTGAAAGGATTCATCGAGAAGCCCCTAATTTTGCACTCATCGACGAGCACATAGCCTACGCCCGGCATAAGATGCGAATGAACGTGTCGCTCAGACTCGACGCTGCGATGTTTGCGGTTTTTGCCGTCGGTATCCTTTTGCTCGGGTGGATAAGATGCTTCGCGGTCGGTAACGGACGCCATAGAAAGTCAAACAAGAGCAAGTTAAAACGCAAGTAGATGTGTGTACAGTAGCGATAGCGTGTGTTATTAATGTAGAATTCCTAGTTGAACAGCTGCATGGATGGGTTGAGGTACGCGTGGTATGAGAATGCCGGATCGAACACGAACTGTGGGAACCAGTCCTCAGACGGATCCAAAAGCTTATGCCAAAAGAGCACAATCCACGGTCCAACAGATCCAAGAATCACGTTTAACCAGATCGCATACTTCATCGGCATTTGTTTTCTCCATCCGAGCGTCGAGATGAAGATCAAGAGCGCCACGGTGAGCGAACCAGTCGTGCCCTTGATGAGTCGCAGGTGAAAGTCGCTGTCGTTGAACGCCTGCGACGTGTGCCAGAATTGTTCCGGACCGAGAAGAGTGTAAAGTGCCATGTAGCAGTTGTCAAAAATCGCAGCGGCAGCGTTCAAGCCCACGTACGTGAGAGTTGCGGCGTCAGGGGTCATTTTACCCAGACGAGCGCGAGAACCAGACGTCACCTTGGCCCAGACGCCATCCGGATCGGCAGGCTTTGGCGTCAACGCCAAGACAAACTCGGTCGATTCCCAGAGTTTGGCGAGGGAAAAGTACCAGTACGGCATCACCGCCCAGAACATCCAATCTGGAGCATCTGGCTGCGCGCTCCACGCGATCCACACCACGCCCTGGAAGGATGCGACGAATGAATATCCCAACTGCATCGCGTACTTGCCCTCCTTGCTCGCCTTGAAAATATTCATCAGCGGACCGTAAGACAACGCGTTCGCCATGAACATGAAACTACTCACCCACATCCAAGTCCACCCAGGACTCTCACGGTAAATGCGCTCGAGACCGACACCGTACAGTGCCATGGCCAACCCTCCGGCACCCGTGACGACGTGAATCCAACTCGCGTTTGTTCGCGACTTGCGCGCAATCGGATTCCCAATCGGCCTCGGAATCACCGACGATCGCCAGAGCGCGTACACGGTACCTACGGTGAGCAACCCAAGAAAGCTATCTTCAATAATTCCTCCGATCCCGGGGGCGTGATTCTCCACGAGACCCGTCGCCGCGCCCGACAGCGCCGCCGCCGCGCCCTCTGGTCCGCCGTTCAACGCCGCGGCGCCGACCAACGCCAACACCGCCGTCGTCGCCACCACCGTCTCTCGACCAGACGCATCACCACCACCATTCACATTTCCTTTACCACCTGCGCTCTCCTTCTCTTTAGACGCACTCAAAGCCGCCGAAGTCAAAGTCAAAGTCTCTTCGCTCGCCGCGCCGACGACGTTATCCAAACTCGCGCCCGGATTCGCGTCCGCCTCCATCACCGCCGTCGTCCCCACCGACCCGTCCTCTTCCCCATCACCACCCGACGCCGCCTCCGATGACGCCTCCGATGACGCCTCCGACGATGACGACGCTCGCACCGAGACATCCACCCGTCCCGCCCGCGCGGTACCGATCGACGCCCACCGTCCATCGCTTCGGCAACCGCGCATCACGACGGTCGTCGCTCGCGAGCCAGAGTCGTTCACACGACGTCGACGACCATCGCGTCCCCGCCGCCGCAGTCGCGCGACGACCGCCGTCGCCGCCGTCGTCGTCGTCGTCGATCGACCGACCGCGACGTCACCGCGCATCTTCTCTCCGCCGGACTGTTGTGTCGAGCCCTCCGTTCGTCCGTCCGTTCGTCCTTCCTTCCTTCCCTTCGTCTAAAAAACCCGTGTTCGCGTCATCGACGACTCATGACTCCTCAAACAAGACGAGTGAGTGCAATGAGTGCAATATGAGTCTCTTTGATGCGGGAAGAGACGAGAGATGGATCTGCTGCTGATGGTGGTTCTTCGTCGTCGTCGTCGTCGGCCGACACTCGTCGACGGGGTCGGAGGTCCCTCGCCCACCGCGGATCGCTGAGCGAAGGCGCGACCGAGGACCGAGGCACCGATCGCGTATCGTCTCCGTGTCGTATCGCGTCTCCGTATCGTCGTATCGTTTCATCCGTCGCGCGTTCGAGCACGGACGGACAAAGGAGGGAAAACGAGGAAGATGGCTCGGCGGGAAGTGATCGTGCGGTTGTTGAACGACCCGAACGAGAGCGTCGTGATCGACCTGGATGACGTCCCGAAAGATGCGGAGGATTGCGCGGCGGTGTTGCAAGCGGAATTGGCACCGCTGAGCGCGTGGATCGAGACGGCGGAGGCGTACGCGAGGGCGGGCGACGCGCGGGGGTTCGAGACGTTGATGGAGATGGTGTGCGCGCCGGGTACGTTTCGTTTGGACGACATTCGTTTCGCGACGCGCGACGCGAGCGAGAGAGAGAGAGTGTGTGTGTGTGTGTGTGTGCGGTGGTCGCGACGACGATCGGTGACGACTGCGGTAGGATTCGGTGACTGACTTGATGATGATGATTTTACCGCGACTGCGCAGAGATCGAGGAAGTGTACAGAGATCAGGCGTACGGAAGAGCCGCGGTTTTGTGCCTGTATGCGTCGTATTGGACGAATAAAGGGGCGCTTGAGAATGATAGAGTTACGAAGGAAGAGTTTTTTATCCGTGCCGGGCAGTATTTGAATTCTGCCGCGGCAATTCATGGGAAAGGGGCGCCGGAACAGATCGTCGTCGTGGGCAAGGCGCACTTGGCGTTCGCGCGCGGATCGACGGCGGAGGGTGAAAAACTCGTGGATCAAGCGCTCGGGTTGAAGGATGACGGACGAGATAACATCACCCCGATGCTGTGGAAAGCGAAAATACTCTACGGGAAGGGTAAGTACTCGGACGCGTTGACGTGGTACAAGCGGGCGCTTCGCGCGTTTCCATCCGCGCCGGCGCCGGTGCGTTTGGGGATTGGCGCGTGTCAGTACAAGTTGGGAGATTTTAAAACGGCCAAACTCGTCTTCTCTCGCGTGCTCAAGTTGGATGAGAGCAACGTCGAGGCAATGCTTGGTCTCGCGCTCAGTGAGATGAGCTTGCACGATATTCGCACGAGCCAGCACTTGGACTCGGTGTCGACGGCGATGCGACTCTTGGAGCGGGCGTTTTTGCTCGATCCTCACAACCAAGCCGTGAACAACGTCATCGCGGACAACTTGTTGTTTGCCGATGATTTTGACAAGGTGGACGCATTGTCGTCCATCGCTCTGCGTAACAACGCGGAGACGCCACGAAACCGGGCCAAGGCGGCGTTTAACCAAGCGCGTGCGCTTCACGCCAAGGGACAAGTTGCGCAAGCGCAAGCCTTGTACTTGACGTCCACCCAGCTCGATGAGCACTACGTGCCGCCGTATTTTGGCCTCGGTCAGATTGCACTGTCTCGCGGAGAAGTCAAGCTGGCTTGGAACTACATGTCCAGGGCGCACGGTGAGTTTGGGGAAACGATGAGCGTGACGCGCATGTTTGCTCACTTGTGCGCGTCCACGGGTAGAAGCGAGCAAGCGGCTGAAATGTACCGCTCGGTGGTCATGCAGGGCGGTAACGATCTCGACGCGATGTTAGAGCTCGGTGAACTCTTGGAAGAACAAGATCCCAAGGCTGCGCTCAAGGCTTACAACTCTGCGCTCAAGATCTTGTCAACCAAGAATGAAGATGGTCCAACGACGGCTATCCAAAACAACTGCGGCGTTCTCTACGTTCAAGTTGGCAAGTTTGACGAGGCGCGCGACATGTTCAACAAGGCGTTAGAAACGCTCGGAGGCGACGCCGATCAACTCGCGGGCAAGCTCAAGGGAGCCAAGGCGAAGAAGGATTTGCAACCGGGTGTCGCGCCCGTTGCATTTAACCTCGCGTTGTTGGAAGAACAGATGGGCAACGTCGCCGAAGCCGAGGCGCGATACAACGCTATCCTCTTGGCTGAGCCCGAGTACGTCGACTCCATCCTCCGCCAAGCGAAGATTCGTGCAGAGCGCGGCGATTTCGATTTGGCGCTCGAACGCACTAACGAAGCCATCAAGACGAAGAGCGATTCTGCAGACGCAATGGCTCTTGCGGGCTGGGTTTTGCTCAAGGCGAAGAGATGGAACGAGGCGGAGCAACAGTTTGCCGCTTTGCGTCAGCTCGAGAAGAAGGATGCCTCTGCGAACGCCAAGGAGAAGACTTTGACGCATGACGAGTATGCCATGGTGAGCGCCGCAAATGCGGCGTATTACAGCGCCATCAAGGAGGGTGTGCTCAAGCGTAACGATCCAAAGGTGCTCAAGCGTGAAGATGAACACTACGAGAGAGCGTTCTCGTTGTACCAGAAGACGCTTCAAAAGAACAGCTCGAATGTCTTCGCGGCGAACGGATTGGGCATCGTACTTGCCGAACGCGGTCGCATCGATGAGGCCAAGGCGGTCTTCCAACTCGTGCAAGAAGGCATGACTGCGAAGGGAGCCATGAACCCAGACGTGCTCATCAACCAAGGTCACGTGCTCTTGGCCAAGGCGCAATACGTGCAAGCGGGTCGCCTTTACGAGCGAGCTCAGAGCCAATTCTACTTTAACCAAAACGAAAACGTTATGCTCTACCAAGCCAGAGCGCACTATGAAAACGGAAACCTTGAAGAAGCTCGCAAAATTTTGCGCAAGGCGCTGAACATTGCCCCGAGTAACCATAGAATTCGCTTCAACTTGGCGTACGTCATTCAAGAAATGGCGCAGCGTACTCTCAACAAAACGATGAAGAGCACGAGCTCGGATGGACGTTTAGCTCAAGTTGAGAACGCAATTGAAGATTTAACCTTGGCTCTCAAGCTGTTTGAACAACTTCAAGGTTTGGGCAACCAGGCGCAGTTTGGTTTCGACGCCAAGCGCACCAGCGTGCACGTCTCCTTTTGCAAGCAAGCCTTGACCAAGTCCAAACCGCACTTGGAGGCGGCTCAAAAGGAAGAGGCTGCCATTGCCGCTGCCAAGAGCGCGCAGCTCGCCGCACGCAGGGCGGCTGAAGAAGGCAGAGCCGCGCAAAAGGCGGCTGAAGAACTCGCCAAGGAGACGCAAGCCAAGGAACTCGAAGCCATCGCGGCTGAGTCTGAGCGCCGCTTCAAGGAGAGCCAAGCGCGCTGGATGGAACAGCAAGCGAACGAGAGACCAAGCAAAAAGGGTGCCAAGGGTATGACGAACGCACCTGTGGGCGAAGCGACGAGCGATCTTTCCGAAGACGACGAACCCGCCCCAGCGGAGCGCGCTCCGCCCACGGCGGAAGAACTCGCGCGTCAAAAGGAGGCACTCGCCGCCGCCGGTCTCGGCGACAGCGACTCTGAAGAAGAAGCGGAAGCAGAAGATACCGATAACGACGCCGAAGACGACGCCATGGATGCGCAAGACGATCAAGTCCAAGCATCCAAGAAGAAGCGCTCCGACGATGAAGACGCCGACGCCGCGAAACCCAAGCGTCAACGCCGACGTGCCGCCATCGACGACGACGACGACGACGACGACGAGTAAGTACAAAGTAGATCCCTCGCGACATTCGTGCGTGGTACATTAGTTGACAGTAACAAATCTCACAAAGTTCCTAGCCATCACGAAACCGCGCGGTTCAAACCGAGGCTTTCGCGCGCCGCGGGCATGCATGAATGAGACTTTCAAACACGGAAAATATATGCCTTTTTTGAAAATACATTCAAAAAGACTCGTTCGTTCGAAGGACAGACGGACGGATACGCGGACGGACGAACAGACGTCAGACGACGACAGACGACGTCGAGCGAGCGCGCGGAACTCGGCGCGTCGTGTGTTTTGTGTTTACATTCGTCATGTCTGCGGCGGTGGAGACGACGACGACGACGACGATGGGTAGTGGTGGTGTGGATGATGATGTCGTTGAATTTGAACGAGAAGGACAGATGATGATGTCGATGGGTGAAAACGACGACGAAGATGACGACCACGACGATGAAGAAGAAGAGGAGGAGGAGTATCTCGGACGAATTCGTCGACGGGTGCGACACGAAGAAGAAGAAGCGGAGGAAGAAGAAGGGGATAGAGAGGGCGATGCGAAACCAAGACGTCGGTTGAAACGAGGAAACGGGGAGCGCGTGCAGCGAGACGACGATGATTCATCGGATTCGAGCGATTTTTCGAGCGATGAGGACGAAGACGAGGAGATGCTCATGGAGAGAAAGTACGCGGAGACGGGACGGTTGACGGATGAAGAGGTGGAGGAGGATCCGCAAGTGGAGGAGGCGTACGCGGAGGATGGCTTTGATGGATATTCTTCGTCGTCTGAAGGACTGGCTGCGGAGGATGTCGCGCCGGTTGAGACAACTGGACGCGTGAAGAATAAGAGTAAGCGACAGTTGAAGAAGGAGCGCGACGCTCTTCAAAAGGAACAGGAGAAAATGATGCGTAGGGCTGAGAGAAGAGCGCGCTTCCCGGGTTGGAACGAAAAACCAGAACGTCAGTCTTATTTACCACTGATTGAGAAGCTTCGCGCGGCTGTGGCCCACCTCAAGCCTGTTAGTGCCCCCGAGGCGCCGAAGCCCGCTCCTGAGGCGGCCACTGTCGTCGCACTCGAGGAATCTCACGAGGAAGGTGATGAGAAACTCGAACTTTGTCTTGACGACGAGGAGGAGGACGACGCCGTGCTCAAGGCAATGCTGGCAAAGAAGGTGCTTCAAAAGGCGCCGCCGGCAACCACTCCGGCCGAGCGTGACGAAAAGGAAGATTCAGGAGATGAAGAAGACAAAGAAGAGGCGGAGAGCGAAGAAAGCGAGGATGATCTCTCCGACGAAGAGGATATGACGGAGGAGCAGCTGCGCATGAATCGCAAGGCTGCGAAACGCTTCGCCAAGGCTGACGCCAAAGCGAAGAAACGCGCTGAGAAGGGTGATTTCTTTGAAGACGAAGCCGAAATGTCTGAGGATGGTGGACACACCGATGATGACGATGACGATGACGATAACATGCGAGATGAAATTGACGACCTCGCGGAGGGCATAGACTTCCGACCAGAGCAAGAGGACGAACGTCGGGCGGCGCGAAGAGCTGCGGCTCACGCAAGAATTGAGCAAGAACAAGACGAAGCAGACTTGGAGAAACTTAAGGAAGCGATGGCAAACGGTTTCAAGCGTAAGAAGGATGGTGTCTTTGACGTGGCTGATAAATGGCAACGACGCAAGCGCAACGCGAATGCGGACGAGGATTCTGACGACGACTTTGATACGGGTCCGGTCATCGAGCGCCCAGAAGAAGCTGTTGAATTATCCGACGACGATGATGGCGAGTGGAGAGAGCAAGCTGCTCGTCGTCGTGCGCTAGCAGCATCGGGAACGCAAGACATGATTATGGATCTTCCCCCAGCTTTCGAGGGCATCACAAGCCAAGAAATTTCTGCAGCCGTCATTGCCCGCACGCAGTCCAGGGATGGAGAATCTCACGAGCCCAGTCAAGGACTCGATGCTCTCAGACGAACCAGTTCGATGCCGCCGCTCGCTCGCACTGCCAGTCAAGCGCTGGGTGCTGGCCCGATGTTGTCCCGTCAAGCGTCAACTTCATTCGTTGGTAAGAAGCGCCAAGCGAGTAAAGTCAATGGACCGATGCTGGGCAACAGCCAAGCCAGTCGCTCTTTTGTCTTTGGTAGAAGCGACTCGCAGAGCCAATGGGGCACAGAAACTGAGGCTCCGACTCAATTCAAGGAACTTGGACGCGACGACGAGGCGCGAGTGTTTGGTTTGAGCAACTCCAATGGTGCCTCAGCCTCGCAAAAGTCCGACACGAAGAGAAAACAATCTCTTTTCTCGATAGTGAATCAAAATATGAACGAAAATGATCAAGGCGCAAAGCGTGCCGCCATTGAGAACGCTTTGAAGAATGCAAAGTCCCAGACGCAAAACTGAGTCGAGTCGCGAACGCGTCCACAAACGGAGGTTTTAGAAACACCTCTCTAGACATTATTAGTGTGGCGAAGGATGTAATGACGCACTTGAATGATTCAGATTTAAGGTGATTTTACTGCAAACAATCACTCTAAACACACCGTTCCTAATTACTGACCGCCCTGCGATCCTCTCTCTATCGCCAGTTTTAACGACACACTACACTGATTCGAAAATGAAGTCGACAACAGCCGTTTACATTTCCATCTCCTTGCCAACGTACGGCTTGGCCATGTTTTCGTCGTCCTTCGGGGTGTGAATGACGACAGTGTCCGGGATCGGCGTGGACGGACCGTTGCGTCCCTTCGGATCGTGGTCAAGCATGATCTTGACGCGCATACCGATGGTACCTTGGCGGAGCAAGGCGTGGCGGGTGCAGGAGACGATGTATTCGCGCACCGGGTTACCAGAAGAGATCATGTAACCATCCTTGAACTTCATCGCCTTGGCACGCTGGCCACGAAGCTTACCGGAGACGACAACTTCCGCACCCTTGGCGCCAGCCTCCATGATGTAGCGGAGCACACCGTAGCACGCGCTGCGTAGGCGAGAAAACAAAGGCAATATAGGTCAGTCGCGCGCTCGTAACCGCGTACAATCGCCGTCGAGATGAAATCATTCGTATCTCCATATCTTCTCATTCCGGGTTCTTCGAGTCTGAGCCACCCGTGCGCAGGCAGAACGAGCCGAGAGACAACAGGTTGACTCTCCCAGTCCTTGCCCTCCAAGTGTGACCCTAGAACCTCCTCTGGATCGGTGCGCCCGCGTGCACCGTCGCGACCCGTCGCTCGCGAATCGAGTCGAGCGACGCCGCGGAAACGATGTAAAAAATTAACTCTACATTCATATCCGTCGTCGTCGTCAATGAGTAGTGATATACGTACCGTCGGACGGCGAGACCGCCGAGAAGCTTGTAGCGAAGGGACTCGCACTGGGCGATGGCGCACAAGCCGCGGTTGTTCACCTTTTCGGCGTACAACTCGACCGTGCCCTCGGCGAAACCAAATCGGCGCTGCACCAAAGAGGTGAGCTCGCGAATGCGGCGACCCTTTTCACCGAGCACGTTCGCGGTGCGCGTCGCGCGGATGATGATTTCCGTGCGAAGCGGCGTGACGCGCACTTCGACGCCAGAGTATCCATCCTCGGCGAGCTCACGAACGAGCATCTCGTTGAGTTCGGCAAAGAACACGCCATCGGCGACGAACTGCGGGGAGAATTGAAACAAAAATTTTATTAGTCAGTCTTTCTCATCCTCGTCTTCCCCCATCGCATCTATCGCTGTCGTTCGCTCGCCCTAATCTCTCCCAGACTCGAGCCGAGCGCAAAAGACCTAAGCCGCCCTCCAACCTAGGACGTCCCATCGCGACGTTCCGACCGTCGCGACCGCGCGCACGACGCGCACGACGCGTAAGACGCGCGATTGTTTACATACCTTGCGCTTCTTGCTGATTTGGCTGGCCATCGTTAGTGTTCTCGTACACACGCGGCGCGGAAAGAGGGCGATCGCAACGCGCGAGCGCGGGGTCGTCCCGTCGCGTCCGGGACGCTCGCCCTTCGAGAGGGTCGCCGTTGGTGGGTGTTTTGTGGTCTTTAATTCGACTTTGAAAGTCTACAGTATGTCTAAAAATATTCGCCCGGCGGTTCTCACTTTCACGAGTCACAAAGCAAGAAAATGGACATCCACCTTTGGTTGGGAGATGATGTGGAGCTAAATTCTACTTTTTATGACATGCGCGTCGCTAAGGAATGGATGGAATTAGGACATTTGCGCCTCGAGCTCTTGGATGCGGCTCGCCTGGGAGTCGAGCATGGAACGAAGGTGGGTAATGCGATCTCTGAGCTCGTCGCACTCCTCGTCGCGCTCACCTATGAGCTCCAAGGCGGCGGCGTATCGCGATTCAAGCTCTGCGCTCGCGTCGTCGCCTTCGGCGAGTCGGCCGGCGTTGACGAGTTCATCGGCAAGAGAGTCTCGCGTTTGCTCGAGCTTTTTGATTTGATCCTGAGCGATCTGTAACTCCGTCTCTCTCGCTGAGAGCTGACTTTTGAGAGTGGCGAGAGTGTCTCGGACAGCGAGAGTCAAACCAGCCTCGTCGCCGATAAGCAACGGAGCGGGCGCTGATTTAACCTCTGTCGCACTCCTGTCGGCTTTTAGCGCTTGCATCTCCTTAGTCATCGATTTGAGCTGGTTTTCGAGCTTTGAGACGTTCTCAAGGAGTTCGGCGCGCTCTTGCTCCCAGCCTTCTCCGAGCTGTTTGCATTTACCGCGCTCTTGCGCGAGCTGCTGTTTTATCTTGCTCTCCCGCTCTCGAGACTCCTCCTCGATCGCTGCAATGCGTCCCTCTTGCTCAGCAAAAGTTTCGTGCATCTTGTTTATCTTGGCAGTCTGCGTCTTGTTCTTCTCTATCTCTGTGTCGCGCTCTGATTTGAGAGATTCTATCTCAGCTCTTAGCTTATCCACACTTTCCATCGCAACCCGTTTGTCCGTCATCGCAGCTTGCCTTTCGTCTAACGCCGCAGCCTCGCGCTCCGCCGCAGCTTCTGCCCGCGCCTCGGCTTCGGCAAGACGAGCGTTTGAAACCTTTTCAGTCGCCGCCCACGCTTCCGCATTTTCTGCTGCTTGCAATTGCAAGGCTTCAATCTGCCTCAAAAGAGGGCGCGTGCTCTCCGGCATGCGCCTGAGCAATTCGTCGTGGCTACTTTCTGCAGCCTGACATCTCTCTTCAACGGCGGCTAAATCGTTCTTAAATCTTTCTTCCTGTCGCTCTAAAGCCGACGTAGAGCGCTGCAAAGAATGCTGAAGATCAGATATCTGATCCTGTAGAGCCTGTTCGCGCTCTCGCATCGTCTTCACTTCAGACGCGAGCTCGTCGCTCCTGGCTACGCTCGCCTTGACTTCAATGTCAGTGAGCTCCTCCTTCGCTTGAGCGAGCTTTGACAGATAGTACTCCTTTTGCTCGCTGAGTTCTTTCGATAGCCGAGCTTTTTCATCGTTGTACCGCTTTTGCCAAGACTGCAGATCTTCGTTCATTTTTGCAACTGAAGCTCCTTGATTCTCGATTTCAGCATTCATTCCGTGCTGTTGCTCGTCACGCTCTTTGAGCTCTTTTCTAAGCTTTTTAATAACTCCCTCCATCTCCGCCTGCTTCTTACTCAGCGTCTCACCTTCCGCCATGACATCTTTGATAAACTCATCCTTCTCCTTGACCAAAAGCTCCGCGCTCTCTTGCGCGTCTGCGCGCTTCTTCAGATCTTTATTGAGCTTTGTGAGTTCGGCGACGCGAGCCTCTGCAGTCTCGAGCTTGCGCTCGGCCGAAATTGCACGCTCCACGATATCCTCTTGCTCCGCGTCTAAAGAAGCGCGCTGCACGGCTCGTCTCGCAATCTCTTCCTCGCGAGCCGCAAGCTGTCTCTTCACATCCTTCAGCTCTTTTAAAACATCCTTAACATCAATCCCATCCGTTTCCGTTTCGGTTTCGTCGCTCACTTTGGTTTCCTCGCTCGGGTGATCTTCCTTCGTCTTTGGCGGCGATGAAACCGGCGCTCGTCCACTCGCGGGCTCTGACTTTATAACATTTGCAACCGAACCCCCCGCACGCGCCTCCGACGCGTCGATCGCGTCATCTTCCTTCGTCGACGTAGCTGCGACTATCTCCTCAGCGCCCGACGTTCCCGTTGTCGTCGAACTCACGCCGAACGCCTCATCCGCTCGCTGTTCCAACTCCTTCGCCGCTTCGCTCGCCTTCTCCGCGAGCGCATCCGCCATTCCCCTAACATCCACAGAGTTCAGTTCGTTCAACGCTTCGCTCGCCCGCGCGCTGATGGACGACGCGAGAGAATCAAAACTAAAGTTGTTCCAATCCGACGTCGAGGTTCCACCACCCACCGATGACCAGAGGGACTGCGCGACGTTCGTCGCCGCCGAAGAGGAAGACGCCGCCGTCTCTTCTCCTGGCGTCTCCTTCCCCGGTTCCGACGTCTCGCCCGACATGGCTAGCGGAATTCCGTTCGGTGTGCGTCGACGACTGCGGCGCAATTCACATCTTGACTGCATTCATCTTCAGTTCGTCCTCGTCCTCGTCAACCCCATTAACGAACGCGCGTCGCCCGGAACGCGGTCGTGAGAGGGAGAGGAATGGGGATGGGTGGTGAAGACGACGACGGCGACGACGGGACCGCGGTTCGAGCGCTGCCGCCGAGAATGGTGATATCGCGCGAGCAAGCCCGTCGGTTGGGAGAGTTGCACGAGTTTTGGTGCGCGCGAAAGTGTTTCGTTTGGGAGATTTTGAACGCGCGAGAAATCATCGTCGTAGACGACGGCGGCGACGGCGGCGATGCGATGGCGGAGCGCTCTAGAGCAGACGCGTCGACGGGGAGCGTGAGCGATGGGGTATTGGCGAGTGAGTTGTATGAAATGGCTACGCCCGACGCGAGAGCTTGTGCGTCGGTTGGTCGAGAGAGTCGTCCGCAATCGGTCATTCGAAGAGTCGATATCTGTGGGTTTGTCGTGGAACGTCGCACGCGAAAGGATTCAAAAGTCATCTTTACGCTCGATGATGGATCTGGATGCATCGAGTGTGTGGTTTGGACCCAAGACACGGACGGCGCGTCAAACGGGAGCGCAGAGCTGTTTGGCATTGCCGGCACCGCCGACGGCGCGGCGATGATGGTGAAGGGTATTCGCGTTGGTACGTTGGCACGCGTGCAGGGGAAAATCAGGGACTGGGAGGGACATCGACAGATTAATGCGATTGGGGTGCAAGTAGACCTAGATCCGAATCAGGAATTGCTGTTTTGGCTAGACGTGGCGGGTGCCGGAAACGCAGAATGAATGTTCTTTTGGATTTACCTGTAGCTATTGCACCAAAAGGAAGTTGCTAGTTAACTAGAGATTGCTAAATAGATTGCTAAAATTATACACTTTCCCAGACTTGACGCGTGTATCGAAGAACGATGCGACGCGCGTCGGGAGATTAAACTTAACGTGGTGAATCCATGTCCGAGTCAGAACTGATGTCTGGCGCATCCTCTCGAGATGATACCCCAGAGTCACCTACTCCCGTCTCTTTTCTGTTCGCTTTCGCTTTCGCTAGCCAACCACCTAGCAAAGAAGAGGACATTGGACTCAGTCGGGATTGTCTTCTTTGGTCAAATGTGAGTTCTGGATCACTTGAAGATTCGAGCTCAGAGCTTTCTGTGGACGAATCTGAAGTGGAGCGCTCCGCGTCTTGTTGCGATGGCGTCGACATTTTACGCTGTCGTTCCGGCTTTTTGACCATACGGACATGTTGCAACCACGAGTTCATTATCGACGCTCCCAGATGGGAAAGAGTTGCGTGCGATGACGACGGCTGACTGCTTGGAGATGTATCGGCAGAATCAAAAGAATCATCGGAAACATCTTCATCAATAGTTGACAAACCTGCTCGCATTTCTCTGGCTCGTGCTAACCAATCTCGCATCACATCCTTCGATACAGAACCCATGTGCTTCGTCGACTCGAATTTTACTTCAGCATCGCTATCACTACCAGAGGAGAAATCTGTTGAAGAAAAGGATGCCGGAACTTGTGTTGACGATTGCCTATTTGCGCGAAGTTGCTTGACCGCTGCCAACCAACCCGTGAGGGCGGCCGAAGCGCTCTCGGATAATTTAACCGGTGCGAAGCGTTGTACTCCAGCTTCAGTTTCGCTCTCAGACGTATCGGACAGCATAAGCAGGTGACTACCTCTTCCTGATGCGCGCGCTGCCGCGTGCGTCAGCCAGATGCGCATGATGTGATTCGAACCTTCGGTAAGTCTCACTTCACCGTAATCATCGTCTATGTCGTCATCGGAATCAGACATCTCACCAGCTTTCATGCGCCGTCGCACAGCCTTGCCAAGCTTCAAGCGCTTAGCAGTACGGGGCGAAAGGATCTCTTGCAACTGATCGATCACCCAATCTCTATTCTTTGACATGAACAGATGGCGGAACTGGTCGTTCGTCAAGTCAGCCGTGGTGATGGACAACGGATCGGCTGGAGCCTGGACTTCGGCTTGTTTTGCGATTGCTGGCACAAATATCGAAGAGAAATCTTCATCGACGTCATCTTCGACAATCATGTCACCGCTCGTGATGGCTGACGTAATGCGCCACAAACCAAAACGGTCAGCGGCGATGAGAGCCAAGCGCTTGCCGCAGTAAGAAGCACCAAGTACCATGATGACAAACGCCCAGAATAAGATGTCACCGAACATGTTGTAGTTCGCTCTGAGCATCATTGATAACGAAAGAACAAATAAGAAAGATCCAGAGCCACCGAGCGCCAAAACAAAGTAGAATTGGCTTGAGAAACACATCTGGTCAATCGCCCGCAGACCGGGATCGATTGATTCATCATACACTCTCTCAAGACCCTTCCATCGCGACGTGCGATTGACGAAACGATAGCGAGCATACTTTAAATATTCGTACACTTTCCAGCCGTGGAATAGTTCTTGAATATTGAACGTCAAAACGTCCATAATAATCTGGAATGGGATAATGACAACTGAGAAGAGGAAGTAAATCAAAAGATCTCTCTTACGGAAGCCATACAGATACGAAAGACGCAAGTGGTCGTTGAAATCCCAGAAGAAGAAAATGAAGAAGGGCGACATGTACACTCCCGCTGTGTTGACACCATATGCAGCCAAGAAACCCATCAAATCCTCAACGAGCGTATCTTCCGCGTCCACAGCAACTTCTTCTTCCTCTTCGTCATCATCTTCAAAATTGAAGGGTAACATGTCCATCACGAAGTTGACGAGTGCGCTGATTTTGTCGGGAAGCACGATGGCACAGTACGCGATAAATGCATCCAAGTAGACATATTCTACCATACCCATGATGGTCTCAAAGAAAAAGCCCAGTGTGAAATCAGTGAAGTCATCAGCCCCAATGGTGGCAACGCCAACAGAAGCAGATAGTACAACTGAAATAGGCGCGAGTAGGAAGGCTTCTCCTAGGGCAGTCTCAATCTGCATTTCCAGTACGACGTGCACGACTTTCAAAAGGAAGAAGATTGTGAAAAACTGAACCCCGAAAGTGTCCGTGAACGAAAATTCAATTAGGAAGACGTTTGTGACGTTGACGAGAATATTCATCAACACAAAATGGCTTCGTTTCCATACTTCTGGTTTGAACATCACTTCATCGACGTAACGCTCATCCTCGAGCTCCTTTTCTTCTTCATCCTTGAGTTCAGCTGGCACCAAAATTTCTGCACAACAGCCCATCATGTACATTGAAACAGTGAGGAAGCAAACTGCATATCTACCACTCGTCGCTTGTTCGACGACGGCTTCGTCTACCTCGCGGCCAACGTTGTCAATACTAATGGGGAACTGAGTGAGAATAGGGAAAGCAGTGAACGCCGCCCGGAAACCAAACTGAGCAGAAATGAACGGTAGCATTCCGAGCGTAACACCCATCAATGGAGGACCTAACATGATCCTCAAATATGGCAGGAAACGGAATCTTGGTGGTTCTTTGAGTAGTGTAAAAATTCGTACAACTACCCAGACTGCAAACACGAGAAGTACTGCAAGTAGACCAATAGCCACGAACAGAACGAAGTAGAAGAAGAAATCAAACGCGAAGAAGTTCAGCAAGTCGAACCATCCTAGAGCAGACATACTCACAGTGAGAGTGTAACTACCATCGTGACCGTTGGCGTTCACATACTCATCCATCGTGACTGTAGCGGCGATAATACGTTTGTCTTGTTCTGTTCTTTGATAGTAAAGGATCTCAAACGTGACAGACGTTGGGATGATTCCCGCCGTGACAACCAGACCTTCCACTGGTGCAAAGATTACTGGAATAGTCTCCTGAGCAATAATGTCATTGATGTATTTGCTCTTGTCGATGGGCGGTTCAGTCTGGTCATTGGCCAGGATACTCGCGGCAAACAGGGCTTCTTGACTTTCTGCTTCCGCAGTTAGGTGAAAGAGCGTTTCTCCTTCAGCTTCATACCAGCGTTTCTTCGCTGATGCTTCAGCAAATGCCTCTTCATAAAAGCACTCGACTGTGATTGATACTTCATCCGCAACGGCGGCTTGTACCTGAGGAGAGTACTGCTCGATAAAGATAGTTTCTTCCGGAGGTACCAAGTTCACACTGCCGTAAGACACAAACTCGCGGTCGGCGCCGAACATGACAGGCGTGTAGCCTGTTTCGGTAATATGCGTAAAATAAATGTGACTGTCAAATCCCCGGCAAGCCGAGAAGAAGGGAAGATAGTCCATGGCAAAGAGGGTTTGATCTGCAGACCATAACCCCTCGTTCAACAAGTACTTTTCTTGCTCAACGATGTCAGGTAGAGAAACGACTACAGATTCGTCATTGCGCCCTTCCTCGTCAAGAACCACCCAGTCCTCTTCATGGACTGTTGTCAAGTTAAAATACGCCTGGCTGGGATAGTCAGACGGAGACAAGATTTGCAGGCTATCACTCGATAAATATTTGAACTTCTTCCACTCTGCGCCATACGTCGAGTTGTAGTCCAGTGTAGCTCTGGCGTCGTTTCTTCGGCAACCGGGATCTTGAGTAATCGAAGCACATTCGAAGTAGTCATTTGACACAGAACGATAAAAAGTTGATGCCAACGGGGCATTGAGCGGCGACTGGAAATCTGCATCAATCTCGAATGGAAGAATAGCGTGCACGGAAAACGTGGGTTCAGCGCTCGCTCGGGTTGGATAGTCTGTATCGATGCACACAGTGTTGAGGAAGCTCACTCTGTTGTCAGCTTGATAGCGCCCATCGAGCATACGAAGTTCAATCCTGAATGGCATATCATCGAGAGCCTGAAGCTTCAATTGATGCATACCACGCTTCCACACGTAGCTCCCCCATGCTGGATTATCGACGTTGTAGCCAGTGGCACTTCCATCATTGTTTCCAGAAAACCAAAACGGCATTTCAAGCGATTCTTGTGACGCTGGACACTTCTTTTCCTGTTCTTGCCCAGCAAAGGGCTTCATATTGATCCATGTGATGCCATCTCCGACATCCCAAGGTGGGCACGGCACCGTCTTGTAGTCAGATGTAGCACAGATTGTATCGTCTATCACTGGATCAGTGAAGATGAGGAGCTCATAGTGTTCGCCGTACTTGAGCTCTTCGTTGATGAATCTCCAATCAAGATTGATTGTTGCTGTATGCCCTCTCGGTAGAGTGAACTTCATGAGTGGAACGTCATTCTCATCAACGGCAACATTGGTACCATCATCGGACAAAATGAACGTTGGATTTAACAGATCAAAGTTTCTGTTTTCGCACGCACCCATGTACTCGAATGGGTCTCCAGATTCGGTGGAGTTTGAATTGGGATCTGATGAAGACGTTGTGTTCGTCGTATTCGCAGATGCCGCTGCGCTTGGATCAGCCTGCAGAAGCTGGCGTCCAGCGTCAATTTGAGCCCTCAATACTGTGGCGGCATCGGGATCGAGTGATTGAAGTGAGCTTGCCGCAGCTACGGGATCTGTGACGTTTCCAACATCCTTGTTGATGATTCGGTAATATGCTTTTTCGATCAGATCAAAGGTGACTGGCATCACTCTCCAGAAAGTGATCAGGTCAGCGGAGCAGTCATCCAGGCTTGTCGCAAGCGACGAAGACTGGGTGCCCGTTGGACATCTTCGAAGCACTTGTCCTGTACCTTCTGGACAGAAGAAGCAACTTTGACATGGGAACTGAGTACGAGTAGTGTAAGAAGAACCAGCCGGGCAATAGTATCCTGCCGGACACTTGTTGTGGAACTGAGTCTCTGGAGTGGTCCCTTGGCCACAGAAGTACCCATCAGGGCACTTATGCGCTGCTATAGAGGTACGCGCATCGCACACGTAACCCTCGGGACAGAGCTCGGCTTCGCCTTCTGCGTCGAGTTGGATTCGCACACACTTTGTCTCGTCATACAGTGCATTATCGGCATCGCAGAAAGCTGAGTATTCGTTCGTTGCGGCTGTGCCAGCACCACGCGGTTTGTTGTTGCTCATACCGTCAATAGCACACACGAGACCAGCGTTACACGGTGCACATAACGATTCTTCTGTCAAACCTTTTACTGGAGACCAGGTGCCTTTTGGACATTGTCTGCACGTCAAAGAATCTCTAAAAGAGCGGAAGTAGCCTGCATCACAGATGACCGGTACTGCAGTGCCCTCTTCAACACATTCGAAACCCGCTGGACAGTCTAGACAAGCCTCGAATCCTTCATACGGTGTGTAGTAACCTGGCAGACATGTTGTCGATGCTGCGTTACCTGAGCCTGATGCGAAGGAGCCACGCTGTGCTGGAATAGGAATGTATGTGCGCTTTGGGCAGTAATGACCCTTTGGACACGGTCGCATCGGATTGTAGACGGTTGTCGCCGACTCAGACACGATTGTCGCGTCGCCCGTCGCCCATTCACAGAAGCTACCTTCTTTGCACGGCTGAGGTTGCTTGAATGAACCTTCTTTCTCAACGGCCGTCGCGACACCTTCAGTACAGAACGTCCCTGGTTTACATGGCTTTGGTCGGAAATTCTCCGGATCTAAAACAATGCCGGCAGACTCTCCCGCAGCCACGATACGATCTTCATCGAGAACAGCGAGAGGATCGGCGGTGACGGTATTGTTCAAACAGTAATGCCCCGCAGGACAACGCGTCTCTGCAACGGCAAGACCTTCGGCATCGCAGACAAAACCAGGTGTGCAAAGCTCTGGCTTTTCACGCGCGAAACCTGGACAAATTGTACCAATTGGACACTTTTGGCAAGAGTCCTTCCCGTACTCGGAATTATACTCTCCCGGAAGACAAGGTTTGGGCTCTGCGTTTGCCACTCCTGGGCAGTACATAGCTCGCGGACAGCGAAGTTGTTGGCCGGGCGGACAATAATGCCCTGGTGGGCATGGACCAGAGCCCTGTGGTGTGATAGAACCGGGTTCACACACATAACCAGCGTAACACTGCTGTGGCGTCGTGAAGTTGTAGGCAATACTTTCTTTCGAGACAACGCCAGCAGTACAGTACATTCCGAACGGACATGGCAGCGGTCGTTCTGGAATTGAGAAATCTGTGAAGTTGCTCGTTCGGGTTCCTTCCAAGCAGTAATGCCCCGGAGGACAAGGCTTGTTAGGTAGTGCGAGGCCCGTAGAGTCACATACGGAGCCACGTGGACACACAACTGGTGTCATCGCTCCGGAGTCTGGAGAGATGTAACCAACAGGCGTTGGTAGGCAATCCGCCTGACCTGTTCGCGGTTGGAATGTACCTGGTGGACAGAGAGTGAAGTTCGTTCCACCACCGCAAAACGCGCCACGCGGACAAAGAATTGGTTCGCTCTCCGGACAATAAGAACCCGGTGGACACTGTGCAAAGTGGAAAAGCAACCGTTGCTCCGAAAAGTCGACACCATTTGTTGAAACTTCAACAAAAACAGTACGCGTGCCTGTTTGCTCCTGGCCTGCTATACATAAAATGGACCTGGACGTCAGGAAGGTGGCAGGCGTGAGCTCGCTTCCGAATCTACAAGTCAGACCAGTGGTGTTCACAAAGTTCGAGCCTGTTATGAACACCGGGCTCTTGCCGCCACTCAAGCCAACTCTAGGAACAATCCCAGAAATTCGCGGTGGCAACTGATACTTGAATGTCACTGTGTTCAACGTCGAAAGATCACGATCATTCGCTGAAATACTGAAACTGACATCGCGTGGCACACTCGCAGGCGTTATGCACGTCAAAACGTGGTTTTGAGTTCTGAAGGACGAAATGGGAAAGAAAGTTCCCACTTTGCAGCTGTACCTAACATCATCACGCAGACCAACGAGCGACAGTTGAACCGCGGTTCCACCGTCTTTTGAACCAGTTTCTGGAGAAATGCCAGTGATGGATAAATCATTGACATGTTCGAAGGCAGTTCCATACTCGGCAACATACGTCTCGTAGTCACCTGGACTCATGCCAAAACCAACAAGCTCACTCGATGCGGGAGGCGTCACACAAACCGCAAGTGCGGAAGACACAATGTGCCCCTCCGTAGACTCTGCCCCAAATACACAGTATTGTGATTCATGCAAGTTTTTGCCCTCTACATGTAAAATGGTCGTGCCACTGATTGGCCCAAGAATTGGATGCATGTTGAGCACAGCGGGAGAAGCAAAAACCTCGAAAACTACTGGTCCAAATGCATCTGTTGAAACAAGAAGTTCCAAGGTCGCGAAGCCAACCCTGGCAGGAGGTAAGTTACACCAGACGGCACCATTCCCTGAAACCGAATGAAACTCTGCGTATACAGCAGTACCATCCAGCCTACAGCCCAACGGGTAGCCCTGAGGGAAAGCAGCCATCGTGACATCGGATAGAAATTGAAGCTCAGCTCTGCCAAATTCCACCCCTCTGTTCGGTCTGAAAGACACAAGTTCAGGCGTCTGGAAGTATTGGAAGGTGCCAGCTTCGTAGAAATCTCTCCGATTGTATGATAACAAAGCAGAGATTGAAGTGTCTCTGAGTCCTGCTGGTGTGATGCAAGTGACACTCTGGCCTTGACGCTCACCAAGAATGGGTCCTATTGAACCAAATCGACAGTACACATCGTTTGCGATGTTCGCCTCTACCAGGTTCCATACCGTGAACGAAGCCACAGTTCCTCCGTGTTCTTGGCCAGACTGCGGACTGATCATCTTGAAGTCGAAATCTTCAACAAAATCAAAACCAGAGCCCAGCTCCGAGACGTCAAGTTCGCTGTCGTGAGGACTGATTCCAAACATTGCCAAGGATGCGTCACTAGCAGGGGATTCACACCAGCTCAAGCTCGAAGAGATGGTTCGAGCTGGTGATTTATGATGTCCAAAATGACATTGAGCCGCATTGTGTAGATCTTCTCCCAGGACGTGAATGACCGAACCGCCACCTGCACCAGCGAGGTTTGGTAAGATGCTGCTTAACACTGGACGCGAAAAAATTTCAAAGGCCAAGCCTGGGCTTTCAGGATTCATTGTTGTCAGCTCAACGAAACCAGCCGACGACGTCGGAACCGTGCAACTTATGGTATAATCCACGCAGCCCCGTTCGTTTCCGCCCGAACAAAACGATGTTCGCTCGACTGTAGTGGCTGGGACAGATAGCAAGCCAAAATTACATCCTTCCGGAGAAGAACTCAACTCGTGCCAGAGTGCGGATAACTTGACGTCTGTGAGACCTTCCGTTGAAGCTCTACTTGGCACTGCAGCAGTAAGCTCAATCGAGTTATCTTGGTAAATCAATTGATAGCTCTTCGAAAATGGCGAAGACAAGTGCGCTGACAACCAGACCTGCAAGGAATCAGATGTGGGCGCATGCGCGGGTGTCACCACCTCAAAGTAGCTCCCAGTGCTGTGCACGAACATCGGACCAATAGTGCCCACATGCACGATTGGTACCTCTGAAAACTGTTCCAACAGGTGGGGCTCACCCATGGTGGAGATTCTTGTGACTTGTCCCCCAGCAGAGGAGACCTTTTCAGCCGAAATATCGTACAGGATTGGCAAGGGTGCATAGCTGACTGATGCCGTTGCTTGCGGGTCAAAATCAATATTGCCTCCGGAATCAACATACAAAGCCATTCTGCCTTCATGATCTGAGAGATTCGGCGATTCGCAAGTCACTAAAGCGGATGATTTTACGTGGGCAGCGATGTGCTCATCACCAAAGTAACACTCCACCGAGCCGATGGTGATTTCAAGCATGTCTTCTCCAAACAATGTGACCATCTCGCCACCCATTGTGCTTAGCATAGACGGGAAAACGGAAAAGATCGTGGGATCTGGTAGGAACAAGAAGAGTGAATCCACCTCGTCACTACTTGGTGCTGCGCCGAGGCTGACTTGAGCAAATCCGGGGGCATAGGTGGGCATAATGCATTCAGACATGTATGGATGAGCATTGTTCACCGTCATGGCTGCAACATAGGCACCAGCAATGTGGCAGTGGAGACTGTTATCCAGAGGATCTTCATGAAGGATGCGAACCACTCTACCGCCATTGATTGAACCATGCGCTGGGTACACGGCTGAAGATGCCACAGTTACTCGCTGATGGTAGCTGAACACTGAGGAGCTCTTGACAAACGTTTCTCCAAAAAGACGAGCATAAGCTGGAACAGAACCCTGTACGTGTGCCGGAACTTGACACTCCAGGCCATTACCAGTGATTTGACCGATAATAGGCGCAATAGTGCCAAACTTACACGCACCGTAATCGCCCAAGTTTTGTTCAAGGTCCACTTGAAAGTAGAACGTAACTTGGGTACCGCCATACTCATCGCCTTGGCTCGGCGACATAAGCAACAGGGCATCTTCCTCCGTGAAGTACTGAAATATCACACCAGATGATACATAGTCATCGTCGTTCAGGGAAGAAGAACCGCCAACTAGAGTGCTGAGTACTACTGAACCAGCATCATGAGTAGAATGCTCGATAAGCATGAGCGCGCTCGAAACAAATTTGCCTTGACTGGCCCGATCATTGCCAAAAACGATTCGTTCATTGCTAAAATGGGACCCAACAAGAGTCAACACGTCACCGCCTCCTTCTCCCCCATTTACTGGCTGCACAGTGAAAATCTGCGGTCGAACTTCGTACTGCAGTTGCGACGAGAATGGCGGCCAAACTGCGATGTCTTGCACTTGTACGCCCACTGCCACAAAACCAGATGCGTGAGATGGAGCTAAGCACGACACCATCCCAGCCGCGGATAGATCAGCGTTCACAACGTCTAAATCAATTGTACATGCCACTCTCAGTGTTGTGAACGACGATGGTAGAGTACCATCGGCATGTGAAACCTTGAACTGAACCAAAGCTCCTCCGTCCAAGGATGCGGTTGTACGATGAGGCTCTGTGACTTCCAAACGAGGAAAGAATTCGTACAACAGCGTCATCGTTGCTCTATCGCGACCGTTCATCGCCACCGTGACAGGTATATCTGCCGCAGGGGCGTGAGCGGGCATGACGCATTCCACCTTCTCGGAAGAGACATGAGAAATAGATATCCCGTAGATTGAACCAACACTACATGAGATGGCATCTGAATCATCAGAGAAATCGCCGTAGATGTCGACCATCGCTCCTCCTTCGTCGCAGCCTCTAGCGTTCGCGTGATTTGTATCCACCTCTGGAAGTTCTGACATACGAATTGCCAACCCATTCGAATACTCCGCACCATTAAAGTATAACTTCATGTTGACAGAAGATGGGTTGGTTTCTGAAGGAAATCCTCCCGTGACACAGGTAATGAGAGCAGAAGATACGACGTTAGCGCCAGATTCAGTAGCCGATTGTCCCATATCGGCGACAAAAAGACATGCGACGCGGTAATCTGTTCCTGACCATAGCATATTTGAACCCGAAACAGAGATGAGACTTCCCCCTATTCTTGGTACAGTCGATGGTGAAACAGCACCAACTTTTGGCTTGGGAACGTACTGGAAACTCATGTCAGACAACGTGAAATCACGCAAGTTCATGGAGACTTCGACGGACGTGAACCCAGCTTGGGCTGATGGAGCACTACACACGATATTACTTCCAACACTGAAGCCGTGTCCGACAGCACTACCGAAACGACACGTGAGGGAACTTCCGTAAAAGTTTTCACCACGGAGTTCCACCTTCCTTCCTCCACCGACAAACGCCGAGTTCGGGGTGATTGAAGAAAGCAGTGACGGATCTTTATAGTTATAATTCGCGCTTGAAGGTGTTAATTTCGTTTCCGAACGCACATTGTGATGAAACACATCGACAGGGACCAGGCCAATAATGTGTGCCGGAGACATGCACGACGCTTGTTCAGAAGATAACCATCTTCCAGCGACGCCAAAAATGGTACCAACGCTGAATGTGAGGGAAACATCGTTTCTCAAGTGACGCCCGTTCAACGAAAGCAGTGTCCCACCAGACGAGGGTCCAGAACCCGGAGCAACATGATTTATGAGCGATGAAGATGTATTCATGAACTCAAATGGGAGGCCCGGAACAGACCAATCGAAGGCGTTGTTCGACACGGCCAATGCATGGTATCCCACGTCCATCTCTGGTGATTCGCAAAGCACATGCGTTGGGGAAATGAATACGGCGGGTGCTGGACGCAATGTACCAAATCTACACAGCGATGATGGTGAAAAATGATCACCTTGCACCGTGATCACGGTACCTCCAATAGATGGGCCGGATAATGGTATTAGCTGCTCGAGCACGATTCTTCTAGAAAGAATGCCGTTTTTGTCCGTGCTCGAGATCACATTGTTACCAGTACTATCAACAATTTTGATGTCGTACTCGTTCACACCATTGCTGTCTTCAGGCAAGCCGCATAAAACTGATCCATCGCTCATGACTGTACCGGGAACCAACGCGTCGCCATTGCCGAGATTACAGTACACGTCTTGACCAGGTACGAATCCTGAACCTGTGATTGTCACTGTATTGTTGCCATTGTCTATGATTCCTGTAATACTCCCTTCGTCTGCATATAAAAATACCACGGCGGGACTGTTCTCGTCCGCAGCGCCAAAGTCACTGTACACGCCCACATCAAATTCAACATATCCATCATCGTGTGCCGGAGCCACACACCTATACTCGTCTTCTGCGATCCACTCACCGACGACTGGCCCAATTGAGCCGAACTTGCACGCTAAATCATGCGAGTCAATAAAGGAATGTCCGGCGGCGATGACTGTCGTCCCTCCTTCCACCATTCCCATTGAAGGGGAAACAGCTGTCACTACTGGAGCCGGATCGAAAATGAATTGCGGCCGCTTCGCCAGTTCTACTGCGCTAGACACTATTGATACGTCTAACACGTAAGTGCCTTCGTCTAATGCCGGCGTTTCGCACGTCAACAACGCTGAAGACATCTGCACTGCCGGTGCAGTTGTTGTCCCAAATCGACAGACAGGAACACCCTGAAGCAAGTGCGCACCCTCGACTCGGACGAGTGTGCCTCCTCCGATGGCACCCAATCGAGGTGCGATTCTACTTATTTCTACCACTGGCTTCATCTCTAACTGTACGCTAGAATACTCAAAGTCTTTTCCGTTTGACGTCACAGCGACGGCGACAAAGCCGGTTCCGGCTGGAGCAATGCATGTCACTGTACCATCGCTGCCGCTGGCAAGCGCCGGTACCGACTGCGAACCGAAACTACATGCAAGTTCTGACGTCTGTACCACGCCTGGAACAGTCAACGATACGCGTGATGATCCAGCGGCGGAGACTTGAGGTGGAGAGACTGACTCGACCTGCAGACTCGGTTCAAATTTGAAAGCTCCAACAGACGAAGAGAAATCTCTTTGATTCAGCGTTAAGCGCAATTCCGAGGTCAAAGTCGAAGTCTTGTGGCTAGGTGATGCACATTGTACCGATCCAGACGTTTTGTATATCGCCATTACTTCGACTGCACCGAAGCGACAACGCAACATACTTGTTGGTGAGAACTTTGCGCCGGTGATGCCGACGAGTGTACCGCCTTTTTCCGACCCGAACGCTGGGTATACGCGGGTAATCTCTGGAAGCCCAGTGTACACATGCTGTATACTACTAAAGGCTTCGAAAAATGACGAAGAAGTGAGCGAGACGTCCACCGAAACAGTTCCAGAATCGATCGAAGGCGATTCACAGCGCATCAGAGCAGAGGAAACGACGTAACCTGTTGACGTCAGATCACCAAATCTGCAGTACTGAGAAACGTGCATATCTGCGCCAGTGACATCGACAATTCCCCCATGTGCACCGTAATTTGTGAATACAGAGTCGACTTTCGCACCAGAAACGAATTGGTAACCTTTTGTTCGCAAAAAGTCTCCGGTTTCATTGTTGAGCGCAAATTCAACATTCACAAACCCCTCTATGTGCGGTGGAGCAGTACATTTTACCGTTTCGGTATCGATGTAGTATGCGGGGACATACTCGTTGTCAAACTTACACGTCAGCTCCACTCCGACAATGTTTTGGACTGATGCAAGTTTCTTACCCGAGAGCGTCACCGTTTCGCCCCCACCCGAGTATCCTATGCTTGGTGAAATCCACTCCACCTCTGGAACCTCAAAACCGTGAGCGACAAAGTTCAGCAGCGCTAAGAGAGTAAAAGCAGAACACAAAACCTTACTCTTCATCGTGGATGCGCATCCTCGCCTTCTGTGTCTTGCGCTGCTCGAACCACTGCCGAGCACCACACTCGCTGAGCGCAACAGCCAGTCAGTCGTCGACTTCTCTCGCATCTCTAGCCCCACTAAAACCTCTCTCAATCGCCCGATTCTCCCGTCATCACCACGAATGACACCGTCCGCGGCGCTCTCATGGCCTCAATCTCCCCGCGAAGAGAACCAACACGACGAACAGTCGTCGATTGCGCTAAATAAATTTGAACGCCGGTCCACGTGCGCACCCTCGCACCGTCGCTCAACGTTACCGCTTCACCCCGGGAAGCGGTACCACGCGTCTGATCGCGTTTCTTCCTTCCGCTCGTCTCGTTCGCGGAGTCACGACGATCGCCGTCGTCGTCTGTCGACGTCGCGATGCGTTCGCCCGTTCCAAAAGAGCCGCGGCCAACAGAAAACGGAAAACGGAAAAGGCTGCGGCCTTTCGCGCGACGCGCGATCGACGTTTTCATCGATCGACGCCGAGGGCGCGATCGACGTTTTCATCGATTGGGAATTTTTCATCGATTTGAACGATTTTTGGAAAAACGCGAGAGATCCCCCGGCTTTTTTTGTCTCATATGTGTATTTACTTATGTGAGGGTTTTCGATTGAGTCGTGAACGGTCACCCCTGTGAGGACCCGCCGACCGCTTCCAGAGCGAAGGTCTTCGCGCCCGCCCGCGTCGCATCCGCCTTTTTACAGCACGCCGCTAGGTGGCAAGGTACGCGACGACGACGAGCGAATGCGAACGCGAGCGTTGTAATAATCTTTTACGCGCGTGTTTCGCGCCTTCTTCACCCTCTCGTGAGGCGGAACGGCGGCGATGGGCGAGTGACTGCGCGTGGCGGTGGGCGCGGGATTAGGGCTCAGGCCCTCGTTCCTCGGCTCGGTCGCGAGCAACCCTGGTGCGCGACGCGAGGGTTCTCGTCACAACGCGAGAGCAGGGACTGACAAAGAAATCATCTTTATTACGTTTGTCACGACGCACAGGTAGTCAACGAGAAGCAACATGGTGACTCCGCTCATCAAGCACAAGATCGTGAAGAAGCGCACGGCGA
>Ga0255762_10000292_pt1 | contig 43970 bp, 24 predicted proteins | sample 101ome_16_FD_179962 | JGI IMG/M metagenome (GOLD analysis project Ga0255762, IMG submission 179962) | Coastal salt marsh microbial communities from the Groves Creek Marsh, Skidaway Island, Georgia - 101401AT metaG (version 2) | ecosystem: Environmental > Aquatic > Marine > Intertidal zone >...
ACACCTTCTCGTGATGCGCGCGAGCGACGTCGAATTGACCATCGGCCAAGGCACAGGACGCTCGAAATCTCTCCAATTCGATCGGCATCGGCACGCACTTTTCCGCGACGGCGGAGGAGGCGACTGTGTACGCCTCGCCGCCTCGACGCAACAATAACAACGTCTTCGCGTACATCATGAACGAATCGTACGCGTCGACGCCACCCTTTTGATACAATTTGGTCAACATCCCGTTCGCTAATTTCAACATCGCCTCCGGTCCCATCGATCCCGCGTCGTCGTCCGGGTTCGCCTCTCCCGTGGAGCGCCCGCACACGATTTCGTCTCTTCGCGCCAACATCGCCGCGACGGCTCTCAATAAGTCCTTTTCGTCTCCGCTCGCCTTGTACGCCCGCATCGCCGCGCTCCGTTGTTTATCAAACTCCCACAACATGCCGTAGTCGACGTACAGCTCGCGAAGCGTCTGCATGTTCGCGGGATCGAGGCGCGCGCAGCTCTCGAGCAAGTCGACTTTTCGCGAGAGGTCCGCCGTCTCTTCGAACAGCAAGAGCAACACGTGCGCGACGTTCTCGGTGACGTGACCCTGCTCACCGTCGGCGCGAATGTCGTCCGCCATCTTGAGCGCCGTCGCGCGGTTCGCCGACGGGTCTATGCGATACATCGCGAGCGCTTCGAGCGCCCACGCGATGTGCAATCGCGGATATCGTGCGCGCGCCTTTTTGATGTGCTTGAGCGCGCGCTCGGGCTCGAAACCGTCGAGCGCATCGTACGCGGGACCGAGCAAGCGCGCGAGCTCGCGCGGTGGGAGCTGGACGACGGCGTCGTCGCGGGACGACGCGAACATCGCGCGGTTGGCGAGACGCTCTGTGAAGTCGCGTCGGGACAGCGGGTAAAGAACTGTATACATATTATCAAAACGTGACGATCAGTCGCCGCCGAAGAAATCGTCGAAGCTCGACGCGATCTTGTCGCCGATGTTGGAGAGATCGAGCGTAGGTTCCTTGAGAATTGGTTTTCTAGACGCGCGGTCCTCCTTGCGACGCTCGGCGATGGTGCGCTCAACTGTGTCGACGCCGTAACTCGCCAAAGTTTCCGTGGCCACCATGCCTAGGTTTTTCTTCGCCTTCTCAAGGTCCTCAGGGTTGCCATCCTCCTCGAACTCGCGCAACTGCGCCTCGGTGAAACCGCCCTCCTTGCGCGTGCCGCTGCGCACGACGCGAAAAAGTAACCACTTGCCTAAACTCTTGCCGGGAGTGTCCTCCTTCGCGTCCTCGTCCGGTAGAGGGAACAACTTTTCGGCGAGAGACAAGAACGTGCTCTTGCCCTGCACGAACCTGGACGCACGCGCGAGGATCGCGGAGGGGCGTTCGCTAGGAGTCGTGGCCATGAGTCCCTTGACCAACCGCCAGCCGGCTCTGTCGTCCAAGTCGAGAACCTCGAATCCCTCCATCACCTCAGCCCTCTTCATCGTGCGCGCTGGGATGCTATTTCTCCAAGCGGTCAGATCGTTTCCGTTGGTCTCGAGCTCTTCTCTGAACTTGATCAAATCGTTGTCGTTTCTCAAACTCGGAATGCACATCTGAAGCAACATGATACCCGTGCTGTACATGTCGAAACGATCCGGCAGATTGAGCTGCCACAACACGGGCGACAAAGCCAACGCCACGGGAAGGACGGGCGCTTCCGGCGTTTGTTTGCTCATGATGTACTCTTCGGGCGCCTTGAAACGGGGATCGAATATGAAATCCTTCGGCGAATAGTTGACGCCGGAGCGGAGGTCAGCCGCCGCGCCGAGATCAATCAATCGAAACTTCCCGGTCGTTTCGTCGAATAAAATGTTCTCGGGCTTAATGTCGCGGTGTACGATACCGGTTCCATGTACGCGAGAGAGCGCATCTAAGATTTGATCCAAGATTTCGCCGATGATGATGGATTTTCTACGCGCACCCTTCGGTAACCCTCCCGGAGCTTCGCCGTCCTTGAAGAGGAACGGTTCGACGTTGTACGGGAAATTCTTCTCCTTCATGAGATCGAAGAGCGTCTGCCTACCCTCGTACTTCCACACGAGCCAGAGAGACGGCTCGTCGTCCCCCTTGTTTGCGGGCGGTCCCTCAAAGCAATAGACGTAGTCGGCGCACGCCCCCGGACACGCGATTTGCAACCTCGCATTCATCCAATACTCAGCCTCACCATAATCCGTCGCTCGCTTCAACACGTACTTCTTCCCATCCTTGACGCACGTCGCTTCAAACACGACCCCAAATCCACCCTCCCCGAGCTTTTTCCCGAGTTCAAAATCATCCAACGAGTACCGCTTGCGCAGCGTCCCCAACAGCGGACGCAAGACGTAAAAATCAATCAAACCCGGAATCACCCCCGGCGTCACCGTCCCGTACACGCCCAGCGTGCCCAATATTGCCGCCCCAGTCGGAGTGAGAAACGGCGCGATCTCTCGACGCAATTCCGCATCCAGCGTGCTTCGATAAATCTGGTCTCCGCAGTTTTGCACCGTGCACGGCAGACCCACGCCCACCGCCAAATCTCCGACCACGCGTCCGAGTTCGCTCGGATCGATCGCGCGCGCCACCGTCCGCGCGCGCGAGACGTTCGCCGCTCGTCTCGCGTCACCCGCGTCCACACCGTGCGTCACCGAGCTCGCGCGCGACGCGACGCCCCGTCTCGCCCCACCGGTCCCCGCGCGCGGACTCGTCCTCGTCGTCGTCGACATCGTCGCCACCATCGTCGTCGTCGTCGTCCGTCCGCTCGACGCGCACCACTCAACGCGCGCGACGACTCACGCTCGACCGCGTGCTCGCTCGTGCGCGCGGGCGAGGCGCTCTCTGACGACGTCGCGCGCGCGGGCGTCGCGTTATCCACCGGTCCCTCGTCGTCGCGGTCGGTCGCGACCGACCGGAATGAGGACGAATCTTCTCTCGCACGCGCGTGAGACGGTGCCGCGCGCGGACGCGCGCGCGTCGGAGTGACCGAGGAGATGGTGTTTCGTCGATTCGTCGATGAGTTGAGGCGCGGCGCGGGATCGGTGCGTGATGCGGGACGATTGCGCGCGCGTTCGGTTGCGCGCGCAGGGCGCATTCGTCGAAATCGCGCGACTGACGACGACGATGACGACGCGAACAGATGGTGCGAATCGCGGTGGTGATCACGGCGGTAAAGACACACGTCGTGGATCTCACTCTGTGCGTCGGACCGAGCATGATGCCGACGTTCAATCCGAAGGGCGACGTGGTGGTGGTGGCGAAACGCGAGCGCGCGTGGACGGGACGACCGACGCGACGTGGGGACGTTGTGCTCGCCACGTCGCCGACAAATCCGACGCAGTTAGTGTTTAAGCGCGTCGTCGGACTCGGTGGGGACGTTGTGGACGTCCCGCACTCTAACGGGAGGAATTTTAGGTTGACGACGAGACGCGTGCGCGTGCCGCCTGGTTCGGTGTGGTTACAAGGCGATAACGCTCGAAACAGCACGGACAGTCGAGATTACGGCCCGGTGCCGGAGGAGATGCTTCTCGGGCGCGCGTTAGTTCGCGTGTGGCCGTTGACGGCGTTCGGGGTGGTGGAAAATTCCATGCGAGACACCGTGCTCGTGCGCGACGGTTCCGCGGCAGCGGCGTGAGCGAGCGCGCCGCGCGGCGACGCGAGACGCGACGCGACCATCGATCTCGCGTTGAGTGTCGATATCTACAGTAGCGTCATTAGTTTGTAACATAGATCGCATTCGTAGTCATTCGCACCGAATGACGGCGCGTTTCGAGCGCGAACGAACGCTTCGTATGCGATTCAGTCAGAGGTTTGACAAATTTGGCGCGTTTTTTGAATTCAAAACCGGTTTTAAACACTCGCGCCACCAAAGTCCGACGCGCGCGATATGGAACCTCCGACGGGCGGTGCGCGCGGAGGCGTGCATACGGCGCCGCCCTCGCACCGCGGCGCCGGGAAAGTCTCGACGCGCGCGTCGCCGGCGACGTTTTTCGCGCCGTTCATCGCACACGGATGGCGGTTCATCGGAGAGGGCGCGCGAGCGACGACGTACGGGGCAACGACGCTCGTGCCACCGGGATGCGACGCTACGCTATTGGGTCAAAACGCATCGTTCATGGTTCCGGGAGAGCACTGGACGCCGGAGACGACGGACGAAGGTGTGCGACGGGTGTACAAGGCGTGTGGATTCTGTTTGAGAAGAGACTCGACGGCGGTGGACAAGCCGCGTTCAAAGCGAACGAAAGCTCCGCGCGTTGGGTTGAGAGATTTGATCGCAACGCATCTGCGAGGTATGATGACGGCGTTGGTGGCGATGCGAGTGAGTGCGACGGTGTATAGACACAAGAGATGGTCGTTTGAATGTTTCAGAGAGATGTATCGAAATCACAGAGAGTTGCAGCGCCGCCTGCGCAACGCCAAGATTAGTCAGCTCGGCATGGATGCGGTCGCGAAGCTGAAGAATCTGTTAGTTGTGTTCGATGATATGTTCGTTCGGGTGTGTGATCCTCAAGGGACGATTCGCGCGGAGGTGTACGACGGAATCGTGGTGTGCCCCTGGGACGTCGATCATGAATGGCAAAAGAATCCGTTCTTTCAGGATGATGAAATGTTCATGGTGCCCTACGCGAAACAAGACGACAGAGACGTAACGCACTCGTACGAAGTGAAAGAAGGCGTCGAGAGCAAGGCGCTGCCGCCGCCGACGACGACACAGTCTGTGGGGTCGAATGATTCTGAGGGTACGAACGACGCCGGCGTCGTGGGAGGCAAGCGTAAGCTGCCCGAGGAGAGTACAAGCGCCGCGACGGCGTCGCGTCGATGCCGCTTGAAACCACGATTGCCCGAAGTCACGTGTTCATCGGCATTAGAGATAGCGGCAGAACTCGATCGCGTCGCGGGGGCGGCTTGTCACTTTTTTGCGAACTGTTCGTTGTGCCAGGAGGGACCGACGTTTCACGAGTACGTGACAATTGTGACGTCGGCGTATGATTATTCGTTCGGTAAAGAGATGCAGCAGTATATCGAACACGATGTTATTCCGGAGATGCGCGATAAACACTTTCCGGACGATTCCACGTTTTACTATACGATGCTGCAGCAAAATTACACCTCCTCATGTTCTCGATCGCTGTTAAAGCTCATCCAGAGCGATCCGAATCCTTTACTACACATATCGTTGATGCAGAAAATAGAAGGCTCTCTCATCATGTCCAAGGATGGTCCCGAGGAGAAGGTCGATATCCGATTCAAGAAGCTCATGCGTGAATTCTCCATTCGCGTAGCAAACGCGCATCACAAGCGCTCCGCTCTGGGGTCGTCGGCGGATGAAGATGCACTCAGCGTGCGTCCTCGAGTTATAGCGAATTGGATGGACGCTTGTTACACATCGTGCGCTCGATTGTTCTCTTCGGCGGTGCCGGGCTTCAGAGCTATGCGGGAGCTGCGTGCTGCCAGTCCCGAAGGATGGCTCGAGGTCGGCGTGAGCGGAACTGGCTACTGGACGTCGGTGTTGTCCAAGCACGGCATCCCAGCACAGGCAGTCAATGTGCGACTTGATCTGAAACGTTTCGGTCCAGACGATGTGCGACGGCCTCCTTTACCATTACCGCCGACTTCAGCGCCATTCGTGAGTATTCACGATGATATTCCAACAGTTTGCGCTGAATTTAATAAATTCGGTTTGCTCGTAAATTGCGCTCCTCGAGACGGTGATTTGGCCATCGAGTGCCTGCGTAACTACACTGGGAATACGGTTGCGGTGATCGGAGAATGGCAAGGATCGACCGCTGGTTCGCGTTTTGTGCGCCGTCTTTCGAAACGTTTCCAATTCGAAAAGACAGTCGCGCTTCCCCAACTGAGCGATTCAGTTCACGAAGTGAGCATCTGGAGGCGAAGAGCAGAGAGACTATCGAAAAAGAAGAGACGAGACGATGACTTAACGGCGCTTGATGTCTTTCCCATGGTGAAGACGTGTCGAGTGCCGGACTGCCAGACGAAGTGTCAAACGCTGTTCTGCTGCCGTCTGTGCCGGAATGCGTTTGCGTGCGCCGAACATTTGCACGCCCTGCACGACGAATGGGATATCGAACACACCGAGGAACATGCGGCCAGGTTACTGCCCAAAGTCGAGCGTCTCAGATCGTACGAAATCCAACTCGACGTCCGCTCGGATGCACGATTGATGAGAAGTCAAAGTATCATGGCGTTCAATCCTTTCCGACAAGGCGCGCAGTGTTGGGCGGTGGATTATCTTTCGGGATGGAACAACGCTTACAGAGACGTTCGTCTGAGCGAAATGCGGGTCGATCCCGTCGTGGAATGGCGCTGAATCGTCACATCAATACCGTCCGTCTTATATTATGTACAATTACCTGCTGGCGCCCTATTGGCGAAAGAATGCATAGAGATAACTAGAGATGTAACACAACGAGCTTACCTCGCCTTTTTCTCCGGCACGTTGAGCAAGTCCTTGAGAATCTCGAACGAGACGAAACGGATAGAGTTCTGAGGAACAACCTTGAGCGTGTTCGCGGCCCATCCTCGGAAGAAACCCCGCATACCCTCGGTCCGCGCGATCGTCGTGACGGCGTCCAACATGCCGTTGTACGTCTTACCCTTCATTTGCATGCGGCGACGAATGGTATCAAGCGGATAGCACACCGTCGCGCTGAACGTACCCGACGCACCCCCGACGACCAAGTTAGAGATACGGTCTTCCTTACCACCTTCGCCGTAATACATGCGCTTCGCGATGTCATAGGACGCAAAGTTGATGGCGGCGTACGGCGCGATGCCGGCGAGCGTCGGCCCGAGTCCCTTGTACAGCGCGCCGACGCCCTCCGTCCGGTACACGGTGCTGAAACAGTGCACCATGCCCTTATACCCATGATTCGGCAACGCCAAACGAAGACGCACGGTATCCAACGGATGCGTCAACGCCGTGCCAGTCATGCCCGCCATGGCCCCCGCGAGCAATCGCTGCGGCACGCCGAGTTTCCCGTGTTCGTCCGCCAAGAGCGTCTTGTAATAATCATTCGACGACAACTGCGCCGCCGCGTACGGCGCGACTCGAATGACGTTCACCCCGTTCCCTTTCCAAAAGCTCAGCACGCCCTCCTCGGAATAAATCTTATAAAACGCCTGTCCCACGCCCGTGTACGCCGTCGCCGACGTCCCGCTCGACGCCACCGCCTGCACTTGAAACAAGAGCTTGATTCGATCGAGCGGCGCGCTCGCCGTCCGCGCGATGATACCGGCGCCGCCGCCCGCCGCGACAGATCTCGACCCATCAATCGTCGCGTACACGCGCTCCATCACCGAACTCGCGGCGAACGGCGTCGTCGCGCCGGGCGTCGACGATCCCTCTCGCGCGCCCAGCGGCGGCGGGGTCATCGCGTGGGCCCACGCCGGGGACGGGCGCATCGCGGTGGGCGCGAGAGGACTCGTCGATGGGCGCGCGCGAACGAATGAAACCTCGTTCGTTCGTTCGTTCGTTCGTCGCAAAGTCGCGTCGCGAGGTGGCGGACGCGTCGCGGTGTGCGGCGCGTCGTGTGGGCGTCCTATCCTTCTTTCACTTTTGGAGACGCGTCACACCGCGACGAGCGCGCGCGATGGCGCCGTCGTCTCGAGCGTTCGGGTGGTTCGTCGCGCTCACGCTGGCGCTCGCGCACGTCGCGCGCGCGCCGGGAGGACGCGGAGGCGTCGTGGACGTGGCGTCGAGGACGCGGAACGACGATGGCGCGTTCGTGTTGTACGTCGAGTTGGAGTTTACGAACGCGCGCGCGGCCGAGGCGTTGGTGCGCGCGTGGCGGGAGTGCGCGGATTGGTGTCGCACGCACGAGCGCGGGTTGTTGCACTACGAGATTTCGCAGAGCAATAGGGACGAGCTCAAGTATTCAATCTTTGAGAGGTACGCGTCGGAGCGAGATTACGCCGAGACGCACAAGGCGACGGAGGCGTACAAGACGTTCAGACCGAAGATGCAGGCGTTGCAAGATGCCGGTGAATTGAAGGTGAGCGGGTCGTCGTTCTTTGAGCTCGGACACGGGTTCGTGTCGTGACGTGTGTGATTCGACGCGATGAAGAGAGCTGAGCTAGTAGAGTTGTAAATTACACGCGTAGCGGTGTTAGCAAAACGGAAGACGCGTATTCGTTGAGCGTCTCACGATGGCGCGGGACATGGGCACGGCGTCGCACGCGATCCCTGGTGCGTCGAACGAGACTGCGAACACGCTGTTGCGCGGGTCTAAGAGCGGTGATCTCTCCCACACGGTGTCCCACCAGGAGACGCTCGAAATATCGTTCAGGTCTGTGTCGAGATCCACCGGCAGAGCGAAAACGCGATATTGACTATTCAGAGCTCTCGAGTTCTCGGCGTTCTGACTGTTGATGTTCTCGAACGTGACGAGATCCCCGGGAAAGAATGAGTGCGCGCCCTCGACCGTGACGACGGCGTGCCTTGAGGCTTCGCCAAAGCACGCTATCGACGTCACCGCGTGCCTCTGGTTACACTCCGTCGCGGGTTCGTCGGACTCGTACTTTCTGAGCGGAAACCCATTTCGCGATCTACTCTTCCTGCGTTGCCTGTTATTCATGCTCGCCGCTCGCCAGTATCCTCCGACGCGGACGACTCGCACGTCCGCGTTCGTGGGTGCCGACACCGAAACTTTGCTCTGCACGGATCCCGGCATGTCTTCCCACGTGAGCCACCGCACGTTCGACAGCGTGAAAGTTGCGAGCAACGTGCGTGTGCGTCGCTTCAAGTGAACCGAATCATTCTGATCCCCGGTCGCGGTCTCTGGTTGCTCTGGCTCGGGAACGCTCGCCGACGCGGGCGCGGCGCGCGATTCCTCTCGAGGCGACGACTCTTCAAACTCCGTCGCCCGTTCCTCCTCCGTCGCGGTCTCCTCCTCCACGATCGCGGGCACGGGTTCCGCATCTATGTCCACGCCCAATCCTAATAATAATCTCTTCCTCTGCTCGATCGCGCGTTCGTCTTCGCTATCGTCCTCCTCCGCGTTGTATTCCAACGCACGCAGCTCCGTCGACGACTCGTCGTCCTCCGCACCACCACCACTCGTCCCGACACCGCTCACCTCGACGTCCTCCTCCTCGTCGTCAACATCATCGTCATCGTCCTCCTCGTCGTCGTCAACGTCTATGCCCAACTTGTTCGCCTCGTCGAATAAATCTCGCATGAGCGCGCGCGACTCGGCGCCGCCCAACCGCACCAAGTCATCCAACGTTGACCTCTCCACCGCCGCATCGCGTCCCGACGCGCGCGCACCGTCGGCGTCGGCGTCATCGCGAGACACAGTCGTCGTCGCGTCCACATCGTCGTCATCGTCGACGACGACGGCGTCATCGCGCCCGTCGTCAACCGGCCGTCGGACCGTTTCTTCCCCGTCCTCCTTCGCATCGTCGCCGTCGCCGTCGCCGTCGCCGTCGTCGTCGTCGTCGAAGAGCGCGTCGTCGAACAATCCCTCGTCGAACAATCCCTCGTCGAACAATCCCTCGTCGTCCGCCGCCGCGCGCGCGACCGTCGTCCACGACGCGCGCGCGCGCCACCACCCCGCGGCTCGCCCCGACGTCGTCGTCCACGACGCGCCCGCGACCGCCACCGCGCTCGCCGCGTTCGCCCACCGATCGTCGTCGACGACGACGCCGACGTCCGCGCTCAGCGCGAGCACCGCGCACGCCGCGCACGCCGCGATCGCGCGGCGCCGGCCGCCCCGCGCGCGCGCCATCGTCCGACGTCCATCGACCGACCGACCGAACGAACGACCGCGGTGTGCTCCGATTGTCCGGTTTTTATGTATCTCACGCGCGCGATATTCCAAGCCCACGTCGACGTATCACGTCTCGGTCACGCGGTGTCTCTCTTTCGTGTACACATATAGGTGTAAGAGCGCCCTCATTATTGATCGATGGTCCGACCGACCGACCGACCGACCGACCGACCGACCGACCGACCGACCGCGTCGTGCCTCGCGGATGGGCGCCGCGCGCGACGGACACCGCGACGCCGTGCGCGCGCGCGGGCGCATGGATCCGATCGGTGGCGCCGCGTTGGGGGCGAATCTCCCGTCGAGTCCGCGCGCGCGAAAGAATCGAGCCTTTGACGCGGCGACGACGACGACGGCGACGACGACGATCGGGCGCGCGGTGACGACGGTGGAGACGCCGAGAGCGAGCGTGGTGGTGCACTCGTCGAGCGGTGGTGGTGGTGCGCGCGCGGAGGATGATGGTGAGGCGCGCGCGCGAGGGGAGACGGCGAGGACGCGCGCGCGGGCGCGAGGGACGCCGCCGCTCACGGTGGACGTGCAGACGGCGGAGACGGAGGCGAACGCGAGACAACGCGTGCGATTTTATGAATTGTGTGCGCCGAGGATGTTAGGAGATTGGACGGATGATCGCACGTGCGTCGTGAACGTGACGGGAGGGATGAGCGCGTTGCAAGGGGCGGGCGAGGAGTTGATTTCGTATCTCCGTAATCGTCTCGGCGTCGTCATGGAGGTGGACACGAAGCGAGAGCGCGTGCTGGTGAATCACGAAATACCGAACGTCGTGATCGAAGCCGCGAGGATTCTACATCTGCAGATTGAGCAAGCGAAGATGATGTCGGAAAGCGCCGATGGGCAAAACAACGCGCCGACGCCGACGCCCAAGTTTGGCTACGCCAAGTCGAGCGACGACGAAGCTGCCGTGCGCGACATTTTGCGCGATATCAGCCAGGCTGAGATCGAAGAGTTGCGTCGCCGGGTTGAAAGTAAACGTGCGACGAGACAACGGCTGATGGAGACGCTCGGTGAGCCTCGAGTGACGTGTCACTTGCAACCGATCGAGCTGACGAGCACGCTTGTTCGCGTTCGCCTGCCGCGAAAACACTCGTTCAGCGAGGAACGTCTGTATGCAGTCGGTATCGCCCTGCGCGCGGTCGCGTCTACCAACTCGGCGGGCAAGCCGACGTGGGTATTCCAATGCGATATGGGAGACTCCAAGCTTTACGAGACTGATATCATGTACATTTCCAACGACGCGATCACCGTCCCCGAAATCTGTCGCCTGCTCGCGTCTCAACGCCAATATGGCAACAAAGACAAGCGTCGACACGTCATGGACAAGTTATACACGTTTTCTCCGGCGGCTTAATCGGCCTCTTTTCACAACCTTGATTTCAAGTTTGTTTCGTGTTGTACACTCCGTTGTAAATCAAAAATAAAAACCACTGTTGTAAACAAACAAACGACGCGTCGGACCCGCCGCGGCGAGACGTGCGAATTCGATTCTCGAGGGGACACGTGCCTGACTTTAAATCTAATATGCGTAATTACACAGCTCAGTTCCTGACAGTGACGCGATATACGTGCGCTAGTGGCGGCCGTCGAAAAGTCACACGTGTAAATACACCGGGGAAGGTGTTCGTTCCATGTGAAATGTTATGCGTCCAACGGGCCTTTTATGGGTTGATGATAGCCTTGATTTCATCGTACATCACGAGCACCAATGCACCACCGACACCACGAAGGACGTTGGAGAAGGCACCCTTGAAGAAGGCACCGAGACCTTCTTGGGCGTAGATCTTCATGAACGCGTCAGCAGTGCCGTTGTACAATTTCTTGCCCGCGCCAGAGTTCATCATCAAACGACGACGGACAGTGTCGAAGGGGTAGGAGAGAACACCGGCGGCGTTCGTCGCGACTTGCGCGACGATGAACTTGAAGATGAAAGAAGAATCCTTGGTGAGGAGCGCACCCTTACCGGTGTCGTAGAGACCGAAGTAGGAGCCACGGTAGACGATGATACCTTGCACGGAGACGCCGAAACCTTGGTAGAGCGCCATCGGACCGGATCGGCTGGCGATCTTGGTGAGGCAGTCAACCAAACCGGTGAATTCACGCGTCTTGTTGCTACCGACATCAGCGGCGAGACGAGTACGCGCGAAATCAAGCGGGTAGACAATCAACAAAGAACCGGCACCGGCCAAACCACCAGACGCCATGTTGACGGCGAAGAACGGCCAGAAAGCTTCCTTCGGGTTGTAGGACGGGAACATGCCCTTGATGGTATCCTTGAACGCAAAGTTGAAGGCCTGGGTCGGGAAGTAACGAACAATGTTCGCGGTGTTACCTCTCCAGAAGGACGCGAAGCCTTGCTCGGCGCTCACACGCGTGAAGCAGTTGACGATACCCGTGTATCGCGGAACTTCGCCAGACATGATTCTCGGGTTCGCATCTTGCGTTTGAATCAAAAGCTTGACACGCTCGATCGGCGCGGTGGCCGTCTTCGCGATGGAACCGGACACGCCACCCTACGCCATCGCGCGCACGACATCGAACAACGCACTCGTCAGTCACCGCCTTCCTTCGTACGCGAGACCCCCCTCGCGCACCCGTTTTCCGCGCCATATCTGGTTCATCTTTCACGTGCCATTCTAGACACTATAAATATACATCATGGTACAATACACACAAGAATATATATCATATGTCCGAATATACACACGCACGATCGAACCGCCGCCCGATCGGTCGTCGCGCCCATCGTGATCCATCGCCCGATCGCCGACGCCGCGCGCGATCTCCCACCCCGCGCCCGCCCTCGCGCGCGCGCGAATCCGTTCAACACATTTTTTCAACACACCCCCGCGCCTCACATCCCACCCACCACCCTCGCGTCACCCCACATTCACATCGCCGCGCGCGCGCACGCACCGCCGCGAGATCCTTCAGAAACGACGTGAGGTCGAACTCCTTCTTCGCCGCCGCCGCGAACGGCGTCGCCGCCTTGGGCGCGCTCGCGCCGTCGAAACGTCCGAGCGCCGATCGCGCGAAACAATCCGCGTAAAAGTCACGGTTCAGCGCCATCGTGCCGCGCGTTTCACAGTGACGGCGCGGCGTCGCGCAGCGCGGTCGACCGAGCCGCCACCGCGTCGGGGCGCGGCGACATCGCACGGGGACGGAGTTGAGCTTTGGAGCGCTCGCATACGAGTCCACGGTACATATTCACCATCTATTAAAGCCATTCATCTACATATGTATAGACATACGTCGAGTCTCCGACGGAGGCGCGTCGACTCGACGCGCGGCGACGCGAGCGACGGACGACGGGAGTGACGGACGACGCCGGTGATGACGCGCGCGCGCGCGAGCGCGGACGGTGTGGACCCTCGTGGACGGGTCGTCGACGCGCTCGACGACGTGCGCGTCCGTCCGCGAATCTCGTTCGCGACGTACGCCACCGTTAGGTGGGACCGCGCGCGCGGAGGCGCGGTGAGGACGCGCGACGGCGTCTGCGAGGCGCCTCGAGGGCCGTACGCGCGACGGTGCGACGGCACCGCGGCGTTGAAACGACTCGCTTTCGCGGAGGGTCGGAGCATTCGGTGCGATCGAGCGGTGACGAGCGGGATCAAGGCGATGTTTACGTGTAATTCACCCAACGGGACGTGTCCGTACCGAGCGGCGCTGTCGCAGTGGCGAGGACTCGAGGGTGATGGACGGTTTTACATCACCGAGTACGTCCCACACGATGACGCTCGATGCACGTCGACGCCCGATCTCGCGCCGGGGGAGATCGTCCACCATCCTTTGGCTCGGGCGATGATGGCGTGTCTGGGCGAGGCGTGTTCGCGCGCCGACGTCGCCGACATCGCGCGCGCGGTGTACGGCGTTAAAATCTCGGAATCAATCGCGGATAAGGCGCGCGTGCGATTGCGGAGTGAAATTCGAAAGGAAACTCGCGAGAGGCGCTCGACGCGGGAGTCGCGAGAGCGCGTGCGGCGATTGTATTCGCCGCAATCGATGCGCGTCGTCAATTGCGTCGAGAGGTCGCGTCGTCCTCGCGCCGCGAAGACGTAGTGGGGAGTAGGGAGTCGGTCGCCGACTCGCGCTCGCCGCGCGCGCGCGCATCCAATCATTGATTTCTCGCCCGCACGGACGTCATCCATCCACCGTGAGACTCGCATTCGTTGTTGTTGTACAGTTGTTTTACCGTGTAAGAAACCGCTCGCGCGCCTCGACGCCTCGAGCGCGCTCGCACCTCCCTCGCGTCCATCCTCACTCGCCGCCGCGCGCGCGCGCGACGATCCGGTGCGATGCTCGCGAGGTGCGCCGTGGCGGCGTCGAGACGCGCGGCGCGACGCGCGTCGTCGTCCGCGCGCGCGTGCGCGTCGGGAACCAACGGCGCGCACCCCCTCCCGCAGCATCATCATCATCGGCGCGCCGTCGCGTGCGTCGACGCGCGTCGTCGCGCGATGCGCGCGATGGATTGCCGACGAACGCGCGCGGCGATGTCGTCGCGCGCGAGCGGGTCGACGCGCGGGGATGACGGTGGGATGGGGGTGTGGGATGCGATTCGAGCGCGCGCGAGAGAGACGCCGGACGCCGAGGCGGCGTCGACGACGGGCGGCGCGCGGGCGACGTACGGTGCGTTGATGGCGCAGGCGAACGCGCTGGCGGATGCGTTGAGAGATGTCGTGTCGAAGGGCACGCGCGTGGGGGTGGTGGCGACGGCGGGACCGGAATATTGCGCGGCGGCGTACGCGACGTGGACGCGCGGCGGCGTCTTGGTGCCGATCGCGAGCTCGCACTCGGACGACGACGCGGCGTACGTGATGCAGCACTCGGGGATGTCCGTCGTGCTCGTGCCGCCGGCGAGCGATGGAACGGAGGATTCTGAGACGTACGATAAGTACGCGCGCTTGATCGAGCGGTCGAATTTATCGGTGGACATTCGACACGTCGCTCGCGCGGATGGCGGCGACGCCGGCGCGGCGGCGTCCGACGAAGAGGGCGCGCGTTCCGATGACGTCTCGCCGGACGAGGGTGCGCTCATCATTTACACCAGTGGGACGACCGGACGACCGAAAGGGGCGCTGCACACGCACAGATCTCTGTACGCGCAGTGCTCTGGATTGATTGACGCGTGGCGATGGGACGCGAGCGATAGAATCGTGCACGCGCTGCCGCTGCACCACATTCACGGCATCGTCAACGCGTGGTTGTGCGCGCACGTCGCCGGCGCTGCGGTTGAATTTCAGCGTTCGTTCACCCCGCGCGGGGTCTGGGCGCGCTTACGCGACGACGCACAGCCGCCGGTGACGATTTTCATGGGCGTGCCGACGATGTACGTCATGCTCATGCGCACGCTGCAAGGAAACACGCCTCGAGACGTCCGCGCGGCGTCCGTCGAGGCAGCCTCTAGATTGCGACTCACCGTGAGTGGGTCCGCGGCGTGTCCGGTTCCAGTCCTAGAGGAATGGCGACGATTGACGGGTCGAAGTTTGCTCGAACGCTACGGTATGACGGAAATCGGCATGGCGCTGAGCAATCCGTACGACGAATCCAAGCACAAGCCGGGATTCGTCGGAGTGCCTCTGCCGGGCGTTCAAGTGAAACTCGCGCCGCTTGTGGGCGATGAGGACGCAGGAACGAGCCCCTCGGACGAGTACGCGCGAGGGCCCGGCGAACTTCTCGTTAAGGGTGACAATTTATTCGCCGAGTACTTTGACAACGAAAAGGCGACGGCGGAGAGTTTCGACGCCGACGGATTCTTTAAAACCGGAGACGTCGCGGCGATGACCGAGGATGGATTCTGGCGCATTCTCGGACGAGCCTCGGTGGACGTTCTCAAGGTGGGCGGTTTCAAAGTGAGCGCTCTCGAGATTGAAGCGAGATTACTCGAAAACCCTTCCATCGCCGAGGTCGCCGTCTTGGGCATCCCGGACGAGGCGTACGGCCAACGCGCGGTGGCGCTCATCGTGCCGGCGGTGGACACGGAGACGGCTGAAAAGGTAAACTTGACGGAGAACGACGTCCTACAGTGGGTGCGCCAAAATTTAGCGTCTAAAATGCACCTTCGCGTCGTCAAGTTTGCAGACAAGATGCCGCGCAACGCCATGGGGAAGATAAACAAAAAGGAATTGCAAACGACGCACTTCGGAGAATATTTCGCAGCAGACGCGCCATAGATGTGTACAGTAGTTGATTTTAAAGCATTAAAGCATTCGCACTTCAATTGACAAGATCTCCTAGTGGTACACGCATCGTTAAAGTCGTTTCGTTTCATCTCGCAGAGTTTGTGGTGTGATCGGGTAAGGGAAACGACGACATGAGCTCCACGTCCTGAGGAGTCACCGGGGGCGCGTTGCCGCGCAGGAAAATATCCAAGCTCGGCGGGGCGACCACGCGGTCGAGATACGTCTGCAACTCGTCGCCGTAAATCTTCTCCTTCTCCGTGAGCGCAGCCGTCAACTCTTTCATGACGTCCGGATTGGAACGAATGACGTCGCACGCGACGAGGAGAGACGACGTCAACGTGTGCTTCACCTCCGACTCCACTACGGCGTCGGCGCCGCTCGCTTTATCGGAACCTATCAGAAAGTCGTCGTTGCCACCGGTCGAGAGCGTCGAAACGCTCATGGGTCCCACACTAGCGCTAAATCCGAGCTCAGCGATGCTCTTGTACACGAGATTCGTCGCGCGTTGAATGTCATCGCTCGCACCAGAGCTGATTCTCTTACACACGAGCATCTCGGCTGCTCGGCCACCCATGAACGTCGTGACTTTACCCAAAAGCTCATCTTTGTACATGAGCCATCGATCCTCCGATGGTGGCGTGTACGTGAATCCTAAAGCGCCACCGCTGCGACTGACGATGCTGAGCGTCTCTGGTCGTTCCGTGTCTGGAATCAATCGACCGACGGCGGCGGCGACGAGCGCGTGACCAACTTCATGCGCAGAGACCGTCTCCTTTTCGCGCGCCGACAGTAAACTGCGTTTCTTTTCTATCCCGGCGATCGTTCGAAGCACGGCTGCCTCAAAGTCGCTGTAACTCACGGTGCTCTTTCCCTTGCGTCCCGCGAGCAAGGCGGCTTCGTTGACCAAGTTTTCTAAATCGGCGCCAGTAAAACCGGCAGTCATCTGCGCGATGACGTCGAGACCTGCATCTTCGGCCAGCGGCAACGCGCGACGCGTCGTGTGAACGGCGAGAATTTCGCGGCGCCCTTGTTTGTCTGGTCGATCGACCGAAATCGTGCGATCAAAGCGTCCAGGGCGCCGTAAAGCGGAATCGAGCGTGTCGGCACGGTTCGTCGCCGCAATGCAAATCACCATTGACTCCGTTTCAAATCCATCGAGTTCGGTGAGAAGTTGATTGAGAGTTTGTTCACGTTCATCGTTACCCATGCCACGCATCTTTCCATCGCCTCGACTCTTCGCCACAGCGTCGATTTCGTCGATGAAGACGATGGACGGCGATTGCGCCTTTGCGCGCGCGAAGACCTCGCGAACGCGCGCTGCGCCCATACCAACGTAGAGCTCGACGAACTCAGAGGCTGAGATGGATATAAACGGCACACCCGCTTCTCCAGCCACGGCACGCGCGAGCAGAGTCTTCCCCGTGCCCGGCGCGCCCACGAGCATGACGCCGCTCGGCGGACGCGCGCCGAGACGAGCGTACTTTTCCGGCTGTTTCAGAATGTCAACGATCTCTTGAAGCTCCTCCTTGGCCTCGTCCACTCCCGCGACGTCCTTGAAAGTCGTCGTCGGTGGTGCGAGCGCGTCTCGCGCGGCGCCACCTCGTTGAACGCCCGGCATAGATATTCCACCGGGCGATCCCATGCCGCGTAGACCTGCGCCGCCGAAATTTCCTTGCCCTTGGTTGCGGAAAATGTTCACCAGTAAAACGAAGATGATGAACACGATCCACGGCGCAAAATTCGGCGCATTTCGTGGATCTGGCGCACTCATGTCTACTCTATTCTTCATCAACGCCTCGTACGGCATCGGCGCGTCCTTCGGTCTCGACGTGTGATACACGACTTCCACCTCTATCGGACGATCGAACGCCGTCCCGCTCGACTCGGGCGTCCCGCTCACCACCGTCTTCGATCGAGGCACCCACGTCAACTGATTACCATCGATGTGCACGGCTCGTACGTCATTCCTGTTCGCGCTATCCACAAACGAATCGAACCTCCTCGGCAGAGGATGCGATTTGACCGCCGTCCTCGAGCTCAAGACGAACGCCGTCGCGCTAAACGCGGCGTAAAACAGAAACCCTTTCCCGATCAATTTCATCAACTCCAGCGGCTGCAACACGTTCGCGATCCACCACGCCATCCCTCGCCTCCCATCGCTTTTTCTCCCGCGCTCGCTCGCGCTCTCGTCCCCGCTCGTCGCGTTCGTGAGTCCGCCCTCCCCGTTGCGCGCGCCCTCCTCGGCGTTCGGTCGCTCCTCGCGCTCCTCCTCGGCGCCGCTCGACGACGACGTCTCGTTCGATGATCCCGACCCACCGGACGCGCGCGCGGTCGTCAGACCGATCGCGCATCGCCCCCGCGCCGCGCATCTCGACGCCATCGACGCCACCGACACGGAATCACCCTCGACGACGCGACGCGTCGACCTCGGCACCGCCCGTCGTCCTCTCGCGCCGCGCCCGTCGTCTCCTCGACGCCGCACGCGACTCGCGCGCGACGACAACGTCGACGCGATCGTGGTCGTCGTCATCGCGCGCGCGATGACCATGATGACGATCGCGAGCGCGCGATGGGGCGCGCGTCCGAGTGTCGTCGAGACTCGGTTGGATTTCGACGATTAGCGGCTGACGTCGCGATCTCGCGTCACAGCGCGTCGACGTCGTCGTCGTCTCGCCCGTCGATCGGTGAGAGGGATACAAAAAATGGCTCCGGCGCGCGCGGCGTGCGCGTGGCGATCGAAAACGCGCGACGACGGCGTCGCGAACGCCGCGCCGCACGTTCGCGAGTACATTCATCTGCGAAAAGTGTTGAGCGCCGAGCTCAACGTCGCGGCTAGCAAGAAGCAATCGCACGCGATGACCATCAGAGCGATGCGACGAAGCGTTCCGGAGGGGGCGCTCACGCGCGCGCTCGACGAGGAGGACGTCGACGCCGCGCCCGAGGAGTTTTACGCGGTGACGTTTACGAACCCAGAGCGACGGGCGGTGGTGGCGAGAGCGCGCGGGGTGGAAGACGTCCCGTCTGGTGACGATAACGCGCGAGCGCGCGTGTGTAGAGAGGCATCGACGATGACGAGCGATGCGGCGGAGGTGGAGGCATTTTTAAACGCGCCGTCGACGCGCTTTCATCGTGCCGCGCAGACGTACGCGGTGGCGGGCGACGCCTTCGACGCCGGCGACTTCAACGTCAAGATTTGTCGCGTCGAGACGAGTTCGGGGCGATACATCGGGACGATTCTAGATTTAACCTATTACGCGACGAACGACGCGTCCACGGCGGAGACGGTTCTTCGAGAATACGCCGCACACGCCACCGCCGCGGCGAATGCGGCGGCCGAGTCGGAGGACGACGTCGGCGCCTTCGTCTTCGGCGACCTTCGCATGAGTTGTCCCGCCGACGTCTACGCCGCACCGGCGGGTGATTTACAGTGCGCCATATCATACGTCGACGCTCTACACGCGCTTCGACGGTAGCTCTCGCCATCTCGCGCGTGTAACGTTCACATTCGACGCCTCGCGCCTCGCGTTTCGTCCTGAGACAACCCGACCGTTACCACGACGCCACTCGACGACGATGCCCGCCCCGTCGGCGCCCGCGTGGCCCGATCTCGCGGTCGAGCGCGACGACGACGGCGAGGACGCGTTCGAGCGCGCGTTCGATCCGGCGTTCGATCCGCTTCGCGCGCGCGCGCGCGTCGTCGACGATGCGATGGTTGACGTCGTGGGACGCTCGGGACGCGCGCGCGACGCCGATGTAGACGACGACGACGACGACGCGTGGATCACGTTCGCCGAGGACGTCGCGGCGCCCGCGCGCGACGACGCCGAGGCGGCGGTGCGAGACGTCGCGTTCGAGGAGGCGTTGGCGAGAGTGCGCAAGGGCCGACGCGCGTTGGCGAGACGCGCGGCGGAGCGCGCGACGAGGCGCGGGGATTTCTTCGAGGAGGAGCTCAAGTTGGCGCGTGACGAGGCGCGCGAGGTCGAGGCGGAGGTGGGCGATGAAGGCGAGGTGGACGAGAGGGAGGAGGAGGCCGACGGCGCGGAGGACGAGGACGCGAGGACGTCGCCCGTGGGATGGCGAGGCGAATTTTTGGCGTTCGATGGTGACCCCGCGCCGCCGCCCAAGGCGTTGCCGCACGCGTGGACGATGCCGACGATGGATGTCGATCTTGAGCGCGCGCCGTCGGACGAGGCGAGACGTGATATCGCGGCACGGGCGATGCGCGCGAGCGTCGCGGCGGAGGAGGCGAGACGAGAGTCGGACGCCGTCGCTGAGATGTCGCAGCAGATTCGACGATTGAACGCGGCGTTGAGCGCGTGCGAGCGACGGGAGAGCGCGGCGGAGCTGGCGGCGACGTCGGAGGCTGAACGAGCCGCCGCGTTGGAGCATCAGTGTTTGGAGGTCAAGGCGAGATTAAAGGCGCGAGACGCGGATATCGGCGAACTGAATAAAGTCATGTTCGTGCTCAAGAAACGCGCGGACGATCTGACGGACGCGTTGGACGAGGCGCGACGGGACAGGGAGAAGTATCGGATGGAGATTGCCGAGCTTAAAGTGAACGATTCGGAACTGCGACGGACGGTGGAGAAGAGGGCGATCAGCGAGAGGATGGCGTACAACTCGCACGAGCAGACGAGGCGTGACATCATCGCGCTACAGAGTAAATGTCGCGCGTTGCAGGAAGAGAACGAACGGTTGAGCGAGCGATTGACGCAAAGCGAAGAGAACTGCTTCGATTCGAGCAAGTCGGCGCAGAGGTTCCATCAGTTGGCGGAAGCGTCGGCGAGGGAGACTGAAATTCTTCAACGCGCGAACGACGTCGCCGCAAACGAAAACAAAGAGTTGCGACGAGAGCTGAACGAGTTACAAAAGGAGATGCGGGAAATTCGCACGCAGACGAATAAAGCACGACCGGCGAGTGCGCCGGTGACGACGGCGACGCATGCACCGGTGACGACGGCTCCGCCCGTCGCGCCCGTCGCGTCCGACGCGCCTCGCGCTGTCTTGACGCCGCTGAACGCGGAACCGGTGGCGCCCGTCGCGCGCCCGACGTCCAAGGAACGATCGACGCCGCTTGAGAACGCGTCCGAACCAGTCGTCTCCGCGTCGAGACTGCCGCAACACTTCGACGATTCCGAGTACAAACGACGCATGCGCGACGGAAGCGGATTCTTCTACGACATGCGCGGCGTCGATCCGCCGAAACCGAAATCCAAACCGAGACCAGCGCCTCCCGCGCGTCCGCTTCCCGGCGACCGGTACGCCCCCCCGGTCGTCCACGCGCGTCCGACCGCGAGCTACGACGAGTGGGTCGCCTCCATCGCGACGTTGGAGAAGGAGCACATGCAACTCGCCCTCGAGCGGGACGCGCTCGAGGCGCGACTTCGCGCGCTTCCGTCCGGCGCCGGTCGAACCATGCTGGAGCGCGAGCGCAAGGCGGGCGCGCTCGAGCGTCTCGACGTCGTTCGCGAGGCGCTCAGGAAGAATCGTCTCGCCTTGACTGTCGTCAAGGAGTCTAGGTGAGCGCGAGAGGGGACCCTCGCGGCGACGGCGCCGCCGCCGCCGCCGAATGAATGATCAGTCGACGGTAGCGCATTGTGAGTAATCTTCAGTTCGTCCCTCGTCGCGCCTCTCGGTGACCGATACGTCCTCCTCCGCGCGTGCGTGAGGCGAGAGCGGGATCGCGCGCGACTGTCTCGAGCGACGACGCCCCGTGCGCGACCGCGCGACGCACGTGACCGCGCGTCCCGTGTGCGACGCCCGGCATGCTCGCCTTGCCCAAGTACGTCGCCCTGAGCGTCGGTGCGGTCACGTGCGTCGTCGCGCACGCGCTGTACACGCGAGAGCAGTATTTTCCGGCGATGATGTACCTGAGCACGAGCAAGTTCGCGCTCGTGACGTTCGGGAACTTTGCGTTTTCGATGATGCTGGTGTTGGGACACGTGGTCAAGGCGACGTTTCTCGGGACGCTGAGAGAGGCGGAGGTCGAGCGCCTGTACGAGCGCACGAGAGATGCGGTGATGGAGACGTGCCTGGCGATGACGATATTTCGCGAGGAGTTCAACGCGAGGTTCGTCGCGTTGTTCGTGAGTTTGCTGTTCGTCAAGGCGTTTCACTGGTTGTATCAAGACAGAGTGCAGTACACAGAGACGGCGCCGACGCTCAGTCGCACGACGCACCTGCGACTGGCCGCGTTCATGGGAACGCTCTTGACGGTGGATCTGAGCATGTTGAATTACATCGTCGCGTTCACCCTCGAAAAGGGTCCGAGCGTTCTGTTGCTGTTTGGATTTGAGTACGTGATTCTCGCCACAAAGCTCTTCGTAGGATTCGCCAAGTACCTCATCATCAACGCCGATCGCATGTTGGAGGGTCAGTGGCAGGGCAAAGGGACGTGCATCTTCTACCTGGAGCTCGTGACGGATCTTTTGCAACTGTTCGTATACTTTGTGTTCTTTTTGATCATATTCGCGTACTATGGCATGCCGGTGCACTTGATGCGAGATCTGTACTTCACATACAGAAACTTTAGGAAAAGGGTCGAAGAATTCATTCGATATCGTCGCGTGACGGCGAATTTGAACGATCGGTTCCCAGACTCTACCGCGGAGGACTTGTCGACTGGCGACGACGTCTGCATCATCTGCAGAGAAAACATGGAGGCGGACGCGCAAGGGGGTAACAAACCGAAGAAGCTGCCGTGCGGTCATTCATTCCATTTGCATTGCCTGCGTTCATGGTTAGAACGGCAACAATCGTGCCCGACGTGTCGGCAATCCGTGCTTCCTGAGCGTGAGCGTCGCGCAAACGCGCAGAGACAAGCGGCCGAAGAGGCGCAGTGGCAGCAGTTGCCTCCCGAGTTGCAAGCGGGTTATATCCCGCCGGACGTCGCCGCTCAATTAGATCGAGAGGCCCAGGAGAGACGCGAGCAGAGACCGGCGGCCGGGGCGCCTCCCGCAGACCTCACCAGAAGCAGAACGCCTCGTCAAGCGACGACGCTGGCGCAGACGCCGCCGCGAGCCCCCGACAGCAGACGCAACGACGCTCAGACGCCGACTCGAACGCAGCCGCCGAGCGCGCTGACGAACACAGCTTTCACTACGCCGCCTGTCGAGCGAGCGCATCAGACACATCCATTTACTGGATCCCGCGCGTGGACTTCTCCCAACGCGTTCGCGTCGCCCGGTGGGTTAGGAATCACTAGAGATCCCACCACAGGACTCACATCCATGGATGACGAAACGGCGCACAGAGTAGCTACTGCTGTTGCCTCCGCGGTGGCCGCAGCAAGCTCTCAAGCGCAAATGGCGTTCGCCAGTATTGCCCCGTTCGGCGTTCCTGGATTAGTCGAAGAGGCGACCGCGCGTGCCGCGCGCATGGCCGCGCCCACCCCCGCTCCGTCTCCGGCGCAACCGGCGCGAACACCGACGTTTTCGCCGATGCCGCACGACGCGTCCCCGGCTGTCAGAGCCGCCATTGAGGCGGAGCGTCAAGCGACGCTCGACGCCATGCAAGCTCAAGTGCGACTTTTACAGGCTCAGATGGCGACGCTACAGGTGCAAGCGAGCGATGAAAGTCATTCACAACTGTCCCGCGGCGCTCGCGGAAAAGAGCCGCTTTCGGATACAGAGGACGCACCCGAGAGCGCGACGCCTCCGCCCAGTCAACCGCCTCGACGAGAGGAAAATTCCGACGACCCCGACGCTGACATTCGACGTCGTCGAATACAGCACTTTAGTTAGACGCCCAAAACATTCAATGCAAGCTACACGTCCCTCGTGTGTAAAAGCGCGCGCGGCTGACCACACCTGTACTGCGCGACTCGCACCGAGTCCCGAGTCTGATGGGTCAAAAACGTTACGAGCGATCGCTCAAGCGAGACGCTCGTCGCAAGGAGCTCGAGGAGCTCGCCAAGCGTCCGCGTCCGCCGAGCATTCGGCAAAAAGTCGCCGCGTACAACGCCGAGCTCATCGAGAACGCGGACCTGTCGGCGGTTCGGGGCTGGGGCGAGGCGGCGCCGGACGAGAAACCATCGACGAGCGCCGCGCGCGCATTTCCAGACTTTCCGGACGCCGTGCGCGTCGTGTTCGGAAACCTTCCCGTCGATTTGGCGCCGGACGTCCTGGCGGCTGCACTGCAGCCGCTCGTCACCGAGTTGTGCGCGAGCGTCGACGTCTCGGCGCTCGACGCCGTCGAGGTGGCCACGTTTGGACCTTGTCGACCGAAGACGCGTCGGGATCGAGACAGAGAAAACCGTGGGTTCGCCGTGTGCGCGTTTAAGGATAAGCGCGACGCTGAAGAGGTTATGCGAGTCGTCGCAGGACGCACTCTGGTTTCGACGAGCGCTCGGTGGCCCGAGCGCTCGGTGAATGTCAGGTTGGATGATTCGAACGAGTGTGACCTGGAATTCGTGCGTGGGTTGAGAGGAAAGGCGCCTGTCATCAAGAAGAAACCGAAAAAGGAACCTCGCAAGCGGTGGAGAATGAATGAATTAGAGAGTCTGCCCATGCGCCAAAAGTGTTTGAGCACGCACACGCGTTTCAGCGACTTGAGCGGGAAGCTTCGTGTGCGACTGTTGGAGTACTTCAGCACAGCGGTGACGGCCATGCCAGAATTGGTGTGCGTTATTCTAGAGATGGAGAAGACTGCTCCTCACTTTTTGCGGCTGAAAGAACTTATCGAGAGCATTGAGTCGTTCAACCTGGTGCTCGCGCATCTGAACTCTGCGGAATCGACTTCCGACGCAGCCAAAACATCAAAGTTGTACGATAAATTCTTCGATCTGGCGTGTGGTCATGGTCTGGTGGGTATCATGCTTGCGTACGCATTTCCGAACCGCACGGTTTACGCATTCGATCACGCGCACAGACCCGCATTTTATGCGTACTGTCGCGCTTTCGCGAAAATACGCGACGCCGGCACACCGTGGAGTGAAGACACCATCGATTGGGATTCAGAAGAAACATTCGTCGCCGCGAATCGTCTCGAAGCAGGACAAGTCGCCAGCGAAATCCCATCGTCGGATGAGCCCTTGGAGACTCCCGCGCTGTCGAACATCATATTCACGCTGGGTGACATCGAAAAGGCGAGACCTCTGGTGAACGACGCAAGCGTCGTCATCGCACTCCACGGGTGCAACGAGGCAAACAAGGTCTCAGTCGAGATGGCACGCGACGCCAACGCGATCTGGTGCGCCATGCCGTGCTGCATCAAGGCGTCGCTGTACTTGCCCGAAACCGTCTTGAGCAAACTCGACGACTCGGCCAGATACAACTTTTTATGCGGCGTCATGTGTCACGAGTACGGCGCGCAACTCGCTCGCGCGATCGATTCTCGCATCACTAATCGTCCCACCATGCTCTGCGGCGGCATCATCGGATACAAGAAGCACTGTTTCGTCATCGGCAACAACTCTAAGATTGAACGCGAGAGAGCCAAAAATGAGGGCGACAAGCCAGGGTAATGCCCTCGGGGCATCAGTGCGTGCCGCGCGTTGAGCGCGAATGGTCGACCGTCGCGCGGCGTGAATCAAGAGCGCAGGACACTCGCGCGTCCCGTTCGATGTCCCGCTCAACGTCCGGGTCATCAACCAGCACATCGAGCGACGATGACGCGACGGGCCGAAAAAGCGAATCGGCGGCGGCGGCGACCGAAAAGGGTGTCCGGACGTCGCGCGCGGACGTCTCCGAGCGCGCGGCGCGCCTCATCGCGAGTGGATTACTCCCCATATGTCGAAACGCCCTCGCAAAGGACGATGGGACCGTCGACGCGCCGTCGAGCGCAGCAAAGACGGACCCAGGCGCGTCTCGGGGACAAGACCGGGACAGGCTGGGTGAGAGTTTGCGAGCCGTCAAGCGTCGAAAAGCAGAGAGTCGCGCCAAGGATCTGTGTCGATACACCGTCCAAGGCGTCGTGTGTCGATTGGGCAAGCGCTGTGGGTACTCGCACGACGTCGAGGCGTATCGAAAGTCCAAGCCTAGCGACATCAAGGGCTCGCCGTGCGTCTTCGTCACCGCGTCGAGCCCGAAGTGCCCATTCGGCGTGCGATGTAGGTTCGAATCGAGCCACGCGAAGATGAAGAGCGAACACGAAGTGAAGTTTGCGGTCAATCTGCTCGACGACGCAATGCAGAAGCGATTGTCGAAGAATGAATACCCGTTTCCTCGTTCAGATTCCGAGCTTCGTGGCGCAAACTTGGAATTGAAGTGCCTTTCGTTTGCGCAGAAAGCGAAGGTTGATCGACGTCAGGGATACCTCGGTGCATCTGAACCCGGTCGCACGCGCGCGCGAGAGCGCGGCTCCAAGTTGAGTTTCAAAGACAAGCTATACGTGGCGCCCTTGACGACTGTCGGCAACTTGCCGTTTCGGCGCATTTGCACGGATCTCGGCGCCGACATCACCGTTTCGGAGATGGCCATGGCGAGCAACTTACTCAAGGGCGATCGTAAAGAGTGGGCACTTCTTCGACGACATCCGAGCGAGAAGTGCTACGGCATTCAAGTGTGTGGTGGCTATCCAGATCTCATGTCGAGATGCGCCGAATTGATTGACAACGAGATTTCTTGCGACTTCATCGACGTAAACATGGGATGTCCCATCGACGGTGTGTGCGCGAAAGGTGCCGGCAGTAGCTTGATGCGCGACACGGACAGGTTGAAAAACGTCGTTCGCACGATGACGGGCGTGTCAGCGACGCCGGTTACGATCAAGTTGCGCATGGGATACTTTGACGATCCCTCGCGATACGTTGCGCATGACATCATTCCGCGAGCCAAGAAGTGGGGTGCCTTCGCGGCGACTTTACACGGCCGCACGCGAGAGCAACGATACTCCCGGCTCGCCGACTGGTCATACATCCACAAATGCGCCGACGTCGCCTGTGCGAACGATCTGACGCTCATCGGCAATGGTGACGTGTACACGTACGAGGATTACAACGTCCAGGTGACAGAGAGTAAGCTGGCGACGTGCATGATCGGAAGAGGCGCGATAATCAAGCCTTGGCTCATGACTGAAATCAAAGAACAACGACATTGGGACATCAGCGCGAACGAGCGCTTGGAGTTTTTCAAGACTTTTTGTCGTTACGGCTTGGAGCATTGGGGATCAGATTCAATGGGCGTCGAGAAGACACGACGGTACCTCTTGGAGTGGATGAGTTACACGCACCGATACGTCCCGATCGGTCTTCTCGAGCAAAATGTGGTTCCAAAACTTCACTTGAGACCGATGCGATACGTCGGGCGATCCGATCTGGAAACGAAATTAGCCAGCGATAAACTCGAAGACTGGCTTGATTTGAGCGAGATTTGCGGACTGGGGAAACCGGATCCGTCTTTCAAGTTTGTTCCGAAACACGCGTCAAACAGTTACACGAAGGAAAGCGCGGCCGCCGCCGCGACTTGGGTGGACGACGGTGAAGAAAACGGATGAACTGTGCGTGTTTCCGTATGTATATCAACAATGACTTGTAGCTTAGCAGGTACGATTTGCGCATCAACACGACTCTTCCTTTTGACCTTTGGCAGTCTTCGTCCATCGAGGTTCGCGGTGATGATCACACCTTTACAAAGCTGGAATTACCAACTGAGGCTAGAATGATTTGGGGCGATGGAGCCCGGCCCTCTAACGCAATGCAGAGCATAGGCATCTGAGCGATTCCGAGATGGACGACGACTCCGACGCGCGAGCACGCCCCGCTCGATGACGGCGCATCGACTGACAGTTCGTTTCTTTCGCGCGCACGTCGTCCTGCAGCCTATTCAATTAGACATGTAACCATTAGTCACTGTCCGCGCCGTTTCGGCCAGATGACATACCGCTAGAAAAGTTGACTTGTCCCAGCGCGCGGCGCGAAAAAGATTACCCGAAGGCACCTCGCGTTATCCACACTTCCCGACGCGCGCTCGGCCGCACTTTAGCTCGACACCGCGGCGTCGACCGTAGACATGTTCGCCGCATCCAGCATCGCACGTCCAAGCGCGATCGCGTCTCTCGCGTCCACGGCGGCGACGTCGAAGAGCGACAGATCATCGGGACACGTCGGCATTCGCGCGGCCATGGACGCCTCGAGCCTGCGTCCGTCCTCCGCCGCGTCTCGCGGCGTGAATGAGGTCGCGTGTATCGCCGCTAAGCCCGCGCGCGCGCCGGAGGTGAACAAGTTTCAAGAGTTTGGTCGACAGTACTGGCCGGCGTTCGCCGCGCTCGAGGGCGTCGCGCTCGTCGGCGCCACCGTCAACGGTATCTTGTCCAGAAAGCGACGAGAGGAGATAGAGAGATTAAACATTCAGATGCGAAGCATTATGGCAAAGTTGGACGAGCGCGGGCAGGAGGCGTTCGTAAGCGAGGATGGAGACTCAGAGGTGAGCGCCGCGCTCGGCGCGGCGAAGAGTGCGTTGGCCTCCGACCACAACGACCGCGCCGCGCAGCTCTTCCTCAACGCCATCGAAATCTCCTCTCGAGTCAAAGACATCCCTGCCGAACTCAGCGCTCGCAGGGGCTACGCCATGGCCCTCGCCGCGCAGCGTAAATTCGCTGACGCCGCGTCTGCGTTGGAGGAATATCTCGCTCGCTCCTCCGCCTCGGGTCAAACCGACGGCGATTCCGTCGTCTACGGACTCCTCGGCGACATTTACACCGACCTCGGTTCTTTCGACAAGGCTGGTGACGCGTACGACAAGTGCATTGAGGTGATGGAGTAGCCGCGACGTCAAGAGTCAACGCCGCCGCGCCGCCGACGATTTTCGTGTAACCGCACCAGTCAAAAATCTTGCCCCAAGACAACACGCGCACCACGCCACGCGGTCACCACTTGCACCGATCGCTCAAACGTCGACGCTAACCTCTCACCGCCACCCCCTCTCGACGCTGCGCGCCGTTCCACCGCTCGCGCCCGCGACGCGTTCGTCGCACTAAATATCTCACCGTACAAGGAATATCTTTTAAAATTTTCCATCTGTCCGGCCGAGCCAGATTTACTCCTACATAGATGATTTATAACCCGTTTATCGAAGTCAGATGTCGCGAGCGTCCGTTTTCGTCGCTGGATTACCGATGAAGGCTCACGCGCGGGGTGGACGCCGCGCCCGTCACACCGCGACGGTGCGCCGTCGGAGAGTTGGTTTCGTCGTCGCGCGGATCGTTCGTCGTCTCGACGCGCGCACGCGAGCGACGAACGGGCGACCATGGCGACGACGATGCGCGCGACGTTGGTGCTGACGCGTCCGGGACGTTGGATGATGTCCCGCGCGAGCGAGCGGGCGACGCGCGCATCTCGCGCGTTCGCGCGAGGCGAGCGCGTCGTGAATCTCGATCGCGAGCGACTGTCGCGTGCGCGAGGCGCGAGGCGCGGACGTGAGGCGGTGACGTGCGCGAGGAGAGGAGATGGAGCGAGGAGAGGAGGCGACGGACGAGGCGAGCGCGACGGAGACGACGCCGACGCGGAGCACGAATCGATGATGCCGGAGATTGAGAAGAGACGTTCGGGAAATAAGAACGATTCTCGCGCGGGACAGGCGTCGGCGCAGGCGGCGAACGATCGCGTCGAGGGGAAGAAGAAGAAGACTACGTTCGCGGAGGAGGCACCCACGCTGGAAGCGAGCGAGGACGCCGAGGGTGATTTCATCGAGTCCGTCGTCATGAATGCGCGCGAGGAGGAGTTCGCGCTGAAGAAGAAGAGGATGGAACTCATCATCGAGGAGAAGGAGTGGGATTTGGAGTCACCGACGTCGAGTGAGGATGAAAAGATGATTAAGCTCGTCGAGTACGTGAACGCCGTTGAGGCGTTTAAAGAGTTGTGCTCGAGTGAGGTGCCGAACACAGTGAGCGATTTACTCGGCCAATACGTCACCGTTTATCACCTAGACTGCGAGGCAGAGGGATACGATGAAGCCATGGCGTTCCTCGGTATCGATCCAGACGAGGAAGATGACATGGACGCTTGGCGTTTGGCGAGCGCGAGTTTCGACAGCGTAGACATCGACGATGAGGACGACGATGAGGACGACGATGAAGACGACGACGACGTGGGTGAATACACGATTGAGATTTCGTACAGTCGCAGCGGTGATTATGAACCGATCAAGGGTCTTCATTGCGCCCAAGACATTGAGGGAAATTGGAGATGGCTCGAAGACGACCTCGGTCGTCCGCTCTCCACTAAGCCGTTCGGCGCCTTCGTGCCGAAACTCATGTCTGTGGAGCACATGCTCAAGGTGGGTTTGAACGTGAACTCGCTACACGAGGAAGTCGATCCTCTTGAACTTCTCGATTTTTCTGGCTGCAAAATGTGGGAAGACGCCTTCCGCGTGAGTCAAGACGCCTCGGCGGCGCTTCGGCAAATGCAGGACGATGGATGGAAAGTCGACACGAGAAGTTGGTGTAACGAGCAGGAACACCTCATCGTCGTGAAGGATCTGGTGCCTCTGCGAACTTTGAGCTTCGTAGAAGGTGAACTCACCGAAGACAGTGTTCCCGAGGACGACGCCGAGGCGTAATACGCCGCGGTAAAAACTTGACTGTTTCTATATTACAACGCGACACGCACGCACGCACGCACGCACGCACGCACGCACGCACGCACTACATTACCATTGTTGTAACGTACAAAGCGCTCATCTAATCAATACATGGCGTCACGCTGAGATATTTTCAAGAGAACGAATGCGAGGGTCAAGTACGCCAACGTGATTCCGAGCAGGACAGTGATGTCGTACATCATCACCTCGTGCGTCGTACCGAAACTGAAAAAGCTCAACACCTCCTTTCCACTGACTGGCACTCTGAGAGGATTTGAAGAATCTGTTGGCTGTTCACTCGGCGTCGAATCCGTGAGTTTTGGAGTGAAATAAAACGTTCCTGCATCGAGGAACTCATTGATCAAGAGCGCTTCAAAGGCGTAGTTGACGAAAGATAAATTCTCCAACCAAGTTACGGCGACTGAGCCACCGGAATGCGGGTCCTGTTTATTCAACAAGAAACCTCCACATAAGATGGAGATGAGAAGTGCGAGGAGACCCACGACGTTCGCAGAGGCGTTACTCGGACTAACAATGCCAACGCACATGCAAAGCGCCGATGCGGCGACGTTCGTCATAATTAGTATTGCGGCGCAGAACATCGCACTGGTCATACTCGCGTGCAGACCTACCATCCAGTACGTCACACACGCAAAGAACAACGGTGGTATGACTCTCAGAATGACGACATCGAACAGCACGACGGCGGAAAAGTATGCGTTCGTTCCGTAAACACCACTCGCCCGCTCGCGCCGAAACAAGATTTGATCCTCCTTCCATATCGGCAAAGACGACAAAGACATGAGCGTGAGATACAAAATGATGAAGAAAAGGACACCCATCCTGTTTTGTATGCCACCCGTGTCGTGTCCACTGTTCCAAAAAATGAAACCAAGAGCGACCGACGCGACCGCCGTTGACAGAAAGTGCAGTGTCAACAAGAATGGATGACGGAACGTCAAACGACTGAGTCGTTGCCATAGCAGATACACTTGTTTCACGTAAGGACTCACGTACTTTGGCACTATGATTGGTGCTTCGTCCGAGTCCTCATACTGGATCGTCAAAGTATCTGCGACGAGTAATGCGTTCTCCGCCATTTCGCTCTCCGCAAACGCCCGCACCATGCGCTTGACGTCGGAGCGAGAGCTCTTCAGCACGACGTCGAGCATGTAATCTGCAATGTGCAAATCTGTCGACGGTAGCGTCACAAACGACATCGAGTTGAAGTGCGCAGACGCGAGCGATGAGGGCCCAGAGTACACGACACTGCCTTCGGCGCTGAGGACGAGCACTCGGTCCAAGAGGCGAAAAATGTCGGGACGAGGCTGGTGGATGCTCAACAGCACCGTCGTTCCCATGGCGCCGAGACCAGACAGAATGTCAACCACCTTGGCCGCGTTCGTGCTGTCGAGCCCGGTCGTCGGCTCATCGAGGAACATGATGCCGGGACTCATCAGTAACTCTGTCGCGATGCTCACGCGGCGTTTTTCGCCGCCAGATAATCCACGCTGAAACTGGTCTCCTATGAAGGAGTCCGCGAGCTTCTCGATACCCAGGATCTGCATCGTGGCGCGGACACGACTGCATATGGTGCTTCGCCTCGTATCCCGTGGCAATCGTAGCTTTGCGTGGAACAGTAAATGTTCGTAAACGGTGGCTGTCCCGGGGAGCACGTCGTCTTGCGTGACGTACCCACTCAGGCGACGTATCTGCGAGGATACGATGGGTTGTCCGTTGACGCGAATGTCTCCTCGAATCGTGTGCGCGCGCGGCGCGCGGCCAGCCAATATATCGAGCAAAGTTGTCTTACCCGCACCTGAGGGGCCTAAAATAGCAAACAGATCTGCGTGTTGCTCGTGTGGAGTCAAGGCGGCATTGCTTCGATTACCGATTGAGTTCACCGGACCTGCGACGCCCGTCACGTTCTTCAGCACTCTGCGACCGGATTTGATCGTACAGATGACATCGACCCACGATAGAATGTATGGGTCTCGAACTTCATCCATCTCGCTCAAAAGAGAGTGCGATAGATCTTCATCGTCGAGCGCACTCGAAAATAACGCATCTTGTTCGGAGGCGAGACTATCGGTTGGCCGATGTGTAAATCTTTGGTCGGCGTCCGCAAAATCATCGCTCACGTCAACAATGTGGTCGATGGCATCGCAGGTCTCAGACACGTCTTCGTCGAAAGAGTCAAAGTCATTCGACGAAGATTTCAGAAAGAAGTAACACCCAAAAGCGAAGAGAGCGCCCTCGGCGACGAGGAACACGACGTCCCAGGGCGCGAGATATGGATGAAACCCGAACGTGTATAGCACCTTCTCCCCGGGAACAGGGATCTGGTTGGGTAACGCCGTGGAGTTTGTCGAGTTATTCCAGCTTTCGGTCAGGGTAAACGTCAAAGGATTGCTCGCGAACTCGTTGACCACGAGCGCCTCGTATCCGTGGCTGATGAAACTCAAATCTGCAATCCAACGCACGTACCACGGAATGTGGTCCTTATTCAAGAGAAACCCACCGAAGAGAATCGACAGCAAAAAGCAAAGCGATGCGATCATATTTGCGGCTGAAATGTTTCGATTGGCTGCGCCGACCGCCATGCACAGGCACGTGGCCACGATGTTTGTCAAGATCAACACCGACACAAACTTCAGAAGATTCCAATCTCCTCCTTCATTTAAGCCAATCATACCGTACGAAAAGAATCCGAAAAAGAATGGCGGCAATATGCGCATCGGAAGCAAGTCGAAGAGCAGCATACTCACAAAGTAAGCGTCCGCACTGTACACCCGGCTCGCTCTGTCGCTCTTGAAAAGAAGGCGATCTTCCTTCCACACTGGTAAGGAGGACAGAGACATCAACGTCAAGAAGAGCAGTATGAAGAATAAACTACCCATTCGGTTTTGTATCCCACCTTGATTTGTACCACTGTGCCAGAAAATCCCACCCACACCGCACGCCACGATGAAAGATGAGAGGAAATGAACGTAAATCAAGAATGGATGTCGATACATCTGCCGCAAGAGTCTTCCACATAAGAGCTCCACCTGCGTCTGGAATGTTGCCGTATGCTTCTTCTCAACATCGTCCGTTTCATCGCCATCGATCGACATCAGCTGCGGTGACACGCTCAACCTCTGCGCGCAAAGGTCAGTGTGTACAACTTTGTTACTAGCCTCAATTTCGCTCTCCGCAAACGCCCGCACCATGCGCTTGACGTCGGAGCGAGAGCTCTTCAGCACGACGTCGAGCATGTAATCTGCAATGTGCAAATCTGTCGACGGTAGCGTCACAAACGACATCGAGTTGAAGTGCGCAGACGCGAGCGATGAGGGCCCAGAGTACACGACACTGCCTTCGGCGCTGAGGACGAGCACTCGGTCCAAGAGGCGAAAAATGTCGGGACGAGGCTGGTGGATGCTCAACAGCACCGTCGTTCCCATGGCGCCGAGACCAGACAGAATGTCAACCACCTTGGCCGCGTTCGTGCTGTCGAGCCCGGTCGTCGGCTCATCGAGGAACATGATGCCGGGACTCATCAGTAACTCTGTCGCGATGCTCACGCGGCGTTTTTCGCCGCCAGATAATCCACGCTGAAACTGGTCTCCTATGAAGGAGTCCGCGAGCTTCTCGATACCCAGGATCTGCATCGTGGCGCGGACACGACTGCGTATGGTGCTTCGCCTCGTATCCCGTGGCAATCGTAGCTTTGCGTGGAACAGTAAATGTTCGTAAACGGTGGCTGTCCCGGGGAGCACGTCTTCAGCTACCACGTACCCACTGGACGATCGGATTTCTTCATCTAAAGCTAGTTTACCGTTGATGAATATCTCACCACTACTGTGATACAGTTTCGAAGAAAGTCGCCCGGAGAGTCTGTCGAGTAACGTCGTCTTTCCTGCTCCGGACGGACCCATGAGCGCGCACATGCCTCCGTGGGCGTCTTCGAGGCGTCCAGCCATGCCGGAAACGTCGTTCAAAATGTGTTTTTGAACCCCCTTAACCTCCACATGCACGTCGCGCCACGACATGACGACGGAAGGACCATCCCTAGGTTGCATCGTGGCTCCAAACCGCCTCACAGCTTCGACTGAGCCTGACACTGCGTCTTCGTCTTCTTCAGCGTCGTCTATCGCCACTTCAAAGTATCGCTGGTCGGCTTCAATTTTGATATACACCCAGGCCGCCGTGAAGAGAGCGGCCACAATCAACATCATGACGGTGCGAGTGATCGTATCACCGGTCCAATACAAGGGTGGATCGACGTGAATCGGACACGAACTCCCGGAACCGTCATCAACCATCTCGTACACGCAGCTTCCGGTGTGGCACGTCAACGCCAACGTTGGAATGACACCGTTTTGCGCCCAATAACACACGTTAGAACCGTCATCGCGAGTGTTGTTGACGCCACACCAAAACTTAATTCCTCTACTCTTCGGTGTACTCAATGGATTACACCGATGTTGCCAATACCTTTCGCCCTTCGACGCGAATCCTGGGACGTATCCGCAACCAAACAATTCACTCGCTCCAGGACACTGCTCCACGCCGGAAGGTGGACACGACACGTCACCAGCCGCGCACTCGTACACGGCGCACAAATCTGTCGATGCCATCGGATCAGGGCACGACGTCATCGTCAACGAGCACTCCGTGAAGTTTCCGTCCCACACGCCCGGCACGGCGTACTTGTACTTGTCGGGCACATCTAATTTTTGATCCTGTCTCGGCATCCCACCGTACTCTCGCATCTGTATATCGTATCGATGACGGCCACTCGAGGATTCGCTCGGTAACACACGAAGATCGACGCGAGTCTGCGGTTGCAACTTGCAGTATGAATCCGTCTTCTCGTCGCCACCGCACGCGCACGAAAACACCTTCCCTCCGACGTCGTTCGTCTCACCTATAGGGTGCAATTCCTCCTCCGTCGGCATCCAACACTTAGACGTACACGAACTCGCACGCCTCTGCACGCCGTTCACCGTCCGCGTGCCGCAGACGTCTCGAGATTGACACACGTCGCACGCCGTGCCGCTCCAACCGCCGGGACAGCCTTTGTTCTGATCCCCGTCCACCGCGCAACTGGCGCAATTTTCCGGATGTGGCGACGACAGCGCCACGGGCATCGTACCGTGCGCGCACGGCGGGTCGTCGACGGCCAGCGCGTTCGCGCACTGCGCGCGAACGTCCGAGATCGCGTCTGCATTCGCCTCGCGCGCACGATTCCCGAAAAACGCGACGAGGACGCACGCGACGGCGATCGCGAGTCGCCGCGACCGCGCGCGCATGTCGCGAGCGTCCCACAAGCGAGGGCGCGCGTCGACAGGTGCCCGCGCGTCGGCGTCTCTGGTTGACACGAATATCAACAAAGCGTTATTGTTACAGTTGCGACTACGCGCGAACGATCCTGGACTACTAATCGAATGTGCACCCCTTGATGCACGGAATGTCTTTCGCGGATTCTCGGTCCACCATGACCACGGGTTCGTGCACCATGTACGCAGTGGCTTGGCCTCCGCCGTTCGGGAGAACCCACATGGGGAGCTGCACGGGCTCGACGTTTTTAGACTTGGCCGCCTCGGCTTTCACCCACTTGTACTTGGCGGTGAAATCCGCCTTGCCACCGATAAACTTCTTCGCCCCGACGACGACTGTGGCGTTTACGAACGGCGCGAGGACGTCGCTGCGGAATCGCTCCACCGAGCCGAAGCGTTTTGCGATGATGGCGTCCAACGCGTCGTTGGCGAACTCGTACAGCTTCTCGTCATGCGTCGTCACGTTCTTGATGGTTTCGGCGAGTGCCTCTTTATCCACCTTGTCGACGCTCTTCCCGATGTTCGAGAACACGTAGCGAAGATCATCGATGCCGGCGATATCCCCAAGGACGAGGAGAAATTCGTCGAAACGGTCCGTCGTCCCCACGATGTCAAACTTCTTCAGCATGGCCTCCGCGCGCGCCCATCTCTCGTCGCTGACGATGAGACAATCGTCGTCATATACACCACCGAGCGGTGGTGCGCGAAGCTGCGTCACGCACTTGTCCTCGTACAACAGCTCGCGCGTTTGAATGTCCGGAACGCGGGTCGCCCAGTCTTCAATGGAGCGTCCCCAATTATTCTCCGTCGATTCGCCAGAGGCTTCTTTTTCGCCCTCCGTGGTTTGATGACCTCTGATGTAGTAGTCGTAAAAACTGGCGTATTGGTCGACGGGTTTACGCGCGAGAAAGGACGTCGTCACGTTGCAGACGGATCCAAACTCCTTCATCAATTCGGCGACGTCGTCCATGATTTCCTTCTCAAAGTGCAACGCGCTCCAGCGGTTCGGATGGTGTCCTCGAACTTCGACAAGTGTGCGAGGCGGCACTTTTCGAGTGCCGTTCACGTACGATCTCACCGCTTCGCTCCACGCCGTCTTGAGACCCGTCCACTGAGATTCGTCGGCACCGTACGGAATGGGATATTCCCACTCTCCCAGCACAGTCTGACGGTCGAATAAAAATCGAATCGTCGTCCCACCGTTTTTACTAATGTGTCTGAACACGTGCATAGCGCACGGGTGCAAAGACGTCGCCGTCGTCACCGCCGTCGACAAAGGCGCGCCCGATCGCGTCACGTTGTCCTTCTCCGCGTGCTTGTCGGTTTTAACGTCGGCGTCCGACGAGTTGGTCGTATTTTGACCGACGAAACGCGACGCGTTCGTCGCGTTTTGACCAACGTCCGCAGGACCCTTTCCGTCACCGTCGTCCGAATCGTCGTCGTCCTTCTCCTCCTTCTTTTCCTCCTCCTTTTCCTTCTCCTTTTCCTCCTCCTTTTCCTCCTCCTCGTCCTCATCTTCGTCTTCGTCTTCGGCGGCGTCCGGGATCGTCTTCTCGTCCGCCTTTGCATCGTCCTCCCCAACGCGCACGTGCGCCGCCGCGTCGCCATCGTCATCCTCATCGTCATCATCGTTCGCGTCCAACGCTCTCGTGACGACGACCTCACCGCGCGGCGTCTCCCGCGCCTCGGTGAACGCGTCGGTGGTGAAATCTCGGCCCCGACTCGCCGCGAGCTCGCGCGCGTCGAACGCGTCGAGCGCGCGCGGTTCCTCTTGTCGACGATTCGCCGCGACGCCGAGGAGCGCGACGAGCACGATGACGGCGGCGATGCGGAAGATGGAGGCCCATCGCGCGCCGAGAGCGCTCATCGTGAGAGTCGGGCTCTGAGGACGACGACGACGTGTGGTATGTAATCCGGTATCTACGACATACGGTCTCTACGAAGCGCTAATCGCTCCAGTCGGAATCAGAATCGCCGCCATCGAGGGCGTGGTTGAGGTTGATTTGAGCGGTGAGGGCGGCGTTGAGTTCGCCGAGTCCTTTGTTTGGCGGCGGCGGCGGCGGCGATTTCTTCAGCGGCGACGCCGAGCGAGGCGGTGGGGGCGGATTCGCGGGTGGCTGCGGAGGCGGTGGTGGCGGGGGCGGAGGTAGAGGCGGTGGAGAAGGCATCGGGGATGGCTCAGAGTCGGAGACGACGGAAGAAGTCATCGAAGCGAGATCCGTCGAGCTATCCTTCTTTGAGCGCAACGTCACGCCGGCTTGAATGGACGCCATGAGCATGGCGTGTGGATCGTCGCTAGGAGGCGTGGGGGGCGGTGTGGGTGCGGCACCGCCCTCAGCGGACGTTGGTTGTGCAAAAGCTCCCGGCGGCGGCGGCGGCAGTGGCGGCGGCGGCGGCGGCGGCGGAGGAGGTGGTGGTGGCGGCGGGACCACAGCACGCATGGCTGGAGCGATGTTCGCTTCGATCGTCTGCACCGTCGGTGGCATCGCGATCGGTGCAGAGCTACCAGGACGAGGAGGCACTGGTCGACCCTCGGCGATCGCCTGACGAGCCGTCACCTTCCATTCTTTGTACACTTTCCTCTCCTCTTTCGCAGCGCGTCGTCTCGCTCTATCGGCGCGACGCTCCTCCCTCTCGATCTTTTCGCGTTCCTTCGTCGTCATCGGCCTCGAAAGCGATGCGAGTTCCGCGGATTCCAATAACATTGATTCTTGTCCGCTCGCAGCGACCGGCGGTGAAGGATCTTTAAGAGCACCGTCTTCGTCTCGAAGGAGCATCTCCCACATCTGCGCCTCCATTCGAGCCAAGTCTGCGTTTGCTCGTGCGAATTGGCGCAGACCATTCGTGAGCGCGGATCCAGTCAGACGATGGAATCTAGGAAGTTCTTCACGCATTCTTTCGACGATCAAGTCGTAATTCTCTTTGCCCTCTTTCATCAGAGACTCGGCGGCGAGGCACTCTGGATCTACGGTGGCCACCGCTCGTCCTTTCCTACGAACGACTTCATCGTATCTATCGCTCAGGATTTCATAGTGTAACAAGCTCTGCGCTCTGTCCTCAAACGTCTCTCTGACCGCACTGAGCATTCGTAAACAGTCCTTAAACTCCCGCTTGAGTTCCTTCATGTGCTCGACGACTTGCAATTCGTGCGCGTCCTGTCCGGTGAGAGCGTCCGTACAATCAGCGAACGCGCCGAGGACGGTACCGAGCGAGAGACACTTACTTCTCCTCGCCAGTGGACGACCCCATCCCGATTCGCACTCTCCCATCGCCCGTGCGCTCCGACCTAATTCTAACAATCGCGTCGCGTTGACGCGTTGCTCCAACTGTTTCATGTACTCCCTTGCGCTCTCCCGAAACCCGACGATTTGATCCTCAATCTTCTTCGTGTACTCTATCACTTGCAAATATTGCGGATCTTCATCCTTCAAAACGCTCGACACGGTGCGTACGCTTCCGAACATTTGCCCGAACCACGACGCGTTCGCCGCCGCCGCGTTCGCACTTCCATTGGCTCCGTTCCCGCCAACGACAAGACTCGCCATCTTGCGCGTCATCGCGTCCGACAGCGCCCCTCTATCCGTCTCCGTGAGAAAGTTCAACATCACCGACGAGTTGTACAGCATCGGGTGATCCCCACACCGCGTGAGAAAACGCGTCAGGTGTCCCCGTCGCTTATCCCACGCCTCCCCGTCCAACGCCGTCGTCTTCGCGAGCTCGCCCTCCAACTCGGGCGCCTTCGGAAGCGGCGGGATCACCGCGCCAGGGTACAGCTCTCGCAATCGCGCGCGAAGCGCCACGAAGTCTTCGTACCGACGTCGAACGTCGAACACGGCGTGTCCATCGCGCAATTCACTTCGACATCGCAAAATGTACTCGCGCGCGATGGCGCGCGTCTTGACGCTGAAGGCGACGTGCGCGTCTCGCTGATCGCCCACCACGCGCGAGGGAGCGTCGACGTGTATTTTCACAGTCCCAGGCTTGTGTTTATCGCGCCGAGAAGACGCGCGCGTGGACGCCACGGACGCCGGCATCGCGCGCGGAATTGTACCGTACCGTCATAATCTTTCTCTGCGCGGGACGAGGGAGCGCTCGCGACTCGCGCGTGCTATCAACGAATGTGCTATCAATGAATGCGCTACGACTCATTTGTTGCTAAGGATACCCGCGAAAGTATCGTTCGGAATGTCCACGTTGCCGATGCGACGCATGCGACGCTTGCCCTCCTTTTGTTTCTCCAATAATTTCTTCTTGCGAGAAATGTCGCCGCCGTAACACTTGGCGGTAACGTTTTTGCGCATGGCGGAGAGGGTTTCGCGAGCGATGATTTTGCCGCCGAGCGCCGCCTGTATGGCCACCTCGTATAACTGACGAGGAAGAGCGTCTTTCAAGCGCGCGACGAGGTCTTTGCCGTGGCGTTGCGCCTTTGAGCGATGGACGAGCGTCGCGAGCGCGTCGACGACTGTGCCATTGACGAGGACGTCCATGCGCACGATGTCGCTCTGGGACATGCCGGCGTCTTCGTAATCAAAGGTAGCGTACCCACTCGAACGACTCTTGAGTTCGTCTGAGAAGTCTGCAGCGACTTCACCCAGTGGTAGTCTGTAGCGAAGGATGACACGGGAGTCGTCCAAAAAGTTTTGCTCGAGCTGTTCGCCCCGTCGATCGATGCACAATTCTACGACTTTGCCGACGACGTGTGGCTGACAGATGATGGTGGCCTCCACGAGTGGTTCCTCGATTATGGTTCCTTTCGAAGGGAAGCCACCGGATGGAATCACGAGCGGCGAGGTGCACTCGACGAACTTTTCCTCCCCGTGGTGTTTGATGCGGTACGGCACCGTTGGCGCGGTGGCGATGATTTCTGCACCGAACTCCTCTTGAAGACGCTGATGGAACACGTCGGCGTGCAGTAAACCGAGGAAGCCACATCTAAATCCGGCCCCGAGCGCGGTACTATTCTCGGGCTGCGACGTCACGCTCGCATCATTGAGCGTGAGCTTGCTCACCGCCGCTCGCAACTTTTCGAAATCATCTGAATTTATAGGAAACAATCCCTGAAATACCATCGGTTTCGCCGCTCGAAAGCCCGACAACGGCTCCACGGTTTCACCTTTCGTGTGAAGCGTATCGCCCACTCTGGATGAACGCACGTCTCGAACGTTGGTAATCATATATCCAACTTGGCCTGCGCGCAACGTATTCGTTACCAGAGGCGTCGGCGTATTTACACCGAGCTCAAGCACCTCAAAATGTTGTCCAGAAGCGCAGGAGGTGATCTTATCTCCCTTTTTCAACGTTCCATCGACCACTTGAACGATGTTCACCGCGCCACGATAATCATCATAGTGACAATCGAGTAACAATGCGCGCAGAGGCGCCTTTGGCTCACCGCTCGGATTCGGCACGCGCTGCACCACGGCGCTCAACACGCTCTCTGCGTTGAGACCAGTCTTCCCCGACACCTCCAACACTTCGTCGCGCTCGACCCCGAACGCACGTTCCATCTGTTTCGCTACTCTATCTACGTCTGCGCTCACCATGTCCACCTTGTTGGCGACAGGAACGATTGCTAAATTTCTATCGAGCGCTAAATAAAACGTCGCGATGGTTTGCGCCTCCACCCCTTGCGTGGCGTCCACGAGCATCACCGCGCCGTCGCACGCGCTCAGCGATCTCGACACTTCGAACGAAAAGTCGGCGTGTCCAGGAGTGTCGATCAAATTTAATAAATACTCCTCACCGTCGCTCGGCTCACGGTGTAAGATGCTCACCGCCTGCGCCTTGACGGTGATGCCTCGTCGACGCTCGACGGGCAGCGTGTCCAGAACTTGCTTGTTCGAGCGGTCGCGCTGAATGGCACCCGTGAGTTCGAGCAAACGGTCCGCCAGCGTGCTCTTTCCGTGATCGACGTGCGCTATGATGGAAAAGTTGCGAATGCGCTCGAACGGGACGTCCGCGAACCTAGAGGCGACGCTCTTCTCGTTCTCGCGCGCCGATGACGAGGCGGACGTCGACGTCGATGCGGTGACGCACTGCATTGCGGACGTCGCGATGGCTCTCGAGCTCGACGCGCATCGATCGAGTCCGGCGCTAAGCAGGCGCCTGAGCGCCATCTCGGGCCGAGCCGGCGACTGAGGACGAGCGGCGCACGAAGAGACGCTTTCCCGAGATGTGTGACGGCATGCGAGGTATCGAGGAAAATCGTCGATGGGCAATCGGTGGAGCGGCGATGCTTGTTTTTAACTGAATCTAATATTGCACGCCTTCAAAGGAATCTGCTGGTGGTGAAATGTCTCCCTCCTCACTGCCCCATGCTGCTCACGTCTTGCGGGAACATCGCAGCCAACTTCTCGAACGTGGACATGATTTCCGGATCATCTTGGTACTTGGTGATGTTCATCGGATTGGTACTGCAGTCCATAACGGCTTGTTGAATCTTCGGGTTTTGGAAAGCTTGAGCCAACTCGGGGTCTTGCATGATCTTCGTCAAGACGTCCTCCGGCTTCATGCCCATTTGCGCGAACTGTTCTTGAACCTCTGGCGAGTTGATGTCAGGCATCGACATGCCGCCCGGACCACCGGCGCCCATGCCGCCTTCCTTCATCTGCTTCATGATGCCCTTCAACTGATCCTTGTATTGCGGGTTCGACAAAAGCATCTCGAACGTTTCCGGGTTGCGCATGAACTCGGGCAAATACGGGTACATGAGTTTTTGCATCTCAGGGTTGCGAATCATTTCTTGCATGTACTCCAAGTCCGCATCACTCACGTCATCAGCGGCGCCAGCGCTCGCGGAGGACGTATCGGAGTCTTCGTCATCAAAGAACGGCGAAGAGGACGTGACCGGAGTCGGCTCGACGACGGGCGTCGTCGCCTCTTGGTCGGCGAAGCCCGCGAATTCAGACTTGACTTGCGCGCTTGGCTCATCAGCCGTCGGCGTCGGCGTCGTCGGCGGCGGCGGCGGCGCAGCTGCAGCAGCAGCAGCGGCCGGCGCAGCCGGCTTCGGCGGCGTGGCCGGCTTCGGCGCGCTCGGCTTCACATCCACCGGCGGCGTGGAGGACGGAAACGGAGGGAACCCACCCGCGCCCGGCATGCCCGGCATGCCCGGCATACCGCCCGGCATACCGCCCGGCATGCCTCCACCAGCTTGGTTCGTGAACTGCTTCATCATCTGCTGCATCATCATCGACTGCATGTCTTGCTTCTTCGCGCCGAAAATCTTACCGCCGACGGTGGCGAGCGCCACCCCCAAGCCTACCCACATCCACGCCGGTACATCCGATCCAGACGACTTCTTCGCCGGAGGCGGCGGCGGCGCGTAGTAGTATCCCTGATGTTGCCCCGGGACGCCGCTCGTCGGCGGGTACATCGTCGGCGGCACTGGCAACGGCGCTGGAGCCGGAGCGTCGCCCGTCGGCGTCGCCGCCGCCGGCACCGGCGCGGTCGCACCCTCCGCCGACGCCCGCGTCACCGTACGAGCGCGCGCCTTACGCGCACCCTTCACACCGCGTGTCGCAAACGCGCACTTCGCCGTCATCGGCGTCGTCACAGCCATCATCTCGCCTCTCTTCTTTCGATGACTGCGATCCCTAAGATGTCGACGTTCCCGCCGCCTCTTCTCTCTCGCTCGACCCGAGCGTCGCTCGAACCGCCGCGCGTCGCCCTACTCGGCACCTCGCGTTCGCACCCGCGCGAACTCTCGTCGATCGCGTCGATGCGCCGACGTCTACCGCGTCGACGTCGACGTCGACGCCGCCACCGGCGCATCGTAATCAGCCCGAGGGACACATCGACAGAAACGACCACTCGTGACTCGTGACGGTTCGTGACCCAAGGTGTAGTCCCTTGTCCCGAAACGGAATCTTCTACCGGTCGCCGATCGTCGCGGCGCGCGCTCCACGCGACACTCGCGCGTGTGATTGCGCGCGCGACGCGTGCGCGAACGCTCGTCTCTTCGCACCGCTCGCGCGAGACATGACGTTGGACACGCCGAGTTCGCTCGGGAACGACGACAGGGCGGCGAAATTGATTCAAGCCGCCTATCGTCGGCATCAGGAGCGCACGGAGACGGAGCGCCGCGCGCGAACGAAGGCGTACGAGGCGCTCGAAGAGGCGGATGAGGCGATGATCAACGGGCGAAAGGGGTTGGTGA
>Ga0255762_10000307_pt1 | contig 43221 bp, 33 predicted proteins | sample 101ome_16_FD_179962 | JGI IMG/M metagenome (GOLD analysis project Ga0255762, IMG submission 179962) | Coastal salt marsh microbial communities from the Groves Creek Marsh, Skidaway Island, Georgia - 101401AT metaG (version 2) | ecosystem: Environmental > Aquatic > Marine > Intertidal zone >...
CGCGATATCCCGCGCGCGCATCCTTTGACGTGTCGAGAGACGTTGTGTCGAGCGAGATCGACGCCTTCTTACGAGGTCTCGGCGACGTCGAGACGGAGACGCACAAGCGCGAGAGAGACGCCGACGACGACGAGACCGCCGTCGCCGCCGCGACGACGTCATCGCCGACGTTGGCGCGAATACACAAGCAGAGACGCGTCGAGGAGGGCGACGAGGACGTCACGACGCGCGTGCGTCGCGCGCTCGGGGCGTTGGGCGCGGAGGGCGGCGATGCGAAGTCCATCGCGGGACTTCTAAAAATAGACAAGAGCGCGGCGAACAGGGCGTTGTACGCGCTGCGCGCGCGCGGCGAGGCGACGGCGGACGCGTCGAGCGGTGGTGCGCCGCGGTGGACGGCGAGCGGTGGTGGTACGCCCGAGGCGGTGCCGGTGAGAACGGCGCCGGTGCCGGTGACGGCGACGGCGGCGGTGAAGGCGGAGACGACGACCGAGCCGGAGACAGAGGCGGTGGAGAATCAAGTCGTCGCGCTCGCGTCGAATAAGCGCGTGACGGTGCGCAAGTGGAAGAACGCAACGCTCGTGGACATTCGAGAGTATTACCAGATCGGTGGTGAGGGACCGTATAAACCCGGGAAGAAGGGGATCTCGTTGTCCACGGCGCAGTGGCGGGCGCTGCGGGAACGTCTCGGTGACGTCGCCGCCGCCGTCGAGGCGTGTCGAGCGTCGGGCGCGGAGACTACGGTGTGCGAAATGTCGAATACGCGACGGTGTTCGGTGAGTAAGTTCAAAGGTCGCGTCTTGGTGAACGTTCGCGAGTATTACGAGAAGGATGGACGGTTGTTGCCGGGCGCCAAGGGTGCCGCGTTATCGGCGGAGGCGGCGGCGATTCTCGTCGCGAACGCGGAGAAGATCGACGAGCGCGTGCGCCAGTTGGGCGAGTGAGAGACGTCGACGCACTTGAGCGGGTAGAGGAGGTGTACAACGATGTAACGATGAATTGAACGAAGAACGGTGCGGCTGAATCGCCTCTAGAGTAAATCTTTTCGAAGCCACACCGCGTAGTCGTCGCCGTGCGCGGCGAGTTCGAAGTCTGCGAGCGCGTCGAGGATGAACGTCGGCGCTTCGTATCGCGGACCGAGTTTCACGGCAACCGCGTCGTCCACGAAGGCGACGTACAGATCCGAGTCCGCGATCTTGATGTCTAAAACGCTTTCGCAACATACGCACGCGCGCGCACGAATGTCGAGAAGCAGGCGAATCTCCTCGCGAAGTCGTTCGACGCGGCGACTGGCGCTGCCACCGTCGTCATCGCCGCCGTCGTTCCAGAGATGCGAGGCAAACACCACGGGAATTCCAGGATGTGTGAGCGCGTACGCGTACCCCAATCCGAGTCTGTCCCTCGGAAATGCCCACTGTCTCGCCGTATCGTGGTTTTCGATGAAGACCGCCGCCGATTGCGGGGCCCATCCCGAGAGTCCCGGTTGACTGCGCTGCGAGTCCGCGAGACGCCAATACTCGCTCCGATTGACGGCTTCTTGGAGAATTCCCTTGGTGGGGAAATCGAACAACGCGGCGCAATCGCCGGACCCGTCCAGCCAATCCACGAGCGCTCGACGCGGTTTGTCTTGATTGTACAGGAGGTAATCGTCGCTCCAACGCATGCCGACCCAGTTTTCCGCGACGCAAAACGTTTCAGCGCCCACCGTGCGAAGGACGTACTCTCTCGCGTACTCGCGCGCGTACCCTCGCACGTAATCGAATCGATACCCAGAAAATCCAATGTCCTCCTTGAGCCAATTCAACCACTCCACGATGGCTTCTCGAATCTCCTTGTTCGAGTGATCGAGATCCGGCGCGATGTCGATGGTATCGCCGGAATCGTCGCCCCCCTTACCCGGAAACACGGGATGGTCGCCGACGATGGCGAACTCACCCCAATCGAGTCGGCGACCGCTCGGCGACGTCTCGTCGGCGAAGGAGACGAATCGTCCGTCCGTCGAATACTCGGCGCACTTGTGATTGACGACGACGTCGCAAATCGCGTCGACACCGCGATGATTCAGCGCCTCGATCAACGTCATCAACTCGCGCTCGTCGCCGTAATTCGACGTCAAATCGTACCACCTCGTCGGCATGTACCCTTGTCGATCGACGGCGGCGCTCGGCGGGGGCAACCACACGTGCGTAAATCCCAAATCTTCGATCGCGCCCGCGCGCGTCTCCGTTCGCGCGTAAAACGACGCGCCATCCCTCGCGCGTCGTCTCCACGACTGCCAATCGAACGCTTGGAGAAGGACGACATTCGAGTACCCCGTCTTGCGTCTCGCGCACTTTCGCGTCTTGGTCTCTCGCGCGCACACCGCCACCACCTCCTCGTCGACGTCGCACGGCTCGACGAACCGTTCGATGAGATCTTTCGACGCGAGCGGATCGAAACGAGACTCGTCGGCGGCGTCGGCGTCGTTCGCGAGAGACCGAGAAGGACGACGAGACCGAGAAAGACGACGAGAACCGTCACGTCGATGCGGCGCGCGCGGGGCGCCGCGAGTCGACCACGACGACCGCGTCGTCGACGGAACGGTAATTCTTCGAAGCATTGCGCCCGCGTCGCGCGTCGCGCGTCGATGTCGCTCGACACTGCGCGATGCGTTCGCGCGACGAATTCTCGCGCCTAACAGCGACCGACCGCACACACCCGCGCTCGACCCCACCCATCGACTCCGCGCGCGCGTCGACATGCCGCCGGCGCGCATCACGGTGTTTTACGACACGAACTGCGCGCGCGCCCGCGCGACGATCACCGCGCTCCTCGACGCCGGCGTGATGTCGTCCGAGCTCAACCGCATCCCGATGGATCGTTTGACGCCCGACGCGCGCGCCGAGCGCGAGCGCGCGCTCATCGAGCGTACGAACGGGTGCGCGTTCACGCCGCAAGTCTTTTTCGGCGCCGAACACGTGGGTTCGGACGTGGAGATCATGCACATGGTGAGGACGGAGAAGCTCGCGCGGGCGCTGTTGGCGGACGCTGACGACGAACCGCTCGCCGAGACGCCGAGAGGGTTAGAGCGCGTGGATCCGCGCGAGATGGACGATCCGGAGGGTGTAAACGCGAGAACATTGTATGGGCGATCGAAATCCATCGCGCTGGAGCGACGGTCGGCGGACGAGGGGGAGGAGGAGAAGATGAAGACGAAGAAGAAGAAGAAGAAGACGCGACGAGCCGACGAGGGATACGTCAACCGGTACGTGCAAATGATGGAGACGATGAAACGCGCGATGCGGTACAGACGCGAAGAGGCGTCGTCGTCGTCGGAGATGGCCGCCGTCGGGTGTCTGTGTGGACGCGCGAAGAGTGTGGAACCGCCGACGATGTCCAAGGAGGAAATCGTCGACGCGTTGGCCGTGGCGGCGATGACGGCGAGCGGCGGCGAGGCGGATGAATTAAATCTCGAGGGACACGATTATCACGCGTTGCAAAAGTTCGTGAGGAACGGCATGTTGGTCGATCGCGGGTGCTCGAGGTATTGTCTTCCCATGGATGTCGATCGAAGGGTGTTGAATTCTTACAGAACCGAGTGGAGAGATCGCGTGACGTCGAAACCGGTGGACTGCGCGGCGTACCTGAAAAAGATGTTTAGCGTCATCGAATCGTGGCACACGGACGCCAAGACCGGTTTGGTGGATTACGGTGCCATCTCTCTGGACGATCAGTACGGTGAGTTTGAGGAGGCGACGTGCGAGTTGCGAGCGATTCGTCTGGACGAGGGCGAGTTGGCGAATGAAGATGCGAGAAAGGCTTTTTTATTGAACGTGTACAACATCGGTGTGAAGCACGCATACGCGAACGTCGGAATCCCAAGAACGCTTCGAGAGCGGCTGGCGTTTTACGGGAGCGTGGGATACGTAATAGGCGGTGATTTCTACTCGCTGGACGACATCGAACACGGACTCCTTCGAAGCAATTCGCCGCATCCCGTCAACGTGTTCGGTTCCAAGTACTTTAAAGATGATCGCGCGGCCAAATTCATGCTGTCGAAAAAGGACCCGAGGATTCACTTCGCGCTCAACTGCGGTGCAAACTCCTGTCCGCCCATCAGAGCGTACTCTGCGGAGAAGATTGACTCCCAACTCGAATTGGCAGCCGAGGCGTTCGTCAACGGAACTGTCGACGTGGACAAGGCGGCGTCGCGCGTCACGATGTCCAAACTCCTGAGCTGGTACGCGCGCGATTTCGGATCGAACACGAGAGATGTGCTTACGTTCATCGCCGCGCGCCTGAAGGGTGACTCGCGCGCCGACCTCGAGTCTATGCTCGCCGGCGGTAAGACGCCTCGCGTCGCGTACGCGGAATACGATTGGGGCACGGATTCGGCGCACGTTCGCCCATTCTCGTTCACGCGTTACGTCGGGTGACACGACGTATATATCATAGTCTACCATAGAATTACATTTTGCAGTTACATTTGCGTTTCGCTCAGTCGTCTTCTTCCATATCGTTGTCGTCGCGGTCGAAGCCCCGCTCTCTCGGCGCGGCTCTACGGTGAGGCGACAGATCATCTTCCGAGGGCACGTCTCTCATCGATTTCGCGCTCTGCGAGAGGAACCAACAGTGTCGACTCTGCGCCAAGTACTCCCGACACGAGTTTGTGAATTTCACGTCTGACATTTTCACCAAGGCCCCGTCGCACCACTCGGCGTGTTCCTCAATAAATCGCGAAAAACCGTGTTGCAGGACAAAGGCGTGCGGAAACGCGAGCGCGGGATAGGACGATACGTGATCCCGGCGATCGAGATTTCTCACGTGTCGCCACATGCGCGGCGCGCGTTCGCTGCTAAACTCGCAGTAAAACACGAAAACGATGTTGGCGCTCATCGCCGCGACGCTCGTCAAGAAGGTTTGCACGCTATGAGGGAGGTACATATTCACCGCTCCGCGCACGTGACCGCCCGCGTACTCGTACGGAAATCGACAGTCAATCACGCACACCTCCGGAGCTCCGCTCCCCGACGCGAGTCTGTTCGCCAAGAGCGAACAAAGCGTGCCGCCGTCGATCATGGGCAATCCCAACGCCGCGTCCAGTGCGCTCGGAATCATCGCGCACGGACCCGCCACCGCCGGCGTCGACGGTTCATCCGTCTCCACCCGCTGCGACGCGTCGTATCTCGTGTCTCCTCTCGAAGGCGTGTACCCGTACGTCATGTTTGGCGCGAGCGGTAACTTTTTCGGCGGCGCCGGCGGCGTCTTCATCGTCTTCATCGGCGTCGGCGACGCCATCGGTCGCGACCGCCGCGTCGGCTCGAGCGCGTCCGCCGCGAATATCCCGACGCTCGTCTCCGTCACCGACGCCTCCGCGAGCGCGCGCGCGAACGGCGTCGCAAACACATTCGCCACGTTCGCGTTCGCGTTCTCGTCGCTCCCGATTCTCGTCTTTCGTTTGAGCGTCGGCGTCTCCGTCGACGCGTTCGACGTCCCCGAACCGAATCCGCCATCCAGCGTCGTCCCCGCCCCTTTCGCCGTCGGCGTGTCGAACGCCGTGGACGTGCGCGCGTGCGCGACGCCGTCCCACGCCAGACTCGCGCGCGCGGGATCGGCGGCGTCGACGTCCGTCGTCGTCGACGCTCGCGGGTCGGGTTGGCCATCGTCGGACGCGAACGCGAGCGCGCGTCTCGCCCCGGGCGGCGGCGACGCGAACGAGGCGACGCGCGCGTGACGCGCGCGCTTGGCGTCCATGTCGTCCGTCGCGACGAGGATGGACGCGACCGCGAGGGCGACGCGGGCGGGCGGCGCGAGCTGTCGCGCGCGCGTTCGATTTTTCGCCCCTGGCGTCGTCTTTCGGGCTTTCTCTGGGTCTTGGATACACTTCTAGAATCTCATCATACGGTAAAGTAACTCGTACAGTGTACCGTGTTAACGTGAACAACAGCCAAATGGTCGTCGTGCGCACCGCGTGTGGCGATGTACACCGTGCATATGTCCCTAAATCGCGACACAGTACTTACCTTCTACCCGTATATAGTAAGCACGTACATCTAATAGGAATCGGTCGTCGTTTTGGCTGACGATCGGCCGAAGGTTTCGTCGTCGTCGTCGATCGCGACACGACGCGACGCGCGCGTCGAGCGAGGCGGTGACCGTGTCCGGGACCGAAAGCTCGTCGGTGTGGTTCCCCGCGACGCGCTCGCGACGTCGAGACGGGAGGCGAGACGACGCGCGAGAGGGTTGCGCGCGAGTCGAGAAAAGATCTGCGCCGGACGCCATCGAGGGACGGCGACGACGTCGAGCGCGCGACGCGAGGACGGAGAGCGACGACGCGGTGGGGCGAACCCGTTCGAATAAACGTTTTTGGAGATGTTGGTGGAGGATTTCGTCGTCGAGGGCGACCACGTGCGACGCGTGACGGGGGCTGACGGGAAGGAGTACGTCGAGAGCGAGCACGCGTATCGAAGCTCGAGGGTCGAGCGTCGCGCGGCGACGACGGCAAGGAACGGGGAGGTGAAGGAACGATATGCGTTCGTTCCTGAGGAGCGGACATTTACGATGCAAACGAGGGTGAGCGTGCCAAAGGTGGGAATCATGTTGGTCGGTTGGGGCGGGAACAACGGATCCACGCTCACGGCGGGCATGGTTGCGAACGCTCGCAGGATGACATGGAAGACGAAAGAGGGAGAGATGAAGGCGAATTATTATGGATCGCTCACGCAGTGCGGGACGTGTCGAGTCGGACACTTTGAGGGCGAGGAGGTGTACGTGCCGTTCAAGTCATTGATGCCTCTCGCGAACCCAAACGACGTCGTCGTAGACGGCTGGGACATCAGCGACTTAAATTTGGCGGACGCGATGGAGCGAGCGAAGGTTTTAGAGTATGATTTACAGCGTCAGCTTCGGCCGCTGATGGAGCACATGAAGCCTCGGCCGAGCGTGTTCGATCCAAACTTTGTAGCCGGTAATCAGGCGTCCCGCGCGAATAACGTCATCAAAGGGACCAAGTCTGAGCAAATGGAACAGATTCGCGCCGACATTCGTGATTTCAAGGCAAAGCACGATCTTAATAGCGTCGTCGTTCTTTGGACTGCGAACACGGAGCGATACTCCGAGGTCCGAGAGGGTGTTCACGACACGGAGGAGAATTTGCGAGCCGCCGTCAAGGCTGACGAGGCGGAGATTTCGCCGAGCACGCTGTTCGCGTTGGCTTGCATAGATGAACACACGCCCTTCATCAACGGGAGTCCTCAAAACACGTTCGTGCCGGGCGTCGTGCAGGCGGCGATGCGTCTGAACACCATCATCGGCGGCGACGATTTCAAGACGGGTCAGACGAAGATGAAGTCGGTGCTCGTGGATTACCTCGTCGGCGCCGGTCTCAAGCCGACGTCCATCGTGAGCTACAATCACCTGGGGAACAACGACGGTTTGAATCTGAGCGCGCCGCAAACGTTTCGATCCAAGGAAATTTCAAAGGCGAACGTGGTGTCGGACATGGTGAAGAGCAACGCTTTGCTTTACAAGGAGGGCGAGGAACCCGACCACACCGTCGTCATCAAGTACGTTCCGAACGTCGGCGACAGTAAGAGAGCGATGGATGAGTACACGAGTCGCATCTTCATGAACGGCGAGAACACGATCGTGATGCACAACACGTGCGAAGATTCATTGCTCGCGGCGCCGCTCATTCTCGACTTGTGCCTCGTCGCCGAGCTCTTGACGAGAGTGCGCGTCAAGAGTGACGGCGGAGACTTTCACAGTCTCCACCCGGTAGCCGTGCTCCTCTCGTACTGGAGCAAAGCGCCTCTCGTACCGAACGGTATGCCAGTCGTGAACGCCCTCGCCAAGCAACGAGCCATGCTTGAAAATTTCTTCCGAGCGTGCGTCGGTCTCCCTCCGGAGAATAACATGTTGCTCGAGTATTACGCCGCGAGTGACAAAGACGCGCACGCCTTGATCGCGTGAACTATCCTATTTAAGCGCGAAGCTATCCAACATAGAATATAGAGTATCGTGTGACGATTTGTTTCGTTTCTTGATGTATGCCTCGACATGGATTCGTCGCGGCGCTCGACACGGCGACGCGGTGCATGGGAGACGGGTACGCGCGGGCGCGCGCGCGCATGCTGGCGCATCTCGCGTCCGACGCGTCGACGTCGGCGGCCGCACCTCGCGCGGCGTGGGCGGGCGGCGCGACGACGACGGCAGAGGGTGTGAACGGTGAGGCGCCCGCGACGACGACGACGACGACGACGGCGTCGCCGGCCAAGCCTCGACCGAACGTGAATTTTCTAGGAAACACGATGCGCGCCATCGCGAGCGCGAACGCGAGGATGGATGGGAAGAAACGGACGAGGGACGAGGAGAGCTCAAAGACGGCCGAGGCGGAGACGTTGCAGCGACAGCGACGAGAACGCGAGGAACACGCTCGAAAACGACGGGAGAGGGACGATCGCGTCGAGGTGGTGAAGAAGACGAAACTACGGGGGAAGAAGAAGAAGGCGAAGAAGACGGTGGTGAAGAAGACGAAGACGGCGGCGGCAAAGACAGCGGAACGCGAAGAGGGTGAGTTGTCCGACGGCGACTGAGAGAACAAAAATGTTTGTTTACAAGGAGAAAAATGGGTACAAAAAAAGAACGAAATCAATGGCGCCGTGCGATGAATGGAGGTGTGCATCGGGAGAGCGAGCGACGCGCTAGTCCTGGAGACCGAGATTGGCGCACATGGACGCCCACGCTCGGAAACCGTGCGCGTCGATCGGCCGTCTCTTGCCGTCGGGATCGACGATGGTGTCCATGACGTTTCGGAACATGCTATCGCGAATGAATCCACCGGATGCCGACGCGACGTTCCAAAATCCGACATCAATTTCGCTCTGAAGCTGCCCCGGAGCCCAACCCGAGTACCCGACGAAGAGACACAAGTCGCTCGGCGCGAGCGTTCCCGGCCCCGTGAATTTAGAATTCATGAGCGCCAAACTGTCCAGGTCCGTCACGACGTGTATCCCCGGTACGATCTCATCCGTTAACCCCGGTTGCTCTTTCGTCGTCAGCGCGATGACGGAGCGATCGTGCGGACTGGACAATCCCACCGGACCGCCTATGCCGACGACTTCGCTCGAGAGCGCGTTCCAATACAAGTTATTCTTTCGCCTCGACACCTCCGGACACTCCTCCGACAGGGTGGTCGACTTGGTGCGATTGATGATCACTCCCGTCGAACCGTACTCCGTGTGATCTGCGCGGTGCGAATAGAAAGAGTGAGTCATCGTCAGTCTGCCCGCTCGAGTCGCCTCTCGCCGCCTCCCTCGCGTTGCGCGGGCCCATCACCACCTCGAACACGCGCGACGATCGCGACGTCGATCGCGTCTCACCTAACAACAAAATCACCACGTGCGACCAAAAGCTCGCCGCGTCTTCGTCTCTCGCGACGAGAATCGCCCCCTTCTCCGCGTTGACCAACCCGTGCGCCCACGCCACCCCTCCCTCGCCGGCGGCTGCGTCCACGCGCGCCGCGAGCGTCTCGTTCGAGGTCTCTTTCGCGATCAGACGCGCGCGAAACTGTCGCCAATCCATCGCGCGCTCGCCCTCGCGCGCGCGCTCGTCGGCGTCATCGTTCGCGTCTTCGGGACGCGCGCGGCTGGTGGTTAATAACCGTCGCGCATGATTCGCGGCGTCGCGCGCGACGCGCGCGCGAAGACGCGGTGCGGAGACGCGGTGCGCGCTGTTCGCGTTCGCACGCATCGTTCGAGCCGTCGCGAGGGCGTTCGGTCGTCGGACGGCGCGCGCGGACGTCTCGGGACGGCCGTCGAGGGGTCGACACTTTTTTTCTCGACACGCTCGACGAAATAAAGGGCGCGAAGACGCGAGATGCGGTCGCGCGTGGAGCTATGGCGTGAACGCGCGTTACAAATGATGAATAGAGCCCGCGTGAGAGCGAGCTGTGAGGATCAGTGACGTTCAATCTCACCCAGGATGATTTGTGTCGACGGAGAGATTTTACGGAGCTTGTTGAAGACCCAGTACTTGAAGCCGATGTCGAGGGTGACGGGCACGACGGCGACGAAGATGCGAACCGCCATCTCAAACTTGTGGAAATCGAGACCGTAATGCGTGATGATCACCGCTAAGAGTGCCTGCCAACCATCTGACGAGTGATAACCGACGACCATGTCCGCGCCGAGCATGAGAATAAAGGCTTGCGTGGCGGCGTCGAGGCCGATGAATTCGTCGCTAATTTCACCCAGGAGACGCGAAATGTTCGCCTTTTGAAGCGTGACGATGGTCACCGTCGTGACGATAAAAATCATCGAACCAATCGCATTTCCCGTCGCTTGAAACGCCGCTCGCTTCTCGATGGCTTCTAATCGTCGCGCTTCCTCCACCAACAACTCTCGCTCCACGTCGGCGTGCAGACGCCCCGCCCCGCTGATGATTCTATCGTAATACAGTCTCTGTTCAAACTTTTGAATTCCATCCGCCACGTTCTGCCGCTGTTGCATGCTCAGACTTGAATTTAACTTACCCCAGTGCGCCCCCAACCACGGCGTCACCAGGATGCTCTTGACGCTCTGCGCGATCACGAAGGGCGTGATGAAGAGGACCAAAAACGCCCGCCACATTGATCCCAACAACCGCATCCATCGCAGGCGCTCCTGTTCTTCCGCGTCCGGATCGCTATCGTCGAATATATTTTTCAGCGCCGCCTCGATGGCGGACTTTTTCGATTTACTCCTTCCGTTTCCGTTTCCGTTCCCGTTCCCGTTCGCCGTCGACCGGCGGCCCCTCCTGGACGCGTTCGCGTCGTCGCCTCGCGTCGATCGTCTCTCGGCGCTGAATCGCGCGTCTCTGGCGCCGGACGCATCTGAAAGCCCATCGTCGCTCGCGCGCGCGTCGACGCGTCGAGTACGGCGCGAGACGCGCGCGGGGGACGTCGACGCGGCCGCCATCGTCATCGCACGAGGCGACGCGGTCGACGCCGAGCGCGCGCGCGACGCGATGCCGCGTGGAGCGACGGGAACGCGCGCGCCGCGCGCGATGGACGCCATCGCGTTCGACGCGCGTCCCGCGCGGCGCGTGAAGGCGTCGATCGACGCGCGCGCGTGGGAATGAATGCGGTGTGAGCTCGGGGACGCCGGCGGAGGGACGGTGCCGCCGCGCACGAAGAGACGAGCGAGGGACGTGACGACTCGCAAATGCGTCGAAGATGATATTACACGTACTGATACACGATGGGCGAGCGCGTGAGGCGAGCGCGCGCACGATTGAATTTTTGTCGCGTGGCGCGCACGGGCGGACGCTCACCGTTCGTCGACGGCGGCGAGCCGAGCGGCGAACGCTTCGAAATCGTCCGGTGGGTCTCTGCTGAAGTGGAGCTCCTCGCCCGTACGAGGATGGGTGAAACCGAGCGTGCGCGCGTGAAGCATCGGACGATCGATGGTGGTGAGCAACGCCTTGGCGCGTTTCGGATCGAAGACGCCGTATCGCGTGAGCGCACTGACTGCGGATCCACCGCCGCCGCCGTACGTGTCGTCACCGAGAATGGGATGGCCGATGTGTCTCGCGTGCACGCGAATTTGGTGGGTTCGACCAGTCTCGAGGCGCCACTCGACCAAAGACGCGTTTCCGTTCGCCAAAGTCGCGATGACTTCGTAGTTGCTCGCCGCGAAACGTCCTCCACCGGGCGTCACCGCCATTCGAAGACGATCTCGAGGATCACGGCCGATCGGAGCTTCGATGCGCCCTTTGCTCGCGCTCGGCACGCCACTCAAAATCGCGACGTACCTCCGACGCACCTCTCTCGACGCGAACTGATCGCACAGAGAGTTGTGCGCCGCCGCGTCCTTGGCCACCACCATCACGCCGCTCGTCCCTTTATCCAATCTGTGCACGATTCCCGGTCGTATCATCGACCCTCGCGCATTTGAATCCGACGACAAATCGTCGTCATCGTCCTCCTCGTCCTCGTCTGCGATCGAACGCCTCCCCGTGGGCACGATGAGCTCCGGTAAATCGCAGTGTCCCAACACCGCGTTCACCAACGTCCCGCTCGCGTGTCCCGCGCTCGGATGAGTCACCATTCCCGCCGGTTTATTCACCACCAACACGCTCGAATCTTCATACACGATGTCTAATTCGATCCAAGGCTCGGGAGTCGCCTCGCTCGCCATCTCCGGCGCCAACTCGCCCGCGACGACGTCGCCGGGCTTCAACGCTCTCGACGGTTTGGACGCCGTTTTCCCGTTGAGCGTCACCATGCCAGCCTTGATCGCCGCCGCCACGCGCGCGCGCGACGCCGACGCGTCGTCGACATTCGCCGCGACGTACGCATCCAGTCTGGACGGTTCCACGGACGGTGAATCGCGCGCGACGCGCAATTCAAATCGTACCCCACCACCGCCGCCATCGCTCACGGCGTCGGCGATCGTCGACCGCGCACGACTCCCCGTGCGGCGGCCGGCGAGAACGCGCGCCACGCGAAGATGCACGGTCGCGCGCGCCAACGCGCGCATGACGGCGACTCGAGACGCCGTCTCGCGCGTGTGTGACGTCGACGAATGCATTCGATTCGACGCAACCACGGGCGTTCGATCGACACTTTCGGACGCAGGCGACGCGACAGACATGGCAGACGGGACGAACGACGCGATGAAGACGCCGGTGACCATCGTCACCGGCTTCTTGGGCGCCGGTAAGACGACGCTCGTCAATCACATCCTTCGAGGACAGCACGGACTTCAGATCGCCGTCATCGAGAATGAGTTCGGCGCCGTGTCCATCGACGACGCCCTCGTGAGCGAAAACATAAAGGAGAAGGAAGATATTATCTCCATGGACAACGGATGCGTGTGCTGCACGGTGCGAGGGGATCTGGTGCGCGCGCTGTTGACGCTAAAGGATCGGAAGAAGAAGTTTGACGCGGTAATCATCGAGACGACGGGACTCGCGGATCCGGCGCCGGTGGCGTTCACATTCTTCATCAATCCGGAGATTGCGGAACATTATCGAATCGATAGCATCCTATGCCTCGCAGACGCGAAACACGTGGCGATGCACATGGAGGAGGAGAAGCCGGACGGGGCGGTGAACGAAGCGGTGCAGCAAGTCGCGTTCGCGGATCGAATTCTGTTGAATAAGATTGATCTGGTGAGCGAAGAGGAGATTTTGGATTTGGAAAAGACGTTAAAGTCAGTCAACGCGAGCGCAGACGTGATCAAGACGACCAACTCGGTGGTTGATCTCAACGTCGTGTTGGGCGTGAACTCGTTCAGCCTGGAGAAGACGTTGGAGACCGATCCGAGCTTCCTCGACGAGAACAAGGAAAACGTGCACAATCTCACGGGCGTGTCCTCTGTCGGCATCGCGGTGGAGGGTGAGCTCGATTTTGCCGCCATGAATGAGTTTATGATGAATCTCTTGCAAGCCAACGCGACGAACATGTACCGATCGAAGGGCGTCTTGTGCTTTGAGGGCCAGGGCGACGCCAAATTCGTCTTCCAGGGCGTGCACGAACAGATCAACTTCGGTCCGGCGGCGACGACGTGGGCTGAGGGCGAACCTCGGGTCAACCGCATGGTGTTTATCGGTCGTAATTTGGATCGCAAGGCGCTCGAGGCTGGTTTCAGAGGATGCCTCGCCAAGACGACGTGACGCGCCGACGCCGACATCCGCGCGCACACTTAGCCATTCAGTGCGTTTTCGCACCGATCAAAACACACACACACACATACGCACATCAGTTGGCGCGTCCATCGCGCATTCAAAAGTACATTACACGTTTAAAAACATAATACACACAAACGTCGACGCCGCGTCGTCTCGGAGAAAGAAAACGCCGCGACACACATCGACGCACCCTCATCCACGCGCCATCGATCGACGCTCGACGACGACTCGTCATGTCGACGCACGAACTCGCGTCTTCGCACCGGTCGCGCGCGCACGCGTCCCATCGACGCTCGCGCGCCTTCATCCGACTGTTTTTGTCCTCGACTTTGATTTTAGCGCCGAGTCTGCGCGCGAGAGGGAGACTCTTGGACGACGACGCGCCGTGCGACGCGTGCGCGTGGTCGGACGACCTGGCGCGACACAATGCACCCGTTGATCTCGTTCGAGTCGTGTCGCGCGTCGAGGCGGAATACGCGGGATGTGGACTCTCGGAATTTTTTGAGCGCGTTCGATACGACAACGCGACGTTCGATTTTATCGTCGCTTTCGAAGCGCGCGAACGGGCGTGCGCGATGACAAACGCGTCGCTCTCGTCGCGAATGAACGCGTTGGCGCCGGCGAGGCGGATGCTTTGGCACGCGGAGATGCTCGAGAGACATTTGAGCGTCTGTCGAACGAGAGACGAATCGACGGCGCGGTTGCGAGAGATGGCGAGCGAAGCGCATCGCGTCGTCGCGTCTGGATCATGTTTCGAGGCGACGACAAGAATATTGACGACGGATTTCTACGATAGAGGGGGCGGTGGCGTTCGCACGCTGGCGGAGGACGTTCGACGGAATTTATATCGCGAATTAAACGCCGTCGACGCGGGATCCATGATGTACATCGAGCGCGCGTTCATCTCGAACGAGACGTTGGCGCGCGCCGTTCCCGTGATATTCGCCGCGTTCGACGCGTGTCGGACCGAAGGGCGATTCTGGTCCTCGCCCGTTCCCGAGGACGCGTTTGAAGCGTTGCGCGCACACTATTCGACGTTGGATTTTCTTCTGACGAGATCTCTCGTCGATCGAGAGGCGAGCGGCGCTCGAACATTCGCATTCCTCGTCAACGCCGCCTACGACGCGCTTCGCGACGCCGATTCGTGCTCGGAGAGTCAAAAGACGCTTCCAGGTCGATTTTTCGTGAGCGACGTGTTCGACGCCATCTTGAGCGAGCTCGCTCGCGAGTGCGGCTTGGCCTTCGTGGGCTTGCGATTCCTGGACGAGTACACGAGAGGACAGGGCAGTCGCTTAATCTCTCACGAGCTCCGATCCATCGCGCGATACGTCGCCGCCTGCGACGACGCGAACGCGACGTCGGCCAAATCGATGCTCTTCGCGCTCAACGAGGGAGCTGTGTCTGCGTTAATAGCTGGACTCGATGCAATTCACGCCTCGCTCGTTGGATGCCGCCGAGGTCGACGAGATGAGACGACGGCGGGTCGAGTGGCAGCGGGTCTTCGAAACGCGCTTCAACGACTCCGCGAAGGAGGATGTTACTTTGCGAGCGAATCTGGAGTCGCGGCGTTGTTGGTGACGCGTGCGACTCGCGAAGCCGCGGACTCGACATCGTCTCAATGGTCGTCACCGACGACGCCGACGACGCCCGTGCGCACGCAAACGCCCACCGTATCGTCCATGATTCTCACCGCCGCGCTCACCGCATCCTTCATCACCGTCGCCGCTCTGATGATGTGGACGGCGCTTTGCGCGTGCCACCGACGATGGTCCGAGTCGTCGGCGACGACGCCGCTCTCACAGCCGCACCGAGCGCGCGAAGGGCGGTACCAAAAGTTCTTCGACGATATCGACGAGTCAACCGAACAACGCGACGAATCGTCTGTCGCCGCCGCCAAGGCACGCTCGCCCACGACGGAGCGTCGCCGCGCGCGCCGAAGCTCCTTTTGCCTCGCCGACGCGCCCACCGTTCGCCGAAGCAAATCGCTCGAACCGAACGCGCACGCGCACTTCTCGTAGACCCGACCGCGCGCGCGTCATCCATCCATCCTTTAAGCGCAAACAACCATGACCACCATTTTGGGGTAGTAATATGTTCTTTCATCGGTTCCCGTACGTAACATCCACCCGTCATCCATCCGTCGCCGTCCCGGTTCCGTCGGCGTCGGCCCGCAGCGCGTCCAGACGCTCCTTGTTCCTCTTCGCGATCCTCCGTCTCGCCACCTCGCGCTCGCGTTCGGACATCTGCTCCCAATTCGCGATTCGACTCAGGCTTCCGCTCGCGCTCACTGCGTCGTCACTCCGTCGTCAGTCGTCGGTCGGTCGAGCGGTCGGTCGAGCGTCGAGACGTCGCGCGCACCGACGATGGGACCGAGGTGATCCATGCGAAGCGTCCCGCCGGACGACGCGTCGAGTCGGGGGATCGCATCGTCGTCGGCGTCGGCGGCGTTCATCGCCGGAAGGGCGCGAGGGGCGGCGTCGGCGTCGGCGTCGACAGTCATGATGATGAAGTGAAATGAAATGAGACGCGGCGACGACTGGCGACGTCAGTCGGCGTCGCGCGCGCGACGCGGCGGTCGCGATGCGAGCGCGCGCGAGCGCACGCGAGCGATGGACGGTGTCGTTGGCGTCGTCGTCGGGGTCGTCGGCGACGGGCGTGGATGACGACGATGGTTTCGAGAGAGTCTTGGCGCGCGTTCGAACGAATCTCGACGCGAGCGCGCGTCGAGGCGCGCTGGGGACGGAGGAGGGCGAGGGTGAGACATGTTTCGCGTCGATGATGTCGTCGAGGAGGCGCAGACGCGAGGTGACGACGAGGGAGACGCAAGTGCGCGCGCCGTTGCGATTTCGGCTCGGCGTCGACGCGGCGGGACGCGCGGACGCGCGGTTCGATGTCGTGCGAGTGGACGCGGGCGAACGCGCGATCGAGGAGGACGAGAGGTGGTGCGCGCGGGGCGGTGGGGCGAGAGGGGCCGGAGCGATGAGACGGGTGGGGGCGTGGCTGGCGAGCGGCGACGCGCACGGGCTCGCTGCGGCGTTGTGTCTGCAGGTGGCGTTTCCGGAGACGATGCGCCGGGTGCATCGATTCGGCACCGCTGTGGGAGTGTTGAGGATGACGCTAAAGCACACGGAGGGGAGACCGGGACTCGGGGCGCTGGACGCGCCGGTGGTGGTGAGCGCGACGAGGGCGTCGATGGCGACGAGAGCGCTGTCGACGGGCGCGCGATGGGTGTGTCCGAAGCTGTACGAGCACGCGACGGCGGCGACAGCGCTGATGAGCGTCAAGGTGTTGTTCAAACAGCCACCGTGGTTGTACGGACTCGCGCGGGCGGTGAGTGGGAAAAAGGGTGAGATGAGCGAAGACGAGAGGATCGCGCTCTGGCATGCGCGGTATCGCTGGGCCGCGCTTAGATTAGCGAAGCACATACCGAGCGATCCGGTTCAAACGATCGACGCAGCCCCCCTGATGGGACTCATGGCTTTCATCGAAGGACTTTCGATGCGTCGCGGAAACTTGAACGTCATCGAGGGAAGCAATGGATCGTTTTCGATGAGTTTTGCCGCGTCGGTGAGCGACGCACGGAGAGCTCGTCGTCGTAAATCGTTTAGTTCGAAGCGAGCGATCAAAGAGGAAGGGAGGATTCAACCGAGCGACGTACTTTGTTTAGCGCGTGTGGTGTCGGTGCGAAGCGACGACGCGAGCTTGTGCCCACGAATAGCGGCGTCCGAGGAGGACTTTTCGCGACAAATTGTCCTCGCAGGAGACGCTGGAGGCGAGAGCGTCGAGCTCACGAACGGCGCGGATGAAGACGCCGACGCGAACATTTGGCGAGACGACCAACTCGTATCTGCGTCTTGGTCCACGAACGGGATGTCCATCGCGCTCATGATTCGGGCTATGTACCTCTTCGTCACGTGGTTACCGGTGCTCACCATCACTGTTCCGGTGTTATTCCTGAGCGGATTCGTCCCCCATCCCGTGAGTTCGACGATGCGTAAGCGCGCATGGGCGACACTTCACAGCGCGATCGCGCTATGTGGCGCAGCTTTCATCAAATGGGCGCAGTGGGCGAGCACGAGAGAGGATGTGTTTCCGAAAGATTTGTGTCGGCAGCTCGAACAACTTCATGACGACGCCCCGCAACACTCTCACAGACAGACGATGCGCATATTAGCGGCAGAATTAGGCTGCGATCCGAACGCCGTGTTCGAACACTTCCCAAAGAAGCCTTTAGCATCCGGTTCGGTCGCACAGGTGTACAAAGCGCGTTTGCGCAAGGAGGTGGCCGCTGTGTGCTCGGCGCTGGCGCGGCCGCGAAGACTCGATTTGAACGAGGACGGAACGCTCGACGTCGCCGTCAAGGTTAGACACCCCAACGTCGCAAAACGAATATTCCTCGACTTTCAAATATTACGAGCCGTCGCCGGAGTGGCGGACGCGCTCCCCGCGCTCAAGGGCATGCAGTTGAAGAACACGTTGGGACAATTTAGTCACACCATGACGGCGCAGACGGATTTGCGCAACGAGGCTGATCATCTCTTGAAGTTTACTCACAACATGATGGACGAAAGTCAGATCGCGGCGCCACGGCCTTTACCTGGCTTCGCCACGGAGGCTGTCTTGATCGAGACGTTCGTAAAAGGGGACGGTTTGGGCGGCGCGATAAAAAACAAATCGTCGAGAAACTCGGAGCTCTGTTCGCTCGGCGTGCACGCGTATTTGCTCATGTTGCTTCGCGACAACTTTATACATCAAGATTTACATCCTGGGAACATTCTATACAGCGTGGAAGACTCACGGACGGGTAACGATGGCCGCGTGAAGCTCGAGCTCATAGACTTCGGGATCGCGGATGAGTTGCCGCGCGCGGTTCGAAACAAATTTCTTGGATTTTTGTGCTTTTTGTTGCGAGGCGAGGGCGAAAAAGCGGCTGACGTCGCCTTGACATGGGACGCGAATCAGACGTGCACCGATCGATCGGCACTTCGTCGAGACATGGCTCATCTCGTTGCCACAAAAGGGGACATTTTCACTCAGAGAGTCGACCTGGACGGTCTCTTGAAGGATGTCATGCAACTTTTCCGCAAACACGCCGTGAGTATAGACGGTATTTACGCCTCTCTGGTCGTGTCACTGTGCGTCTTAGTCGGTTTCGCGACGAGCTTAGATCCGGATATTAATTTGTACGAAGTCGCCGCGCCGTCTGTCATGGCGTTCGCGCTCACAGGAGACGTCATCGGTCGCTTATTCGAGGGATAGTCGCCAGCGTTGTTTGATTTTTAGATGCGTGTGTTATTTGTAGTGGCCGTAGTGTAAAAAAGCTTAAAGCGTTTCTTTTTAGTTTAAGCGAGCGTGCGTCGCGCGATTCGTGCCTCACACGGACAGAATCATTCTACGAGGATCTTCCACCGATTCCTTGATTGATTTCAAAAACGTCACGGCTTCTCTACCGTCGACGAGTCGGTGGTCGTACGTCAGCGCGACGTTCATCATCGGCCGAGCGACGATGGCGCGATCGGGACCGACGCACACCGGTCTCCACACGATGGAGTGCATCCCCAAGATTGCGCTCTGCGGTGGGTTAATGATCGGCGTTCCCGTGAGAGAACCGAAGACGCCTCCGTTTGAGATCGTAAAGGTACCGCCCGCCATTTCGTCGATGGAGAGCGACCCGGCGCGCGCCTTTTTACCAAAAGCGGCGATGGATCCCTCGACGTCGGCAAAGCTCATCTTTTCGCAGTTTCTCAGCACGGGCACGACCAAACCTTTCGGCGCACTCACCGCGACGGAAATGTCGACATAATTTCTATACACAATCTCATCGCCGTCGATGATGGCGTTGACGGAGGGTTCCTCTTGCAACGCCTTGGCCGCGGCCGTGACAAAGGTGCTCATGAAACCCAACTTGACGCCGTGTCTCTCTAAAAACGCATCCTTATACTCGGCGCGCATCTGCATGACGTTGGACATGTCGATCTCGTTGAACGTCGTGAGCATGGCGTACGTGTTTTGGGAACTTTTCAGACGCTCGGCGACGCGAAGACGAAGACGAGACATTGGCACGCGCGTCTCCGTGCGCGCGCGAGCCGCGGACGCGCCTGCGCTCGGCGTCTCGCTCGGCGTCTCTCTCGCCGGGTCTGCGGGCGTCGGCGCCTTCTTCGTCTCCGTCGTCGTCGCCGCCGCCGCCTCGGCGCTCGGCGCCGCCGCGCCTGCGGTCGCGCGCTTCTCCGGTCCCGGTCCCGGCGCCACGACGGCGACGCCTCGTCCCACCGCCACCGTTTCCCCTTCCGTCACCAACACCTCCGTCACCGTTCCACTCGTCGACGCTCGAACGTCGATCGTCACCTTATCCGTCTCGATCTGCGCGATCACCTCGTCCATCGCCACCTTTTGACCCGGTTTCACGAGCACGGCGGCGACGGCGCCCTCCGAAATCGAATCCCCCATCGACGGCACCTCCACCGTCGTCGGCGGTCCGCTCGCCTCCTTCTCCTCCTTCGGTTCCCTCTTCTCCTTGGCCTTCTTCCCGGCGCTCGGCGAGACCGTCATCACCGTCTGTCCGACCGTGACCGTGTCCCCCTCTTTCGCGCGCACCGCCGTCACGCGTCCCGCGCTCGGCGCGCGCACGTCCACCGTCACCTTGTCCGTCTCGATTTGCGCGACGACTTCGTCCATCGCCACCTCGTCACCGACGGCTTTCATCACGCTCGCGATCGATCCCTCGGTGATGGAATCACCCATGGACGGCACCTCGATCGCCTGCTCGGGCTCGGACGCGGCTGCGCGCGCCGCGACGTACGCGCGTCTCGCCGGCGAAGGCGAGCGCAAAGGCGCCATCGTCGTCGTCATCATCATCGGCGGCGTCGCGCGCGCGTGAAGCGAGCGGTCGACGATCTGCGCGCGAAAAAAAGTGAGCGCGAGAGATGGCGTCGCGGACGTCGTCAGTCTTCGAACGCGCGAACGCGCATCGTGCGCGTGAATTCTCTCGACGGTTGATTTAAAATTTCCAACGACCGCGAGGGGCGACGACCGACGCGCACCTCGAACGTCGGCGCGGACGCGGAGGAGGAGGCCGAGGCGAGCGGTCGAGACGCGCGCACGCGTCGCGCGGCGTCCGCGGCGACGCGAGCGAGACGAGACGCGCGCATCGTCATCGGCGGCGATCACGGCGATCGCGGCGACGAAGACTGACGCGTCGGCACGTCTCGACGCGCGCGCGAGGTCGAGCGAGCGCGCGACGCGGCGAGCGCGGAGACCGTCATCGCGGCCACGCGCGCGGGATTCGTCGGACTCGGACGATTCGGCCCGCGCGCGGCGCTCGAGTTCGCCGAGGCGGGGTGGAACATCTCGGCATCGCACGCGTTTCCAACCGAACGCGAATGCGTGTGCCATCCATGTCGTGATGCGGTTTCGGCGGTCCGTGCGTTCCTCGCGATACCCGCGCGCTCGGCGCGCGCGCGCGCGCGGTGGGCGTCGACCCGACCATCCGCGACGCGACGCGACGGTCACCGTCGCCGACGGGTCCGCCGTCGTCGCCTCGGCGACGCGCGCGCGCGGCTGAGCGTTCGAGCGCGAGGTCATCGGCGTCGAGAAGACGACACCGTCCGCGACCGTGGGCGATCCGCGCGGTGGTTACGAAAAGTGAGCGCGTCCCATCTCGCGCGCTCGCGCGTCTACGCGCACTATTCCATCGCACATCCAACCGTTCATCCATTCTTTCATCCATCCGCTCGAATCGTATGAACGCCTCGAACGCCTCGCGAGTCTCCGGCGCCCCGACGGCCGACGACGACCACAGAACGCGGCGGTCGCGCGTCGATCGCCGCCGCGCGCGCGGTGAGTGTGCGACGCCGATGCCTAAAAAACGAGAGGAAACCGTCCCTCTCCTCGCGAAGGAGGTCGACGGCGTACAGGACGCGTTGGAGCGAGGCCACGAGACAACACCAAATGCGTGGCGCGGTGGTATCGCCGCGTTCGTAACTGCGGTGATGTGGTTTTGGATGAACATCGCGAACAACATCGCGCTGCAAAACTTTCGAGACGATATGGGATATGACGCGACTCGAGGCGACGGGATCAGCGCGAGGTTGCGCACGATGACGTTTGTGACGACGACGCAAATGTTGATCGGTACGGCGGCGGTGCTCGGTGTCAAGGCACTCTCGCGGAAGGGTGAATCGCTCGGGGAGATGTGGCGGGGAACGACCATGTTGAAGTTGGCGCTCGGTGCTCTGCACTCCGGAGGGTCGTTATTCACGAATAGCGGGTTTATGTTTGCGAGCGCGTCGTTTGTGCAAGTCGTGAAACTCGTGGAGCCTTTCGAGATGCTCATGTTCGACGCCTCGCTGAAAAACATGCTCGGTCGGCCGACGGTGATAAACGTGGGGGTGTTGCTCTCGGTGTCCATGGTGGTGGCGAGCGCCATTTTGCTCGCGCTGCAGGGCACCGTCGACGCCAAGAGAGTCGACGCCGTCGTCTTCGCCTTCCTCTCGGGTCTGTGCATCACGTGCAGGATCGTGTTGCAGAAAACCTTCAGATTAGCGAACGAGACGAAGATGACCGATATAGGTTGCGTCATCGACGAGTACCTATCGATGACGTTTTGCGCGCTGTTGACACTGCTCGGTCTGTTCACGTGTCAACTCGCCGCGGCTTCTTCGGATCGACTCGACGATCTTTTCGTTGCACTCGAGTATTTTCGCGTGGAATTGATTCTCTTCCACCCACTGTACAACTTCTTCTCCTTGATGACTCTGACGTTTGTCGCGTCCATCACGCACTCGCTGTTGAATGTGTCCAAGCGCGTCATCGGTTTATTGATTACGCTCGTGTGGTTCCACGAACCTGTGACGCACAGAATCATGATCGGCATCGTAGGTGCCTTCGTGGGCGGTGTTTGGTTCACGTTTGAGAAGCGATACGCGGCACTCGAGACGAGTCGCAGCTTCTGGACGATAGAGCTCTTGCGATGGCGGCGGCCGAGTGGCGGCAGAGGCCGCGGTATTTCCTAGCGATATTCTGTACAATACAACAAATTATTTCGGGTTGACGCGCGCGACATGTCAGTGTTCGGCGGTGGACTCGACGACGATCTCTCCGATGACGACTTCCCGCGCGTCATTGGTCGCGGTTGCGTGTCGTTTACGTCTCGTCTCGCTTCGATGACGCTTGAACGCCTCGGCCAACAACTCGCCCAGCGGTTCGTGTAAATTCTCCTCAGACGCGATGACGACGGGTAATCTCGGTAATCCCTGCGCCTCGATGGCGCTCACGACGACCGCGATTTCACCGAGATCCAATCCACTGAACACCAACGCGCGATGGCTTCCGTATTCGCCGCCTCGCGCGTCGGCGTCCCTTCGCGGCGACTCCCAGTCTGGTTCCTCGGTTCGACACACCTCATCAAGGCTCATCCACGCGTGTTCCGCCCTCGCAGGGATGACGGGAACGTCGTACCCACCGAGTTCATCGATCAACACGCGCACTCGAGGCCACTCCTCTGCGCGAAATCCCACGAGTGCCACCGCCGGCAGTCCCGCCGGAATGCTCGCGCCGTCGGCGTCCTCGCGTCCACTCCCGTACGCTGCGACGCCCAATATCTCCGCCTCCATCTCCTCGCTCAGATCGCCGTAGACGAACTCATCGTCCGAGTATCTCTCCCACGCCTCGTCGTCGTCGCGCGCGTCCGTTTCCGCGTCGTCGCCGGCGTCGCCGGCCCGCGTCGCCGGCGCCGACGTCATCCCCTGCGCATCCCTCTTCGCGCCCTCGTGACGTTCTGCCTCCATCGCGGCATCCATCATGCGATACAGCCACGGATCATCTCCACGACTGTCTTCCGAGGCGCGAATCGTCGTCCGCGGCGTCACTCCTCGCACGACGCGTTGACGTCCCGCCGCCGCCGCTCGTCGATGAAATTCACGCGAACTCGACCGTTGCGTCGTCGCCGCGCGCATCGGCGCGACGCGCGACGTGCGGGTACGGACCGTTTTCATTTTCTGGGCGACCGCGTTCGGTTTGGCGCGCGCGAGCGTGTGATTACAAAGACGACGCGAGACTACGAAGACTTGTCGCCGACGGCGCCGACGACGACACGAAGAGAAAACTCCAAAACGCGAATCGGTAAGAGCAATACGTTTAACGGAAAGGGCAATCTGAACCCGTACATGACCTGAGACCAGAATCCACACATCGCGAGGGTGAAGACGGCGAGATTGAAGGCGGCGCTCTTTTCGTCGACGGCGTCTCGCGCCAGGTACCGATGGCGCACGAGGTAGCCGAGCGTTCCTCGCGCAAAGAGCTGCGCACCTCGCGTCGCGGAGTGATAGGCAGATATGGCTTGCTGCACCAACCATGCGGCAATGATTCCAACGAGTTTACACGCGAATCTGACGCCCGGACCGACCCATTTCTGATACTCTTTCGGCGCGCTCATCATCAACGCCGGCGTGAGATTTTCGTCTACGATGTTGTGCACGATGTCACCCACCGCTACTCCCAGCGACACGCACGCCGCAAAGTGCACTCGCAGCGTCGCCACGACCGCCACAAATCCCATGTATATCGCTCCCACCGCATCGCTCACTTGTTCGGGATCCACCGCCTTGGCGACGACGCCCGCCTTGCGCAACACCAACGCCTTCGTCGTCAGCTCTCTCGCGTCCGGCACTCCGTTCCCATCTTCGTCCAACTCGTCGTCTTTGGCGTTCGCCACGTGTGCTGCTTCAACGTTTCGCCATATGATCATCAGAGCATCGCGCGTGGACGCATATCCCGTGATTCTGTACGCCTCCACCGCCGCCGTGAGCGTGGCAAAGTACCCGCCGAAGAAACACAAGAGAAATCCAACGATCGCCGGTCCGAACTCTTGCGGGTGGTACGGTTGGAGCGCGATCCACGTCCGGCGCGCGAAGGCGATGGATGCGGTGACGTAGGGCTCGGACGTCGTCGCGAGACGACTCGCGGCGACGAGGGCGGGCGCCGCCTTGTCCAATACCGTTGGAAGCGTCGACGCGACGGATGCGGTGGTGATGGTCGTCGCGGACGTCGGCGGCGGCGCGGACGACGACGGCGAAGAGGGCTCTGCAGGTGGTTTGGACGCCTTGGTGGCTCTGAGCTTGCGAGAGAAGACGGTCATCCCGTGGGAGGTGAGAGGCGAGGTGTGGCGCGAGCGCGCGACGAAGCGCGAGGAGCGACGTTGCGCATTTTTCGTTGCGAGTCGTAAATGGAGACTAGAACCTAGAGACTATGCACGCGGTCGAGTTGGTGGAGCGCGCGGGGCGATGCGTGAACGACGCGTCATCGACTACGACGACGACGACGACGACGGGAGGCGTTTTTTCAGCAAGATTCGGCGTTTTCCCAAGAGACCTCCGAGACCGTACCACCACGGATCTTCGCCGACGGCAATGTAGCCTCGCCGTTCATACATCGCACGCGCGTTCGGATTGTCGCGGTCGACGTGGAGCCACAGGTGGTCGTATCCCCAGAGACGAGACGCGCGTTCGCATTTGAGCAACATCGCGCTGGCGACGCCTCTCCCTCGAGCGTCGGCTCGAACGGCGACGTTGCTCACGTACGGCACGCGAGGTTTGGACGTTGGAAATGGTTCTGGTAACAACGCCTCTGGCGAGCACACGCGCAGACTCGCACTTCCGACCCAAGAATCGCCGGCGAGACGGACGCTGTCTTTGTCCTCGCCACCTTTTTCCTTTGACGACGCGAATCGGGAAACCAACGTCAAGCACTGCGACTTTTCTCGCAATCGCGCGGTCGTCGCATTCTCTATACCACGCGTCTTCATCATTCGCCTCTCTTTGCTCGCCTTTCTCTTCTCTTCAATCTGGTGCTTCGTCATGTGCGTCAACTCTTTCCTAATCGAGTTGGCGTACGACGCATCCAGCACCTCTCGCACCCTTCCCACCACCCCCTCCAATCCGTCCGCATCCGCGCTCGAGCGCTCGAACCATACCGCCGCGTCGTCCGCGGTCGCTCTCACCTCCTTCTCGTCTCGTCCTCGGCTCGCGCTCGTCTCGTGCGCGAACGCGTCGCCGCACACTCTCGCCAACGCGTCCACGTGCGCACTCGTCGTCGCTACACGCGTGAGCACGACAGACGCGCGCGGTGTGGACTCGAACGCATTGAGCGCATCGTCCTCGTTCGTCGTCGTCGCGCTCGCGGCACGACATCGCGCGCGCGAATTCGTCCTCCCCACGTTGTCGACGGTGGTACTATCCACGCGCGTTCTATGCCACCCGGGTGACTTGAACGCCGTTGCGGCGCATAACGTGCGTGATATCCGGGTAGAAGCTGGATGACAAGGTGCATCGGAAACAGGTCGCACGGAGAAAGACATCGGGGTGTGTACCGTCGCGTTTTGTTGTGCTGGCAAACTTTCTGTGAAGATCCCTTGCACCTAAACCCTAACCCAAGGCATGAAAATGAGACTTCCCGAACAGTCACAGAAAATGAGACTTCCCGAGTCACAGACAGAGATTAAATAAGGTACTCCCGGGTGTGGATTCTTCTTGAGTCATGAACGGTGAGTGAAACCCGGTAGATCATGGCGTGAAAGCCAAAATCCACGCCGCCACTCAATACGGGGATCGAACCCGCGACCCTCAGCTTAGGAAGCTGACACTCTATCCACTGAGTTAATTGAGCGTGCGAGCTCGCGAAATTCGCTTTATTAAGTAGGAAAGGCTGACGGCGATTTCCTACTTAATGTCGAAATCGCACGGACGGGTACGGTAGACACTGTGGCCGAGTGGTCTAAGGCGCCAGGTTCAGGTCCTGGTTCGAAAGAGCGTGGGTTCAAATCCCACCGGTGTCAAGCTAGCTGTCACGTTGGTTACCCTCCCCGTACCCTTTTGCACTTCTTTTCGCACTGCGTCGCGTCCGTCCGCACGTCTGAACTAAGGCAGCGGCGTACGCGCCTACTGAGAACATTAGTTGACGGGCCCTGGGGGAAGCTAACCGTATGCACAAGAGGCGGAAAACCGCTACTTGTCAGGTACAGAAAACGAATGGAACGCTTAACCCACGTTTGTTTGAGACAGCGTTCGTGGAGAAGAAAAACGATGAATATGAGACGTCACAACCATATAAGCATGTACTTCTGAAAGAAGTTTGTGAGGATAGATTTCTAGCACAAGTTCTCAGAGAATTAGAAACTCATGTGACGTTAAGTTTCAAAGAAACCGACTTGTTCAAGGTCCTCCAGTCGGTAGACTTGGCCAGTTTAGACACTATTGAAGGACGAAAGAAATGCGCAAATCTAGCGAAGTTTAGAGATGCACTTTACAGTGAAACATTTCGTAGAGTCGTAGAACGGATGACCGGTTGCCCATCTCTCGACGCACGAGTGGACTGCTCGTGTAACGTCTATCCACACGGTGGACACCTACTTTGTCACGATGACGTTATCACGACACGCTGTATCTCGTACATCATTTATCTATCAGATAATCAAGAGGAATGGACAGCGGATGATGGAGGCGCACTAGAGCTTTACCCTGTTTCCAATGTCGTACACGCTACCCCAAGTGTCCATCCAACAAAGAAAATATTACCGTTGTGGAATACTATGGTATTATTTCGTGTTCAAGCAGGACAAAGTTTCCATGCTGTACAAGAGGTTTTCACGAAGTACAAGTCCAGAGTATCCATTTCGGGATGGTATCACGTGGTGACACATTCATCAAGTGCAACTCGAAATGCAAGTGCTCAGGCACTTGTTCGTGGTATGAATGCATACACAGAAACCACACATACCAATATTGAAGTAAAACTGGCGAATACACGTATATTTATGGAAAACAAGTTTTCCCCGACTTTCGGATATGAGGATCGAGTTTTTCTTCGGGAGTGGCTAAATGATGCTTACCTTGACGTAAGTGGAATGCTGCAACTAAAACAGCAGTTTTGCGAAGAGGGTATAATAGTACTTGGTGAATTTTTGAACGATAAAATTGCGGAAATTCTACGAGAGAAAATCAAGCAGAATATAACTGACGGAATTGAGTGTTTAGATGAATCGAGCAGTACAAGATGGGTTACGTGTGGACCCCCACACATCCGCCGTTTCCTTCGATGCTGCCGTGAGGAGACCAAACAAGAGCACCATACTGAATTGAGTAAACAGTCTATGGATTTCTCAAGTGTTCTGACTACAATATGTGATCGAGTGTTCAACTCAAGTTCGTTTGGAAAATGGCTGGCAAGCGTGGCTGGTACAGATCTAAGACTTACACAAGGGCAAGTTCGATGTTTTCGTCCTGGTCTTGATTACACCCTGGCGATACAGAACCCAACTTCAGGCAGTGGACAATTCTCACTTAATCTATGTTTTGTGAACGATTTTGGAAATGATGACAAGAAGTCTTGGTCTAGTGGCGATGTGGGAGGCTACTTGTGTCACATGAAGACGAAACCATCCAAGATAGACACACCAGCTGAAGTGTACACGGAAGAGACCGAGGAAAAAGTATCATCCGTTGATGCGACGTTCAATGCTCTGACGATCATCAAAGAGGACGAAAACAGCGTCAATTTCATCAAATATTTATCACAATCTGCCCCTAGTTGCCGTTGGGATATAACTTCGAACGCAATGTGATGCTGCTTTAACGCAGCAAAATAATGTAATAGATGAAAATAGAGCCTATTTTTCTGAAACACAGGCGGTGGAAATTCAATTCATCAGCCTCTGGTTAAGAAATCTATGTGCAAGAATATCAGCAACTGACATTCGCGTTTCCCTTGGACATACAAGCGAGTCAACAAGTTCCCAGCCAGCGTTCCTATCTGCACTAAGCAGAGCCAACTCGTCACTGGTACACTGACAGGCCCCTCTACACGCAGAGAAATCAAGTTTACAACGTTCAAGCTCGAGCACGAACGCTTTTAGATTTTCTTTGTCGCGCAGAGCTTTGGAGAACAGCTGCAATAAGATGATTCCTACACTAAAAGCATCAAAACGATCTGGCTTATATTGTTCCCACAGTAGAGGCATACTCCCTTCCAGCGGTTCAGGTGCACCTTCAGGGATAAGATAATTCTCACACTGTGCGCTGAACAGCGGATCCGCAGGCCCCGCTCCGGAGTAATAGTTTATGGAAGTCTTTAAACAGCTAGCAGATGCCCCAAGATCAATGAATATCGGACCCTCATCTGTCAGTAGAATATTCTCAGGTTTGACATCACGATGAACTACTCCAATGGAATGAAGTTTTGCCAATTTGGACGCCAAAGTACGAATGAACACTCTGATTATGTCAATTTTCTTCGTGTCTGGAGAAAGACTACAAGTGCGGCTCAGACCTGTGAGCAACGTTCGTTCATCAGCATAGAGTGACGCCAGAGTCTGAAGCCCTTGAAATCGCCACATCAGCCATAAACCTGCGCTTAATGTACCGTTGTAAATCTGACCTTCACTACGAGAGTCTATTTCGCAACAGCCGAGAAATGACGCGCATGTTTCTTTTGCATTCCTATGTACGAACTCATTTATTTCGAGTTCAGCGTCCAATAAGTCGTCAGCCCAGAGGACATTTTTCCGTGATGTTTTCAGTATTACCTTCTCGCCTTTCCATGTTCCCAGAAAGACTAACCCGAAGTTACCTTGGTTGAGTGGACCGTTTTTACTCACTCTAATATCATTTGGGACTACTCCAAACGTCCGTCGCAGCACTTTTTTTCCAGACGTTCGCTCGTTTCGCTTTCTCTCCCAATACGCGACTTCAGCAGAATCAGCAGAGTCAACAGAGTCACCTATTTCACGCTCCAACCGTTTAAGTTCGATGCGTATTTCTTTTTTATTTGCAAGAAGTGACATTAATTTGTCGAAATCCATTTCCTCGCAGTTTATTATTTCTCCTTGTGCTTCAATCACAGAGAACACATCACCGACTTCAACTTCGCCACTCTTATCAGCTGCTCCTCCTGCGACAATCTCTTCGACGTAAGCCCCTTTGTCGTGCTCACTGGCGAGTATTAAACCTAACGGGGGGCTGAGTTTCACAACAATTATCTTGTGTGTGGAGCATGCCCGTGTGTTTCTCGCGTTCGTGTTCGCGTCGCTGTTTCGTTTGCAGTGGGCTCCCCGTTCGCGCGAGCAACGTTTGTTGAGTAGTATGGACTGGATGCACGCACTCGAAAACGACATGGAGCGGACTTATCAACCAGCGGTGTGCTGTGCTCAGTACTTTTGAATCCGAGCCGACTTGATCGCGTGAAGTGCGGGAACAAAAAATGGCGGCCTTCTCTTGGTTCACTGCTGGTGTGGGTGTGCCCCTCAAGTCCCCTTTTCTCAAGAAACTGGTCCGAAGGATACTTTCAGTAGCTACTGTATCGCATAAATCACATCACATTAATTGTAGTTACAATTTTCTAGGGGTTAAACAATTTGAAAGTAAAGAGAAATCACTCTACTTGAGCAAATACTCCTCTTCAAGGTATTGCACAATATCATCACTCTCGAACAGGCTGACTTTGGTGTTCGGGTCTTCAAGATACGGAACTTGGAACTCAAAGGGAGTTCTACGTTGAAGCGTATCCCTCCTTACACTACCTCTGGCACAGGGACGAAGCACGTAAGGTATTTCCAACTGGCAAAGCTTCTTGCGCACCAAAGTACAAAACGGGCTTGCCTCGTATGCCCACAGTTCCAACGGTAGACGTGGTGACCTCGATGGAGACGCGTAGTGAGACTCTATCCTTGAGTTGCCGCTAAAAAGTAGTGCTAACTGCGCTTGTTTCTCATTCAGCCAAAGTGGTGGTGCAGCGCCTCCAGAATATTCTGAAAACAAAAATTTCAAAATATCTTCTGAACCTGTTATGTTTATCTCTTTCTGCGAGTCGCACAGGAGAGGTAATATAAGCTCAGACTCTCCCGCTATGCTCAGTGCCTCATTACGATGACGAGATGAACCATGTGGACACGGCTTGATTATCACAGCGACATCCAATATACTCAGGGCCTCCCGAACAACTTTGCACGAGCCATCATTTTCATTGTCATAAAGAGTAAGAGAAGGCGTGACAAGGTTGTCTTTGAGTTCTCGGTCACTCATTTCAGTGACGGAGCCAGTTTCTACTAATCGAAAGCCAAGCCAGCGCCAAAAGGAATACTTGGAAGAGTCATCTTTCCCTACAGATACACGCCACTTGTTGACAAACAACCCACTAGCACCACGCAGTATGCCCAAACTCACTGATTTCATGAGTTCTTTAATTTGGTGATTTTTGAAGGCGTACCTCTTCGGTGAATTAATGGACGCGTGTACTGCACTTGAATTCTTAGATATTGAGTTTAGACCTTCATCGGTGCTGGGTATCCATATTGCGTGTGCGCCATACGGAACTCGTTCTGGAAGGCCTATTCTTGTTACTGGGCCCTTTGAAATGTCCTGTGCATCAAAAATCATACAGTAGCTTTTTCCCAGGGCTGAATCTCTGCTGTCGTATTCGTCGTGCACGTATGCCAGGAGCCAACCGTCATCCTCAGCTGTGAAATCTTGTCTGGGCACGAATTGAGCTTCCATCCCATACAGTCCATTACCATATTCGAATAATTCACTCTGCCTTGTTTCTAAATCGAATTTGACTATTCCATTGAATTTTAGTTGGGCTTTCTCCGACATCGAATGAGAATCTATGATACTTGCGTATGCATAGCGATTTTTGCGCCCAGTGAAAGCATCATTGATTCTGGGAGTTTCTATCATGATATTGGAAACAAATGCTTCCTTGACCTTATTCAGAGCTGGAGTTACACGCCACTCGTGCAACCGTGGAATACAGTCGCCTTTTCCAACCGCATCTTTCACCCATTTTCGTGAGCCGTTCGCCTGCAGTGCGTGATGAAAAAAGCCATCTTCTCGTACTCCAGTTACAACTAACACCAGATTACCATCCTCGTCCATTTCCTCCCATGCATTCACAAAATGAAAAACCGACTGGTGTGTACTACACTCAATCCACTGAACTTCACCGTGTGAGGAATCATGCACATTTCTTTCAATGATGCCAAAGCGGGCTCTTCGCGCTACATTATATTGCAGAGGATTCTTACCAGAAAGTTGCCTACCGGGAACGATGTCCATACTCCCCTCATAGAGAATTGTGAAGTTCTCAGTGACAACGAAGTCGTGCATGAAAACACTGTTGATAAAGTGCGTCCATAACGGCTTCAATGATTTCACCGCTCCCGACGCGGAAATAGCACCGACGGTGCAGTGAGGTGGTAGAACTGGGTCAAAACCAAAAAAAATCATATCTCCAGAAACAGGGGCTACTTTTGGATGTGCCGTGAACGGCACATTTGGTGGTAGTGTGTGATTGAATGTACACTTTCCGATTGTCTGTAATGTGTGAGCATCAATCTCCCAAGGTGGTTGGGTATCCTGAAGTGTTAGCACCTTGTTTGCAAAGTAAAATATCGCCGTATTTGCGCTATCTTTTAGAAATGAACCAGTTCGCACGAAGTTGCAAACGGCGTTGTACATGAATGTACTACCAGAAGCATTCATAAGTGGTCTAAAGATACGTGTCTGCTCCATCGATTCTAACTTCCAACTAGTTGTGCGGACATATCTATTTCTGAATGTGACATTCCCCTCTCTTCCGAAATCTAAAACATAAACCATTCCATCACCTTCAAACCAGTGATGCCAACTTTTTCCGAATGGACTCGATTCTTGTCCCGGTCCCCTTCCCCATTCTTTGTAGTGATCTTGGTGAAACTTTGGATTTGGTCCAACGTACGCAAATTTGCCAACGGGAAAGTCAGGTGGAATTCGATCGTGTACGCACAAGCCCTGCTTGTCTTCAGCAAGAAATGCCGTAGTTGTAGTCCATTCCTTCGTTACAGGTGTATAGTTATCTTGTAAAAATGCGGCGGCGTGTTCACCGTATTCATCAACAGATAGGCCACCTTCAGTGGTGTTCGAGTATATCTCCGATACTGACTGTTCTGGCTGCTCTTGGGCCAGATTCCCGCGTTCCGCGAGTGCTGGTAAACGTCTGACGAATGACCTTTTCTTAGAAACGGATCTTGGTGCGGGTTGAGCGCCTTCTCGCCTATGTGCTCCCGATCCAGGAAGGGAAAGACGAGTGCGCTCTGCCGATGATAGCATCTTCTTCTAGAAGGGCGAATAAGTTTTCGTCGAGCGCAGTTGAATTACCAGGAAGATGAAAGCTAGGTTGAAAGCTCGACACCGTCGAGGCGGGCGGATGATGTGACGCTGAAGATTCGGTCTCGCGTCGAGGAGACGATATATCGCCACGGGAGCGCGGGATAGATATCGAACGCAGGACTCCGCCACCGTGCCTGATGCGATCCAAACACATCGTACAAACAAGACATAATGCTTATATTTTTCATGGATTCCAGGATTTGATCAATCACAAACAAACACCCAATCTGGGGACGACTCGATTCGACTCGGACGCCGCGGCGGCGTCCTGAAACGGTTTTTCGTCCCTTTTTCGCGAAGGCGCAGATGCTGAACTGCGTCGCGGGCGGGAGACTGCTGAAAACGGACGACGACTGCGAGAGATGCGCGCACATTCTCGCGCAGATCGATCCCGAATACTTCCAAGACGAGTTTCGTGTTTTTTCGAAGAGAGCGACTCGACGCGACGCTCGCAAAGCCAGCAACTCAAGGATCTCTTGCGCTCGCGCGCGGACGACTCCGTGAGCGCGGTGCGGTCCGACCGATCGCTCGCCGAGGTCGTGGAAGCCCAGCACACGAGAGAGACGGGTACATCGCGATGAACGGCACCTCGCGTCGTCGAGCGCAAGTCCACGAACGAGATCATCGAGGAAGAGACGGGCAAGATTAAGATTGAAGTTATCGCTGAAAACTTGCAAGACAGCGTCGACGAGAACGGCGAGCCTCGCCTCGTCGAGAGTTTGGTCGAAGATTTCAAAAAAACTTCAGGCTCTGAGCTCGCCGGTGTTGACGAACGCACTTCGTAAAAAGGCAAACACGCAGTTGTCGGTTAAGAACCGGCTCGTCATGGACGCAGAGTGGCGTCAATTTTGAGACGACGCGCGGACACGAATCCGACGCAACTGCCGTCGTCCACGCCGCCGCGCGTTCGACAGCTGTCGGAGAGTGAAGACGATGACGATGACTACGACTACGACGATTTCCAACGCAACTTTACTCCAGGATTCTTGCACTCAGCACAGCCAGACTCTTGGAGACCTCTCAAACACGCCGAGGTTGTGAGCCACCCGAGAGGAGCGAACGCATCCAGCGGCGCTGGACCAGCGCTGCATTCTACGGAAAATAGAGTAGTGTAAACCGATTCATTCACGTGCCAATTGTATTATTAGTACTCTACATTGTTTTAATACATACATTTCATCAGCGGCAAAGGCTCAGAATGTGATCGCCGACGACGCCGGCGGCGGTTTTCGATACCCCTCGACTTTTCCGAATTTACGTCTACACTCGATGAAATCTTTCGCTGTGCAAAGAACAAATGGAGTGTCAAATGAGAACCCAGGTGTAACTGCCTCGACGACGTCTGCATCAACTGTGGCGCTTCGTCTTGCTCATGCCCTCGAATGATACGTTGTCTATCGGACGATGGGTCACGACTCAAGGTCTGCATTTTTCGTCTAAACGCGTTTTATATGAAAAATGTTTCTATATTTTCGCGTTTTTCGCCTAAGGAAACCGTGTTTCTGGATAACACCTCTTTGAAAGAGATCAAAATATTTTTCCAAAATTTTGACCATGTCAAAATTTTGAAAGTCGAAATTGCGAACCTTTCAGCGAGCGCATGTTTTCGAGCTTGAAGGTAAGGACTTAGTGCACTTGGGCACAGAAGCGCGGCACTCGCACTGAACAGAGGGGTAACTCCGGAGCGGAGCTCCGAACTGCCAAAGGTTTTCACCGTTAAAACTGAGTTTGATAAATGATTACTTACACCACAGTATAGAACACAGCTGCGACAGCGCAACGTGTGCAGACGTACAATGGCTCGAGGAGCTCTCCACGCGGAGAGAGAATTGAGATGGGTTTATTGTGAGTTTTTGAAAGATATTGGGATGCGATTGAAAGTGTATGCATTTTATGTGATCTTTCTAGTACTGTGATCTGACAATTCCGCAGCCCCCAGTTGACGATTGCCACGGCAATTGTATTCTGTCACCGATTTTACTCCCATCATTGTATCAGTGTACACAAGAGCGATATATATGTACGGCTACTTCTTCATTATGTACGTGTATTCTGTGCTCACAGCAGTACTTAGATTATTGCATCCGCTTGCATGTTTCTAGCTGGAAAAGTAGAAGAAACTCCGAAGTCACTGAATGATTTACTGAAAGTATCCACTGCTGTTAAACACAAGGATGAGGACGGGAGAGCGTGTTCCTTGATGCAAGACTCGGTAAGTTGAGCGGAGTGTCATAGAAATGCACTGTGAATAATTTCGATTAGAACTTCGTCCAGGAGCAAAGAGAACTAGTTTTAAGGGCTGAACGGCGCTTACTTCACAGTTTAGCTTTTGACTTCAACATCGAACACCCTTACAAGTATTTACTAAGTACAGTTAAGCAGATGCAAGGATACTGCCGGATTTCTGAATCGAGCACACGTGAACTTGCTCAGACTGCATGGAATTTTGCAAATGACAGGTAACTTCATTACGGTTGATTGCCAACTTGCCCCGTTAAGCTACACTAAGCCTGAGAACAACTGTGTGTCTCCAGCACACTGCACAAGCGTGTGCCCATGCTGTGATATATTTAGGTACAATCTTCATCGATACTGCGCTATGACGATTCATGCTACCCTCATAGCAACCAAGTTCATGGGTTCAAAGCTCACTCTTCCCAAAGACTGGTGTACGGCACTTGACATGGATAGATATGTGTGTGAGAGCATAAGTAATGAGATTTTAGATCTGTATGAAATGGGGAATCGTGATGTTTACGAAAATATTGCAGACTTATCTGCTTTGCATGGATGAGGAAATTCGAGGTATCTTTACGTGATAACATCCATGCACTTAGCGCAACGTCAGACTCAGCTCAAGAAAATGAGCAAGAAGTATTCAAAATAGAAGAGCTATTTAGCGGTTTCAGATACAATAAAAACACATACACGATGCAATACCCTCCAAATAGACATGTAATACGCGTGTAACGACGCTGAGGATAGCTTATCTACACTCTGTGCTTTCGTCACGGTGACAAGTGCTGACCAAATGTGCCCTGTTACCTACAGGAGAACAGTTTAGTAGGAAAGCATTTACCCGCGCTCTTCTCTCACCAGCACAAAACGCCCAATAACTGTCTCACAGTATACTCCAGCTACCATACCACTACAGCGGAGTCGAAACACGTTGGATCGTTCATGATTTTGAATACATACCAAAAGTGAGCAAGTAGCAGTAACACAAAACATATGTGGAAGGTGTACGGCACCTGGTTTGATGCTTAGCGCGCAATAGATCTTACAATAGCGTCTTACTCCGAAACGAACACTGATGGTGTTGATACCATGTAACTTATCGCCAGAAATATCAGGCAAGTCCTACAGTTGTCTGAGCCATGGAAACACGCAAAGAAATTGTTACATCACCTTGAAAAGTGCTATAATGATGGAATAAATACTCATTATCAGCACGACCGTCCCCAATGTAGATGCCACGGATTCGGGTGCTAGTACTCCACTCTGTTGAAGTCTATACGACACCAATTCATCAAAGCTTTGTCATTTTAAGAAATGAGTCACCTTGCGTGCAAGAAAAAGCCAATGTGCACAGTAAAAGCACGGACTAAGACTATACATGCGGCCGCCAATAGAGGGTAACGCTAGTAATATGGTGCAATATTACTCAATCGCCCAACAATCAACATTTAACATACCTTCCATCGTAATAGTTTGTGATCTACAGAGTATAGTACTCCCAACATAAGACTACTAGTGAGGTGAATTTTGACGCAACAGTGAAACTTGCATACACACCTAACGAGAAGAGTGAACATTAAAGGGGTTGACTCAGACAAGCAACCTTCGATACGAGTCATAACAATGATCTGGATAGTTGCATATATTCACCGCAGATAAATGCTGCCATTATTGAGAAAGCAACGAAAAGAAGCGCCGAGTCTAAACTAAGTTCACCGCTCGCTACTGGCAAATAAGGTTTGTTGATCTATGTCTTAAACGTCAAGACTAGTCACGAATGGGGCAAATTCGCACTTGGTCAATTTTTTTATCGTAAATCTGATTGAGACCAACGATGGCAAAGTTCATGAAAACCGCTGGAACAAGCGCCTAAACGCAAAATGAGATAAATTGCCCGTCATGTCGACAACAAACCCATCGAACGAACCTACCTGCGCCAGAACGTAGGATGAAGATAGAAAGTTCGTATTAGCAGCAGCCAGAAACGTCATAGAGCACACGCTTATCTATGTGTTCACAGATGAGTATAGAACTGGAAATCTGAAACTGAAGTACCGTTGTTCCTACGACTGTATGAGGTCTTGAAAAGCGCACGAGCGCCGATTGACGTGGATAAATTGAAAATTCGGTTTGATTTCGGTCTCGTCCACATACATCTGCTGTAGTAGATGAATTACGGACACAAGCCACTTTTTGAGGCCGTTGACTTCGGTTATTTGACTGGTTTAGAGTGACCGCTCCGAGAGCCTGGTTATTTTGATAGATTCTTCCATATCGACACATTCGATGGACACGGAGGATACCAACCCCAACTGCAGTGTTGATCTGCGATGGTCGTGAAAGGCGAAGGGTGGAAAGACTGCGGACGGGTCGCTGAAACGAAACGCTCTTGTACGGAGCAGAGGCGTTTTTTGCCATTTTCAGATAACTAAGAGGTCACTTCAATAGTGCAGGTAAGAAATAGCTAATCGCGAGGTAGGGGCACTTTTAGTAATGGTACTCCAAGTACTACAAGATATAAATAACGGTACAAAATATATTATATGTACGTCTCCCGAAGTACCGGTAGTATTTGGACATAAAAGTAAATGCTCCAGATTTCCGAAATGATGCTCATACTGTTATCATGTGTTTAAATATGCAATTGTACAATTGTAGTCCTTCGGACCCCTCTAATAGTAGTCAACCCCCACCGCTGTCAATACTACAAAGCAGCGTTGATATTGATTGATATTGACCCAGCGCTAGCTCAGGCGAGTCTCGAAGTCAAAATCATGACCCGACCACAGACAGAGTCGAGCGTGTGTAACGTGGCGCGAGTTGAGTTGAAGCAACTGATTGGCTATGAGCATGAATCTTACAGAGTATCCACCGGAGAAAGAGGGAACTAAGACACAAAAACTATTTGCCGCACACGGAATATCGCTTAGTTCAATTTTATGTCACTTGAGAGATTTGAGCAAGGGCGACCCAACGTCGTCCGGTACGTACATTTTGGACAAAGCAAAGCAGAAAGAGATGACATCAATCATTCGTGCGCTCAGTAAGCACCATCGAACAAATTTTTTGAAGGCTGTAAGAGCCGTCGGCTGTGGTTTAGAACGAACTACACCATCTAAAGGACAGCCAACTCTGCAACGCCCAGAGAATATTGAAACATTAGTGAAACGCCATCCTGTTCCGTGGTTGACGGATGGAGCCCAGAGAAAACGAATAGAGACATTTGTTCGCCAACGATTGCATCTTCTTCGAAATCAGCACATGAAGTGCTCCACCGATGTTCTTGACCTTGTTCACACGAGCACGGTCACCCACGTTCAACAACTCCTTCTTTCTTTGGTACAGCTATCGATGCGCCGCCGCAAGTTGCCAACAGGACGTCGTAAATTAGATTCGCCCAGAAATTATGTACGGGCGAGCAACGCAACTTTAGAGGATGACAATAATTTGAGGGTTGAGGAGGAGCGCAAAGCCATCATGCTTGCCGGGGAGCACCTCACAAGACGTGGGCAACTTATCCCAGAGGAAGACGAGCACCTCAAAGAAAAGCTGACTCAGCTTTTACAAGAAGAGGAAGAAAGGGCAACGGCATCTGCAACCAATGAAGCTGTTCGCTCAGCTTTTGGTGGAGATGCGAAATACTTGCGATGGTCGCAGAAGTCACAGCAAGCGGTCGTTAAGACTAGTGCTCGTGCAAGTACGCTTAGTGTAGAAGCGAATAAAATGGACGACCGTTTTACACAGAATAGCAGCCAGGACAAGTTGGTTTCGAAGAGTGTATCGTTGATTGATCTTCACGTGCTTATAAGTGACGGAGCTTTCAGGCACCAGCGAACAAGGCGTCAGCAATTTTACACACAGATGAAAATATGCAACTAATGCACTTGTGATCGCGTGATATTTGTGTGACTTGTTGCTATATTTCGTGAGTTACGAATGTGGAGAAGTAGAGGGCTGAAAATTTTGGCTAACAGTGCTAATTCAACTGCAAAATACTCCCGAAGAGAAAGTGCTGCATCATAGGATACTTGTTCAAATACTCTTGCTGGGGGCGAGTGAGAAGTTTTAGACACAACTGATAGAAAATGGACCTGGTACATTTGAAGGAGACCCGAATTAATTTTTTTCCAGCTTTGTACTTGACTTATGCTGTATAGAAGTGGGGAAGTCACGCTGAGGGGTCTACCTTTCATCTGCTTACGTGGGTTTAGAACTACCATATGTTGCATTTGTATCACATTTACCTTGTATATGAACGAAATGCTCTCAAAATACATGTATGATTCGGAGTAAACCTTGATAAGATCATCGTCGTTTACGCTTGATGGTGATAGAAGCCCTTGGTGAAGTAGCTGTGCTGACCCCCTGGTGAATCATTCAAACTCGTACAAAAGTACAAAACGACGGTAAGTTGTAGCGCACCAATAAAATGGAAGAAAAAAATAGTCATCTAACCCCCAGCTACCCTTGGAACCAGCAGGCTCGAGCCTTGTCAGTGTAAACAGGAAAACAGTTACTTTCGCTTATGCGCACTCACCTAAATGACACTACAAGCTCGCGGACGAGCTCATTGTAAGCCGGGAAAACTCGCGCACCGATGCAACAGAATGTATCTGAACTAAATAGACCAAGTTTGAAACAACACAGGAGAAATGCACAGAAGGACAGTTCGTGCCCTGTCCCGTAGTCAAGCCGCACAGAGTCACCAAAACTAAAAATATGACGTTGGGTACACCACGAGAACGGAGCGCCTGAGATTTACCTCGCGTCAATATAAGCCGATAGTTCCGTGTCTGCCATCTACAAATGATGAACGTAGAACCTCGATTACGAACTATGCACAAACCTTCAGATTGTCAGGAAGTATTCTTGTTAAAAATGCTTCGGTGACTTGTGAAAACAAATGCAGTTAGTTGAAAGAGAACACGCACCATTTGACTCTTTTTGAAGGCGTGCATACCATTCTCGAAATGAAACATCACCATAGCGTCTTACTTGGGTCAATTCTGACCGTTCTTGTGCGGAATTTTTCAGTTTCTTGATAAAACCAAGAATTTCTCGTACAAAACAGCCTGCCTCACAGCCAACGTCTTGCAGCTTCAGGGAGTCGCTGATCTCCTTCGAGTGCGAGACTCTTCAGATATTTATCGCACGGAGTCGGGAAACACAAGTTACCTCAATAAATAAAACTAGTTCTGCTCGGGTTTTACTCTTGGAAAACTGCTCTAGTGTATCGAAGCCTACGATGAGTTTGCTTGGTCGTTGAAAGTTGCAGTTTCCTGAAACAGAAGACATCGTCCATTCGCTCCTAGGTCTCGCTAGAAATGTGCTTCTATCACTTGTAATACGTAACCAGTGAGACGGGCGGCAGGCGTATGAAGCCCCAACTCAGTTGTAGTTAGTTGGTTGTTCTAGACGACAAGTTAGAATCGACGAGATAGACTTGGGTTTGCATGTACCGGTACTTTCCATGTACTATTAACATGGACCATGTTACTACACTGATAGCACAATGTGGACGATATTATGTGGACCACATTATGTGGTTTATTAAGTAGTGATATCGTTAAGCGAAAGAGGTTCACCGCTCACTCTGCAGCGCGGCAGCAGGCAGCGGGACGGTTCGATAACTGAGATCACGCGAGCGGGAAGAACAATATTCAACGAACCGACCTCGTTGCCACGCCCTAATCCTTGACAATTGCTGGCAGCTACACCACCAGTAGTATTTGAAAGCATGAACATCTTCAGATTCGGTAAACGATTATTTTTCTAGTGTGATATAACCAACTAACTTTACTACGTAGCCGGAGACATGACCCACTTGGCTAGCATTTTGGTACGGGCCTCCTTTAAATTATTTTCTATCTTGAAAACGTTCACTCTTAGGCTTTGTTGTTAAAGATCCAGGCAACGAAATCTTGTGCGGGTGTATCGTTGAAGACACAGGAACTATATGCAGTCGTATTTGCGACGCGCTATTTGGACTTATTTTTTAGCTTCATTTCTATTTACAATACACTGATGAAAAGCTTCTTCATTTGTAGTAGTTGTTGTATCATTTGGTACATGCGATACCATCGTGTTGTCAGTCAAACATATGACAAAGAGCAAGATACTTTTCGAGTCACGTTCCTGATAATACCTTCTTCTTTACTGGCACTTATAGTAAACCACGAGATGTCTTTGGTTGAAGTTCTATGGACTTTTTCAATTTATCTCGAGGCTGTTGCGATCTTTCCTCAACTTGTTCTGTTACAACGAACCAAGAACATTGACACTCTCACCGGTAACTACGTATTTCTTCTAGGTAGTTACCGTGCACTTTACATTCTCAATTGGGCATATAGATATGTGACGGAGCCAGGCTACGCACAGTGGATAGTTTGGATCAGCGGCTTGGTGCAAACACTTCTTTACTGTGATTTCTTCTTCTACTACCTAGAAAGTTGGCGGAAGAATGAAAGACTTTCCCTACCCACGTGACCAAGCAGTGTTGCGCAAAAAGTATGCTCAAGCCATGTCGTGCAGACATATTGTACAGACGTATTGTAGTATCGAACGAAGAGGTGGCCCCTGGGAACAAGCCCAAAAAGTGCGCGTTTCTATTCGAGTCAAACCCCTTAACCACTCGGGCACGTCCGCTGCGGATATTACGCGGACGGCAGGATTCGAACCTGCGCAGGCAGAGCCTATTTGATAGCCTATAAACACGTTGACGCGCCCAAACATGATAACGCTGCTATAATCGAATATATCCTGCCGAATTACATATAGATAACAGCGTCTTCCTCTCCGGTCGCCAGAGCACCCACCGCGTGTGCCCGATCAGGTGGGGAGCTGGATGGGGTCAAATCGTCAATAGGAAAATGGAGTGTTCAACGGCATTCATGAAAGCACAAAACGACATCCATTGTACAAAAGAATTGTGGAATCACTACTTGCGATGTGCTTTTGAATTCTCACGAATCTTTCTCGTCTCAGGCGCTAAGCTAGGCGCTAAGGATTTAAGGAAGTGCTCAACACTTTATACAGAAGACTCCGCAGGTGGCTTACTAATATTGATCACTACTTTGTCTCTCTTCTGGAAAACACTCGCTCTGCGGAATGATCCTAGCGAACAAATCTTAGTATGTTTCAAAATAGCGCACGACGTACTGGGAGTGTGCTGCCCAGGAACGGAGCTGTTGATGAAATTGAAGTACAGTTTATCAAATGCGCTTGCCAGCGTAAAAAGCCAAACACTAAACTTTTCGGCAGATCGGAGTAGCTGCTCCGATGATACCTCCCAGAACCCCACTGATACGCTTCAGCACAGGTTGGCTGAACTGGAAATCAATATTATGGAAAAGCTCGACTTCAATTTGACTTCGAACACTCCTGAACTATCGTGCCTACATCTACGTTCACAGGGCTCCTGCGCCGCTCAAAGATGGTGTGCCAGTTGGATTTGTGTACAATTAACTAGTAGTTCTGCACATTTAAGCCCAGGGAGTTGTACGATCCTCTCTGAAAGCTTGTGTCGAGCTACTTTTGAGAGCTATCGGTCCCCGGAGTTATTCTCCGCACTTTGCGCAAAAACCTTTATTGACGTATTGAATGAGTTATTTATTCTTTATGATTTTTACACCTGAACTACCCGGTGTCATGACGAAATAGACGGTTGCTCAGAGTGTTGGAATGAACCGTGCCGCGGCGCGTCAAGGTAAAGGGCGTCTGTTCTTGAAAAAAGTGGAAATATTTTCAACGGAATCTACAGTCCCAGTCAGGGACTATCAGAGACTAAATTATCACTTACCGCCATTCGATTTATATGCTCACCATTTACATACTAAACATCTCTTCCAGAAGCACACTTGACAGTGCGGGTTTTCGTGCGCATCGTGACAAACTCTTCTGCACTTGAAGGATGAATTCCTACTGTGGCATCGAAATGTGTTTTGGTCGCACCGCACTGCAAAGCAGTAGCAAACCCCTGGATAATTTCAGGCGCATCAGGACCCACCATGTGTACACCTAGCACGCGATCACTGGAGGCATCCACGACCAACTTCATAAAAGTTTTTTCCTGTCTTCCTGCAAGAGTGGAACGCATAGGTGTAAACTTTGAACAATATATGTCGCAATCATATCCTTCGGTAAG
>Ga0255762_10000308_pt1 | contig 42976 bp, 29 predicted proteins | sample 101ome_16_FD_179962 | JGI IMG/M metagenome (GOLD analysis project Ga0255762, IMG submission 179962) | Coastal salt marsh microbial communities from the Groves Creek Marsh, Skidaway Island, Georgia - 101401AT metaG (version 2) | ecosystem: Environmental > Aquatic > Marine > Intertidal zone >...
TCGAAGGTTCACCCACGCCCGATGTCGAACCATCCGGACGATGGATCGATCGGGACGACCGGTCCTGGTCCATCGATCGATCGATCGATCCCACCGATCGATCGACCGATCCCACCGATCGATCGACCGATCCCACCGATCGATCGACCGACCGACGCCGCTCGTGTCAACGTTGAAACCACCGATCGAGGCGTCGTCGTCATCCATCCATCGAACCATCGAACCATCGATCGGTGGGATCGATCGATCGATCGGTCGATCGGTCGGTCGGTCGAGGGACGGGCGACCGGCGGCTGGCTGTCGTCCACCATCACGATCGAGCGTTCGCGCGAGTCGACGACGACGACGACGACGACGACGACGACGACGACGACGACGACGACGACGACGATGACGACGATGAAGGAGGCCATGGTGACGGAGCGAACGCCGGTGGGGATGAAACACTGGAAGTTTCACGACGTCCCGAGCACCATCGGGGCGGAGAGCGACGAGGCGGCGACGGCGGCGTACGCGACGCACGAGTTTCGAGCGACGGCGACGACGGAGGCGGAGACGGAAGGGGTGACGTCGGCGTATTCGCGAGATGGTATGTTATTCGCGTGCGCGAGCGCGAAGAGGGTGGACGTGTACGACGCGACGGAGGAACCGTACGCGCTCAGAGGCTCGATGACGATGAACGGGCCGTCGGCGTTGGCGTTTTCCCCAGCGAAGAAGTACTTGGCGATTTATCAAAAGCAAACGTCCACGGGCGCGGCGAAGGACGAGAAGAACTTGACGCTGTGGAGCTTGGAGGGGATCGCGGAGGGGGCGGAGCCTCGCAAGGTGTACGAAGTGTTTCAGAGACAGTTTCTCAAGGCAGAGTGGCCGTACTTTCAGTTTAGCGACGACGACGCCACCGCCGTTCGATGCGTGAGTAACGAGATACAAATCATTCGTCCGAGCGAAGGATTCAATCGTCACGTTCGTTTGCGCGTGCCTTCCGTTGCGGTGGCGAAAATTTCACCGGGACCGACGCCGCGAGTCGCGTGTTTCGTGCCAGAGGTGAAGGGGGCACCGGGATCGGTTCGAGTGTACGAGCTCGCCAACCACACCGAAGAGGGCGTCGTCGAGAATCCTCAGGCGGTGGCGCGTAAATCGTTCTTCCGCGTGAATGAAGTGGACCTGATGTGGTCTCCGGATGGAGCCGCGGTGTTGATTCTGGGATCGAGCGAAGTGGACGCAACGAACAAGTCATACTACGGCGAGAGTTGCCTGCACTATCTCAAGGCGGATGGATCGTTCGAGGGAGCAGTGCCACTGAACAAGGAGGGCCCAGTGCATGACGCGCAGTGGTCTCCGTGTGGTGACGAGTTCGGTGTGGTGTACGGTTACATGCCAGCCAAGGCGACGATTTACAAGGCGGCAAAGTGTGAACCAAAGTACGAACTCGGGGCTGGTCCTCACAACACGCTGCGATGGAATCCTTTCGGGCGCTTCGTCGCCCTCGCGGGCTTTGGAAACTTGCCAGGAGACGTCAAGTTTTTCCAAAAGATGAAGGATGGAAAATACAAACCGATCGGATCGACGCGCGCGTCATGTTCCGTCACGTTAGAGTGGTCTCCGGACGGTAGGCGCCTGCTCACGAGCACCATCGCGCCACGGCTCAACGTGGATAACGGTTGGAAAATTTGGCGTTACAACGGTGATTTATTGCTTCACGAAGAGCGAACGAAAATATATGAGGCGTTCTGGAGACCAGTTCCTCCGGGCACGTACGAGGACCGCCCGATTTCACCTGCCTCAAAGCGTGTGGAAGCGCAGGGAGCGGCTGCCGGAGCCGCCTCCGAGACGAAGAGTGCATACAGACCTCCACACGCGGCTAAGACAGCTTATAGACCCCCGCACGCAACGCGTGGTAGCGGAAATTTCAGCCTCGCGAAAGCTTCCGATGAAGAGATGAAGGCTGGCAAGTTCAAGGCTGCCAGTGCGAAGAACGCTTCATCGGAACCCTCCGGCCCTCCCGGCGCGGGAGCGCAACTATCTGCTGCGGCGCTGAAGAATGCGAAGAAACGCGCGGCAAAGAAGCGTGCCACCGCCGCTGCGGCTCAATTAGACAAAACCCTTTGATTCGTTACGTAAGTTCCACGCCGTCGCCTTTAAAATTCACAAAATCTTTGCCCAACAAACTGTGAGACTCGCTGTACCCTTTTCGCGCAAATTTCACTTTTCCACGCAAATTTCACCACATCCGTTTGTTATGGAAATCAACCGCACAGTATGGCGTCCTTTCGGAAAGGTCGAGGCGTCGACACGAACCGAAAAAGGGATCGCCTTCGTCACTGGAGAGCGGCCGATTGTCGACGCCGCGGCCGCGAACCCGTCGAACGCGCGCGCGCGGACGCACTGGGTCTCGAAAATCGCTTGCTAGTCGCTCTGGGCGCCATGGATCCCCAGGAAGAGCTCGCAGCCTTCTTGAATGCGCTCCCCTCCGAGGACGCAGGAGAAAAGCTGGGTACGCTCGAGGAGCCCATCCAGCCGGACCTCTGGGATTCCTTGGAGCTCGAATTAGCGCGTGACGTGGGACAACACGTGGGTCAAGGGGCGGATCATCGCGCGGGCGCACGAATCGTTGGCGCGAACGACGCGGAAAACGTGGCTTCCCGCACGAGACGGGCTGGAGACAACCAGCCCGAGACGTCTTCCACGACCGGCTCGGGACAAAGCTACTCGTCGTCGGAGACATACCGCCTCATACGGTTAGCGTGCGAAAACGTGAGAGGAGCTGGGCTCGTGAATGCTACCTCGGTGGAGAGAATGCATCAGCAAATCTCTGAAATTACCGAAGGGATTAGTAAGCAATTGAACGGCGACTGCCTCGTTCAAGCCTGGTTGGTGGAAAGGGAAAGCGAAATCGTCAATTTATACGCGAGCGATGATTTCGTGCGAATCATTAGCCAGACAAATGTGGCTGCTCTTCGAAGCTTTCAGGCTGAGGTAAAGAAATTTTCATTGAACTGTATTATTGGCGGTCAAGATGGTTTCACGCCAGGCTCAGGCGCTCCAGGTCGTGTGTATGCCACAAACGCGCCCGAGTTTACTCCGTCAGTGCAATGTTACCATTCGACCGAATTCGGAAGACATTCTTCGGCCGTGCGAAGTGGTTGTCACAGTCAGTTGCTAGTGCCATGCACGCTTCGCGCTCAGTGTGAGCATCCTGCCGTGATTTTTGAAATCACATCTCTGCAAGTACTGGACAATATCGGGATACTGTATGCGGAAGTTGTGCGTGAGATCGTTAATGGAGGGTTGTACTCTCGACTCTCTTGCTCTCTCGCTCCACCTTCGGCGCTTATTAACAAGATTTCAGATGAGTGCGCTCGTTTGCAGGTTCCTGAAGTGACGTCTAGACTCAAAAAGTTTTGCACAAAACTTTGCGTTCCTTTCGCACAGGTTTGGATTCCATGCGCGATTGATGGAACTTTGATCACCGCGGGCGCTCCGTATTATCAGAGTTCACCGCATTTCGCACATTATAGAAGTGCGGCGACGAACATTGCCATTTCACAGTCGACTGGCTCTTTCGCAAAGGTGTGGTCAAAAGGTTCAATGATCTGGCTTCACGATTTGAGTACTCTATCGCATCGCGATTTTCTTTTGAAACATTCCTGCAATTTGCTCAAGTTGAACGCATTGTGTATCGCCAAAGTTGCCTTGATGGCCTCAAGTGGCGAACCCCTCCAGGTGTTGGTCGAAGTCCTCCTCGACCCAAGTCAGAGGGCACCTCGTGAGCAAGCAAAGACAGTGCAGCTGTTTTGGTCTCAAGTTGAGAGTGAATTGAATGCGAAAGTAATCACCGACACAGATACTACATGGCTCCGTCAAATGAAAAATTCGCAGACTGCAAGCGGTGGACTAGCAGAGCCGAACTCACCGGGTGTGGCGCTGTGGGGCATCACCCTGGAGGTGCTCCAACAGAATTTCCACAAGCACTTGAAACAAGCGGCTACGGATTTGGGAGTAGGCAGCACGACATTGAAGCGAATTTGTCGACAGTATGGTATTCGAAGATGGCCGCGCCGCAGTTTAAATAGCAAGAATGGGCGCATGAGCGATATTTTGGCAAAGTCAAACAAATCGATGAGTTCAAATCCATTGAGCTTGGCCACAGACGATGATCGAGACGATAACGATACGGGCAGTCTATCATACGTTTCGCAAAAAGAGAGCGTTTGTGAGCTCGCGATGGTGGATCGTGATCCTCCTCTTGTGGACTCTAACAAACGTACGCTTGAAGAGCGCGTTCACCGCGGAGGAAACCTCGGCGGCTTTTGGAAGGGAGGGTCTGATTCGAAGATGCAGAGAGGTATGAGTTGGCACGGCAATACCGATGCGAAGGATGCGCTTGAACGAGACGTCACTCATAGATTCGAACGCAGTGTCCATGGATCTCAAAATTTTGCACGACCAGCACTGCGCATGGGCGAAAGCGTTCGTGGTGCCAACGCTTTCAATCCTGCAACGTTAACAGTGAATGAAGAAATGACGAGCTTCATCAATGAATTAGTTCAGGAACCATCTTGTGTGCCGGTGGTTGTGAAAGTGCAGATTCAGGATGCTCTGATCAGGATTCGCCTGGTGACATCTTCAAAGTATAACGAGCTCATCGAGGCATTGAGCGGCATACTCACTCTCAATTTGAATACTTGCAAACTCAAGTATAAAGACGATGAAGACGACTGGTGCTTGCTGCGTAATCGAGAAGACTTAGATGAATGCCTTGCTTGTGCTTCACGAACGGGATCTCCGCATACTGTCCGAATCAAACTTGCGTGTGATGAAACCACCAAACCAGGTGAGGTCTTCAAGACGGAGCAATCCTCTCGAGAGGCTCTGGTGCAAGAAAGTTCTCAGCCTATATCCGTGAAAGCTAGCTACGGTGAGGACGTATTTCGATTCAAAATAACTCCTGAGATGACATTCGGTGATATCATCTCGAAGGTGCCATCAGGAACATCAAAGTCGCTATTGCTGAGCTATCAAGACGCAGACGACGACTGGATTAGACTAGGAGGATCGGCTGACCTGGCAGAAATGCGACATTTCGCCAGTGCCAGTGGTTCTATTCGTATTCGATTCATTTCGACTATTACGTGAGTACGAATAGTTCTTCTAATATGATAACATGTATGTACATCATTCGTTTAGCGTTCATCGTTCATCCCTGTATGCACATCCATGTTTCCCCATGTACGTGTTCCAGGCACCTGCGTCTCTACATTCCCAAGTTTGGCGTATGTAAGCGCATGCGGGTATGCGACGCGACGTGCCACATTTGAAACATTTTTCCCACCTATCGTCATCATCATCATCCAACTGTAATCCCACTGCCCCACCGACAATTTTAGTTTCATCTATGTCCACGTTTCCTATGGATAGAATTTCTGCAGCAGCTGCGTTACCCGTGAGTACAGCGCCATGTACGCACTGGGCAGCCTCAATTGAGCAAGCCTCGCCCGCGAAGTATACTCTACCGTTATGCTCCGTCGCAACGAGTGCCTTGACGTCATCTGTACACGAGCCCACGTGCATGTAAGAGTACGCTCCGTAAGAATGCTCATCTTGCCCCCAACGTGTCACCTTTGAGTCGACCGGTTGTGGAGTCTCTTTGAGACGAAACATCGCTTGCAACACTTGACAAATATCTTGCACTATTTCTTTATCTGATTTCTCGTCAAAATCAATCGCATATGGAGGAGAAACATGTACGAGCAGCGTGTTCTTTTTACCATACGCATCCACGTTGAGGAATCGGTAGCGGATATCCGTGCACTGCATAAACCTGGCCTTTGGCCAAAATTTTTCAGCGAAGCGCATGTAGACTTTGTTTTCCGTACCCATACCTAAACGTGATATGGCTTTCTGTTTATCTACGGATAGATTTGGCTCAAACGTTATGCAGCGTTTCTTCAGAACACCAAGCGGCACAGTCACCACGATGTAGTCACACTCAAATTTCTCACCGTTAGAGCACGTGACCACGTACGAAATGTCCTCTTTCTTGTTTTCTAGAAGACCGTGCACGTTCATGCGGTTATCTTCGGCTACTCTTACGTGAGTCACGGCACGTTGGTATCGTATGTCAAGACGATCGTCCTCAGCTCCAACCAACCTATCGATGAGAAGGTTCTTGTAACCATCCACAACCATGCCATCGCTAAGATCTATCATTTTTTCACCCTTTACATCTGAAGCTGGCACTGGCTCCTCCTCCTCAGCGTCGTCGTCGTCTTCTAATTCACTATCTGAATCTTCAACGCTCTGATTCTTGAGCTGCTCTGTTGCTTCAAGTACCTCGTTGTTAGAAGCTCGGGCTTCGTTGAATGAAATCGCAGTCATCGGGGCGACGTACGCCCAGGTGATGGTCGGAATAGAATCGTAGACAGGCTTCAGCGCCTCGAAACGCTTATTTCCATTCAGCAACGAACGCATAGTAATTTCAGTTGCATATCTGAAGGCTTCGTGGAGCGAGCAGTCCTCCCTGGTCGTGCCGTCAATAGGACGCCTTGGTACGAGCGATACATTGAACGCGGCTGGTCCCAAAACATCAGTGTTGGATTTGGATGGCCCGTATAACGATGACATTTCATCGCTCGATTCGTTTCCAAACATCAGATTCGTTGCTTTGCGTGCCATTTTAAACGCATGAGTGACCGTCGCTGGTTTTACTCGTCCTCCTTCACTCGCGTTGTACCAAGCAGCATTCTCACTCCAGCCGGCGCTGTAACCACCACCGGCGTTATTCAGCGTCACCTTGTTATTCCTCGCGATCACAAACAACGGGTTGTACTCGTGACAACCGTGAACAAATGAAGCGCCAAGGTCAACTTGCACACTCGGTAAGCCATACACTGGTAGTGCTGGCATCTCATACGTGTGACAGCGCCCACCCGGGCGATCCCGTGACTCCAAAACAGTAACATTAACACCGTGATTTTTCAAACTTCTTGCCGCGCTCAAACCAGCAGGACCCGCTCCTATGACTATCACTGATGGAGCCGCTTCACCTCCCCAAGGAATTGAAACTGGTACGGCATCTTTGTGTTCACTTGTTTTCGGTTTCGGTTTCGGTTTGTCGTTCGACTTCGGGCTTTTTCTTTTATCTGCCTCCTTAAGGTTTTTACGCGCATTCCTGGCGGTCTCTGAGTCGCGTTCTCGTTTCACGACGACCTGCTGATTTCCAGTAGAAGGCGTCTTGACTCGTTGCTGGTCTTTTTTGTGTTTGAGATCTGATTTCTTTTCCGATGCCTTCGCTCCATCAATTGATACGAATCTCGAAGCCTTTTCAAACTCGCGTATACGCTTATTTTGACCCTTAATGTATTTTTTCCACATTTCTCTCAACTCAATCATCTCGCACCGATCGCGCTCAATCTTTTTAGTAGCGGCCGCCACGGAGCGTAGCTGTCGTTGAGACGTTCCTGGGAGCTCCTCCCCGTTCGAGCCGCAATTTAAAAAAGGCACCCGCTCCCCCGTACTACAATTAATTTTGATGAATGTGCGATCAATCAACCCTGGAGCAGACAGGCGTGGCTTTTTCCATACGTAAACGTCACCATCAAACCATGTGAGCGTTTCCATTTTCTCACATCCACCTTTATCAATGGCAGGCTGTTTCTCTGTAATGTCATGCAAACGTTCATCGAGACGCGTGGACGCTGGAATGGGCCAGCTTAAATTCTTAATCTCCGCAGCTTTGTTGAGACGCTGAGGATTTATAAGCCTTTGAGCCATTTCCATCATCTCAGTGTCGGTTTGCGTAGTCAAAGTTGGACCGCCACTGGAAATAGGGAAGACCATGGTTTCTTTCGAGCCGAGTAGGCGAAAAGCTCGGTGTGTGGACGTGGAGACGTTTTTTGACGATTCTGGTATATATTCATGTACATCATGAACCACACCTGGCATCGGTGTGCCGCCGAACCTCTCTACCATGGACACAATGCACCAAGCCCGCTCGATTCCAGCGTGGCTCGCTTGCGCGTGTTCTTGAGACGTTCGCTCGGCGGTGGTGGTCTTCATCGAATGTGTTGCACTCATCGTCTTGATTTTCTCGTTTTCGACAGGCTTGCCGACTTGACCGGGAGCGGCAACCAGCTCATCGTCGACCGCCATGTGATTTCTACAATGCAACGGGAACGACGGCGCGCCAGCGTTCGAGATGCGCACGAAACCCGTACTGTAGCCTTGATGCTGTGCACGAGTATCTCCGCGACTCGACTTCCTGTTTGATCAGCGCTTGCGACGCGCGAAGTGAGGAACCGAAGAAGGACAACTGGCAACTGACGTTGTCGCGTGGCGAAACTCTTCGAGTGGCAAAATGTTGAAAGTCATTTCTACAACTCTAAGGATTTCTATGGATATTTAGTCAAAATGCGTTCTGTCCAATCTCCTGATAGTGTGTCGCCTCGCTTTTGGAATATCGAACACGAGTTTTGAAACATTTTATGTGGTTCGAGGAATGACATGGTCGTGAAACCACCGTAAGGACTTGTTCCATCACTATCACGACCGCCTTTCTGTGCTAGGCGACGCATACGCTCCAGCCACTGTCGCGATAGAGCATTCGTCAGCGTGCTATGCACGATTACAATGCCGCCCTCGGGGTTTACACGACTCCACCACGCATCAAAGAATCCCGCAATACGCTGAGCCGCGCCGAGATCAATCCACAGCATATCAAAGTACGGGACCTCTGGGATCGCCAACGTGCTCGGGAGCTCACTCGCGAATGCATCCGTGACGTGAACACGCAATCGATCGCGACATCCTAGTCGCTGAGCGATTTCGTCCACTCTGTGCGCAGTCGTGTGCTCGTGCGCGCAGTTATCGACAATGTGAAGCGTCGAACTTGTCAATCTGTCGAATTCGTAGTCTTTGACAACCCACGGAATATCACCAATCACTGCCTTGCCATCTAAAACCATTTGACTGTATCTACGACCCTCTTCCGCGTTATCCTCGAGCGCTTGAAGAAGAAAAATACTCGTGTAGCCGGCACCTATCTCGAGTATATTGCTCGGTTTGGCAAACCGAACCAGTGTGTAAAGTAGGGGTCCCATGTTTTCCGCTCCCATGTGCAAGTCGTACAGCGGTTCGATTGAATTCAAAAATGACGCATCGTATATTCCTCCATGCGTGTTTCGTATCACGTCTCGAGCATCTCCGTGCGTTCTTGTCTCCACGTGGTGACTGCGCGTGACAGCTTTCAGTGCCTCGTCGACAATCGCACCCGCGTCTCTTTTTGAGACTCCGCACTCCTCCACCATGAGCGCCATCGCACGCGCGCGCCAATTGTCGATCTGTGGGCTTTCACCGTCCGTCTGCGATCGCGCGAAGGCTGCGAGCTCCGAAGAGCTCGCTTCGACTTTTTCACCATTTTCACGAAGCAGTCCGACGTACCATGGACACCCGATGGCTATCGAAGCCACCTCGAGCGCGTTGCACGTCTCTTGTTCCATGGGAACGTACCTTGCGTCCGCGCTCGCTCGTCGCGACGGTCGAACGCGCGCGGATGACTGAGAGCGTACGACTGTTACAGGGCTATTGAAATAAAGCGAGGATGACTAAGAGGACCAATTGCACCAGTACACCGGGAGCGAGGGAAGGATCCGGTAATAAATTGGAGTACATGAGCGTTTTTCGCGTGCCGTCGCCGACGAATTCCAAAAGTTTACCGTACTTTTCAGATTCGTAAGGCAGACCACCTTCGTCGATGAGCGCCGAGAAGCCTCCTGGAACGTATCGTACGTCCGTGTAACCCGCCTGCACGAGCTCGTACGCCGCGCGCAAGCTCGTCGAATCTCCACGATCGCTCACAGATGTTGAACCGGTGTTTGGCGCGAGTGTCAGGTCTCCTCCTCGTAAATCAATCAAGGCGACGGTGGTTTGCCGGCGCGAAGCAGTCAGTGCGTCCACGTTTTCAACAAACGAGGCGTTCCTTTCTTTCAGACCGCCTTTGATGCTCAAAAAATATCCACTCGCTCTTCGTAATAGATTTTCCATCGGGACGAGGTACGGTGCGCTCTGCATGCCCGGAATGCACCATTCCTCGTGCTCCAACGGCTGTCGAACGTCCACGACGATGCCTCGTCCATTCGCGAGCAAGGTTGCAATCTCCGCCGGCGTCGCGCTTCGCACCCTCCCCGATTCGGTGAGATACCGATGAATATCCACCCACTTCGGCGATCCCGGACCTTTGCCCGGCGTCACCTCCCTCATCGCCGATCCCGTCGTCGCGATCGTGAACCAGCTCGACCGTCCCACGGCGACGACGGATGGGTCTCCTCGAGCGCGTCTCGTCGTCGATGCCCCCGTCCATCGCGCCGCGCGCGCCTCTCTCGCCCGTCGCGACCGTCCGTCTCGAACTTTTACATCCACCACCGCGCGCGTCACCGCCGCCGCTCGCACGCGCACCGGCGTCGGTCCCATCGCGCGCGCCAGTCAGTCCCGCGACGTCGCGACGCGACGACGCACGCCCCGCGCGGGGACCCCCTCGGACTCGTTGAGTCCTGAACGGTCGTACGTGCGTTTTCGAGCAAAGGAGCGTTTCTGTGCTCGCACGGGGGCGGATGGAGGGGCGGCAGAGGGCGACGGAGGGACGATGACGGCGTCGGGGCGAGGCGCGTACGCGCTCAACGTCGTCGACGACGCGTCTCGAGCGGTGCTCGAGCGCGCGGGCGTGCGAGCGGAGGACCTGGACGAGGGCGCGGTGAGGCACGCGGTGGAGACGGCGAAGCGGCGAGGGAACGAGGCGTTCGGGAGGAAGGAGTACGCGCGAGCGATGGAGGCGTACACGACGGCGATCGCTGGGTGTGATTGGGATAAGACGTTGTATTCGAACAGATCGGCGGCGGCGTTGGCGTTGGGGTTGGTGGAGCAGGCGTTGAGGGACGCGGGGGAGTGCGTGCGCGTCGACGAGACGTGGGCCAAGGGATATTATCGATTCGGGTGCGCGTTGATGGCGGCGTTCGAGAACGAGAGGGCGATGGTGGTATTTAAACGCGGGTTGGAACTCGCGCCGGACAGCGTGGATATGAAAGAGAGGTTGGATGAGGCGACAGAATTGTTTGAGGAAGAACGCGAACGCGTCGTCGCGGAGACGAGAGCGGCGAGACGAGACTTGGCGTATAAACTTCGACAAGCTCGCGCGAACGATCGTCGTCAGGAGATGGAGAATCAGTGGAAACAGACCATGGCCGGACCGGATTGGGATTTGGAGGATTATGAGTGGAGACCAACTTTTATTCCTCAGATGTGTATGCGCAAACTCGACGCGAGTCGGTTTGAGATGGATCCATCGAGGTTGGCCATTATCAATTACGCGCAAGCTGTGAGTGATCTCGCGGCGCCAAAGAAGGCGCTGAAAGTGTTGGATGACCAGGTGCGTCTCGCGGCGTACGTTGAAGCGATCGATTCGGTCGTTGCAGACGCCGCCGAGTCAGATGCGCTCTGTTCCGCGCTCGTTCTCTCCGCCGGCGGCGGCATTCTACCCTTGATCACAGCTCGAGCTGGCGTGAAGAAAGTCATCGCAATCGAGAGAAATAAATTTTTGTACCGAATGGCGAAGCAAATTTTGAAATCAAATTCGGCAAAGTTTCCGAAAGGCACCATTCAATTGTTGGATCAAAAACTAGAGACATGCGCTCTCGTCAATGATGGAGCAACGGGTGAAGTCAAACCTCAAGTTCTGGAAACGGCGTCTGACCTCATCGTCACTGATTTGTTCGATCATGCAACCTTTGGACTTGGACTCCTCAGAGCTATTGATCACGTTGGGGAGAAGAAATTAGCCTCTCCGTCGGCGCGCGTCATTCCGTCTCGCGTTCAAGTCAAGGCTCAACTGATCGGATTCCGCTTGGATAGTGTGAGTGGGTTCGATCTGAGCGTGCTGAACACCTACAGGTGGCATCCACAGGCCTTGAAGCAAGACATACTCTCTGAGCCTCATGTGCTACTGTCGGATCCGTTCGAGGTGTCAAACATCGACACTCAGGAGAGACTCATGAAATCATTACACGGCGAAAAGAGCTCAAACAAGATGGAACAAGATGATATCATGTACATCACCGCCACAAAAGGTGGTGTGTGGAATGCTGTGGTCTTTTGGTTCGAGTGTGAGCTGTATGATGGTATAGTGTTGAAAAGTTATGATATGAATGGTGATTCGGGCGCAGCAGCGAGTTCGTGGAATGCGGCGGTACAATATATAGATGAAATTCCAGTCAAGTCTGGTGAATCCATCGAACTTCGTGTCCAGAGAGATGCTGATCGCTTATACTTTTCGTCGACGCCACCTTCAACTCGACCGCGACACGCGAACATTCCAAGTTGGCACTATGATATGCTCAACGACGCGTCGCGGAACGACGCGTATGAGGGCGCAATCAAACGAGCCATCGCGAAGCGTAAAGGTATGAGTTTGAAGAGTACCGTGCTCGATGTCGGCGCGGGGAGTGGTTTATTATCGATGTTTGCAATGCGTGCCGGCGCTGACTTTGTATACGCGGTTGAAATGAGTCATCACATGTGCGACGCGGGCGAAGAAACTGTCTGCGTAAACGGGTACGGGACATCCATCATGTTTCTCAACCGCGACGCTCGCCGGCTTTTTACCAAGGAATCGGAAGGTTTGATCAAGCACGGACTGAAACCCGATGGAAATCCTCCGGAAATGGAGAAAAAAGCGGATGTTCTCATTTACGAGGTCTTCGACAGCGGTTTGATCGGGGAAGGAGCGTTGCACATTGTCGGCATGGCTAAGCATCGCTTGCTGGCGCCAGAGGCGACAATGATACCAAGAGCGGCGACGGTGTACGCTCAACCGATTCAATTGCGCATTGAAGATGTAATTGGTTTCGATTGTTCTCAGGCTAATCGTTGGCGATGGCGATCAGATTACGAAGGCATCAATCTTGAGTGCTGCCGAGACAAGTGGAAGCCTCTTGCGCCGTGGAAACCGGTGTTCGATTTCGATTTCAACAAGTACATGGAGAACTTACAACCTGCGCAAAAGTCGCTCGAATTCGAAATCAACGAAGAGGGAGTATTCAATGCGATCGCTTTTTGGTTCAAACTCGAATTAGACGACGCGACTGAATTGACGACGTCTCCGTACGACGGGACGCTCAAGGGAAAGACGTGGCAGCAAGCGGTGCAATACATCGAGGAGCTCAGAGTGAGTCCGGGAGACGCGATGCCCTTGATTGCGTCGCACGATAGCTACGGAATTAAATTCGACGTCAACGATCAAGAACTGAAGAATCGCGTCGGGAAGCGTACGGGTGTTCCGGCGTACGATCCACAGTGGCACGTCTTGCACGAACAATTCGCCGAGGCGTCGCACAGCATCGCCAAGGCTGTCACGCAAAATCCCATCACGTATAGAGAGGCTGCGGAGACGGCGGTCGCGCTCGGTAGTCGACCACAGGATTTCGGAATGAACGCCGAGGATGGGGGCGAATACTGCTTGAAGTTTATGAGTTGATCGTTCGAGTCGCGGCGCGGTGCGCGCTGAAGTTAATAAACGTGGAGAGATACATTCACATCGCTACTGCTTGTCTAAACAAAATCTTCCACTGGAGTCTAAAGTTATAACCACCACACAGCGCCGTATGATGGAAGCTCAGCCAAATAATTCTTTAATTACGCGACAACCATGTTGTTCGCCTTCGCGAAGCGCTCCTTCTCCGCAGTGGCGGCGGCGGCGTCCATCTTCGCCAACTGCGCCTCCTTCCACTTCGGGATGTAGAGCGGCTTCGGGCCCTTCGGCGCGCGCTTGTCCTTCTTCACCGGCTCCGCACCGTTTTCAGCCTTCCACTGCGCACGTTCCGGATCCGCGTCGGTGTACGGCAACGACATCAAATCCAACCCAGCGCGCTTCGCCATCTCTTCCAACCCGAGCTTGTTGAGCGTCTTCAATGCGTTGGTGGAGATGCGAAGACGCACGTAACGCTTTTGCTCCGGCCAGTAAATGTTCTTGTACTAAGATCGTGTAAAGATGATGTATCATCGTCAGTCTCTCGCTCCTCACGCGTCGTCAAGCGGCGTAGTCGCTCGCGTTCCAGTCGCGCTCGCCGCTCTTCAGGTTCTAGGGTTGCCACCCCATCGCGCGTGCGCGCTCGAATCACCCGCCGCACGACGCACCTGCAAGTTGACTTGCTGCAAAGTCTTGTTACGGATGTGAGAGAAAGAAATGGAACGACCGTTGTTCGCCTTCTTGCCCGTCAACATGCACTTGCGACCGGACATACCGTGAAGGTCTGCGCACAGAAAGCCATCGCGTTCGTCAGTCGTCTCGCCCCATCGAATTCGCGTCACCCCCGCGCCGTGTCTCCGTCCGCGCGCCTCCTTCCCCGACGCTCCGATCACCCGATCGATACTCTTCGTATCCACCGTCAGCCCCCGCCTCCCCCCATCGCGTCTCCCATCGCGCCTCCCGCGTCGCCACGGGCGCCGTCCACACCCCCTCCTCGCGGTCGCCCGCCTCGTCCGCGCGTCGTCGTCGCATCGGTCACGCACTCTCGATCACCACTCGCGTCGGCGCGCGCGCCGGCGCGGCGGCCGCGCGGAATTTCGCCGACACCGCACCCCCGCTCGCGAACATCGTCGTCGCCGCGCTCGTCGTCGACGCGAACATCGTCGTCGTCGTCTAGTGAGGCTCGTGACGTCGAGAGCCCTAGCGACGAGCGACCCTCGATCGGGCGTGCGGGGGGTGGGGGTCTTGGGTTCACGACTCTTCACGATAGTCGCCGATCGAGCTTGTTTTACTTTTTGTCAACGCCCGGATTCCTCCACGCTATTCGAGGGTGTCTCCACGCCATCTCGGTGCATTCGTCCGGTGTCGCGGTTCGTGTCTCGAGCCGACCGAGAGACTGGAGACACGACCGAGCGAGGGGTGGGTGCCCCGAGACGTCGACGCGGGCGAGCGCGAGCGAGCGAGCGTCGGTCGGTCGTCATGGACGCGACGCGCGCGGATGGGATCTCGAAGCTCATGATCGCGGAGAAGGAGGCGCAGGCCATCGTGGGCGCGGCGAGGGAGGGTGCGTGAGGATGGAGACGCGCGAGTGAAGGATTGCGCGGATCGATCGAACGACGAGCGCGACGACTGACGTGAGACGCGTGGATGCGATCGCGAGCGCAGAGAAGACGGCGCGATTGCGCGCGGCGGTTGAGGAGGCGAAGGTTGAGATCGCGGCGTATCGGGCGGAGCGAGAGGCGCGGTACGCCGCGATGGTGAACGAGGTGCGAGACGAGACGCGCGGGACGAGCAGACGGCGCGACGACGAACGAGACGCGAGACACTGACGGCGCCTTCTTTTTCATCGATTAGCAAACCGGAAATAAAGCGGAGATGGATGATCGTCTCAAAGCGGAGTTCGACGTCGAGATGTCCGCGCTTCACGCTCGCATCAATGCGTCCAAGATGGGCGTGGTTCAGGACTTGGTCGCCGCCGTGACCAACTTGTAGTTTTACGATCGATTGCTCGAACCTAGAGAGCGCATCGCTCGCGTCAATTCATACGTAGCACTGTTTTTATTGTACATGAAACTCATATTTGAAAGTTTGTAGTGAACTAGCTAGTACAGCATCGCGAGCGGAAGTAGCGGCGGCAGAGCAGTAGCCAAGCAAAAATGAACACGGAGAAAAATCCGGGAGTTGATAATGAGCACTTAAGCACTAGTCTTTGGTAGTGGGTGATGTGATGTCGTGAATGCTCGATCTGCGCTTGTTGTCCTTTTTACTCATACTGTTCAGTCGGATGAAGTACTTCTGCGCGTGAGAAGCGACTTGGGTCGGCGTGCGAGAAATGACAAAGTTTCTGCTGATGCTTCGCCAATCACCCTTGCCAAATTTGTTCAGTCCGAGAAGGAATAATCTGTGTTCTTCTTCTGTCCAAGGAACACCTTTACGACGTTCTTGTTCGCCCGTCTTGGGGGCAGGCTTGGACTTTTTGGCAGCCGGGGGAGCCGGCGCCGGAGCTGGGGCCGGGGCTGGGGCCGGGGCTGGCGCTTGAACCTTCACCGGCTTCGTGGGGGCAAAGTCGAAAGTGACTTCGGCCGTGACGTCATCACACTCATCTTCGTAATCCGGAAGTGGCACCAAACCAGACTCGATGGCTCGGACATCCTCTTCCAATTTCGTGAAGCGGTCCTTCAAGTCTTGCACCCCTTTTTGCGGCATCTTCTCCTGAAGCCTGCTCCAGTAGTCATCTCCCATGATTGGCCAAGACCCCTCGTACTGTGCGAGACTCATCTCAAAGAATTTATCCTCCTCAAAGGTCCAACTCACGGAATCGCTTCCGAGAAGCCCGAGGTTGGTGAAACCGGCGTCACCACCGTACCCAAAGTCCAAAGTCGACATCTTAGCTCTGTACAAAAGTTTGATGCGCTCGCCGAACAATGCGCTCGTGCAATAATGATCGATCAGAGGTTTGTCTTTGTTACCCCTTCAGATGAAAAAATCGTGTTTGCCCCTTCACAAACTGGACCACCTGCAATCGCCAAACGTCAAACGTCAAACGCAGTGCTCTGTTGTCAGTCCTCGTCTTGTCCTCGTCGGAAATTACCGGCCCCTCTCCACGACCGATTACGACTCAAGAAAATTTCCAAAAGCCTTCTTTGGGGGAAGAAGTTGAGGTCGGACGGACCACGATTTGGAATATGCTCTCGCGGCGTCGCTGAGGCGCCCGCGAGGTCGTCCGCGCGCTCGAAGCACGCGCAATTAACCCCTCGAACATTTCATCGCGTCCGAATCCACGTCCATCCCTCGCGCGCTCTTTCGCGTCCTCCGAGCGCATCCGTGCCCTCGACAACGGGTTGGTTCCCCACCGTCCGTCCCGGGTCCCGAATCACATCTCCAGCTAACGCGCGCGCCTCGCTCGTCGCACCTTTTCTCGCGCGCGCGCGTTCGAACGCAGCGAATAATTACCCTCCGCGCTTCTCACTCGCGCGTTCGCACGTTCGCGAACTCTCACGCGCGTGTGCCGTTGGATTCTCCCTCTCGGAGCGCCCGACCTGGCGGGGCGGTTAAGTGGGGCGCACGTGCCGCGCGAGGTCCTCAAGTCGTTCTCCTCCCTAGGTTTCGGATAGGGCTTTTCACCGATGTTGACTCGTCCCGGACCCCCCACGACGGGCGGGCGCGACGGAGACGAAAATCAAAGAAGGATCTTGCGAGACTCGAGTGGGTCGATCGACCGCTCGTGACCCTTCGCACCCTTCGTCTCGTCGAAGAAAGATCTTGCGCGCCAGCGCCAGGGTCATTGCAACGCGACCATGTGTTCGCGCGTATATTTGATAGGTGTTTTTGCGTACACTATGGAAGCGGCAAATCTCGCATATTTTCTGCGTCACCCCCCACGAGATCTTGATGTTTTGTCGGTACATGGGTGACTTGGAGTGTTCTTTGCGTGGTTTGTGTGCGCCTTGTGGTCGTTTGGAAGGCGAGAAGAGTCTGATTGTTTGCTTGTGCACCATCGATCGGATGGCGATGGAGCACGGCGGGCGACGACGGGGACGCGCGAGACGGCGACGGCGGGGACGCGCGAGACGGCGACGCGAGATAGATGGAAGATCTCGAAGACATGTTCCCGCGCGGGCGCTCGACGGTGACGGCGTCGGACGAGGCGAGCGTCCGTGGGGCGAAGACGGCGCGGGAGGCGACGGCGGCGGTGACGACGTCGGCGACGGCGACGGGCGAGGACGGGGAGCGAGCGGTGGGAAGAGGCGCGAGGATGCTCGAGCCGGAGGTCGGCCGACGCGCGAGGCGGGTCGAGACGAGCGAGGACGCGACGGAGGGGGGGGAGGAGGACGCCAGCGAGGCGCGCGCAGAGCGCTTGGCGAGACAACCGGGACGAGGAAAGATTTTTGTGCATACGTTCGGGTGCTCGCACAATCACTCCGATTCGGAGTTTATGGCGGGGCAATTGCAGAGGTACGGGTACGAGCTCGTGGACGCGGCGGAGAAGGCGGACGGGTGGTTGGTGAACACGTGCACGGTGAAGAATCCGAGCCAAAGCGCGATGAACACCGTCATCGAGCGAGGTAAGGCTGCGAATAAGGCGCTGCTCGTCGCCGGCTGCGTGCCTCAGGGAGATAAGGGAGCGAAGGAGTTGCAGGATGTGAGTTTACTGGGGGTGACGCAGATCGATCGCGTCGTGGAAGCCATGGAACGCACGCTCGCCGGTGACACGGTGCGAATGCTCGAGAAAAAGGCGCTCCCAACGCTCGATCTCCCGAAGGTGCGCAAGAATGAGTTCGTGGAGATTTTACCGCTGAGTACAGGATGTTTGGGTTCGTGCACGTATTGCAAGACGAAGCACGCGCGAGGTGATCTTGGATCGTACGAAATCTCCGCCCTGGTGGGTCGCGTCAAGCAAGCGATGGCCGAAGGCGTGTCCGAGGTATGGCTGTCGAGCGAAGACACGGGTGCCTACGGCATCGACTTGGGAACGGATGTCGCGGCCTTGTTCCGAGAGATCACGGCTGTTTTGCCCACCGATGGCTCGGTCATGCTCAGACTCGGCATGACGAATCCGCCGTACATTTTGGCGCACCTCGGCGCCGTCGCCGAGGCGATGCGTCATCCCGCCGTGTACGCTTGGATGCACATCCCGGTGCAGAGTGGATCGAACGCCGTGTTGGAGGGTATGAAGCGTGAGTATACGGTTGAAGAATTTAGGCACGTCTGCGATACGTTGCTCGAGGCGGTTCCCGGTATGGTGATCGCGACAGACATCATCTGCGGGTTTCCGGGGGAGACGGACGAACAATGGAAGGAAACCATGGATCTCATCGAAGAGTACAAGTTTCCCGAAGTTCACATCTCACAGTTCTACCCGCGTCCTGGAACTCCTGCGGCGAAGATGAAGCGCGTTCCCACGCAAATCGTTAAAGCGCGCTCTCGAGAGCTCACCGCGCTCTTTGAATCGTATCAGCCGCACGAACACATGGTCGGTAAGACTGAACGCGTTTGGGTCAGCGATATCGCTCGCGATGGAACTTCTCTCGTCGCACACACGAAAAATTATACCCAAATCTTACTCCCGGGTGGAAAGGAGCAGCGAGAGCGTTTGATGGGCCGCAGCGCCATGGTTGAGATTCTTGAGTCGTCGCGCTGGTCGTGCAAGGCGCGAGTTTTAGAAGTCTTGGAGGCTGATCCGACCGTAGAGAGAGTTAGACTCAGCGTGATATCAAGCGAAGAGGAGTCGAAGGCAATTCGCGAGAAGCTCACCAAGGGTAAACGCGTGCGCGTTAAAAAGTCAGCACCCCTCGTCACGAATGGTTGTTCGACGTGTGGGAGCGATTCACCCTGCGGCTCCTCCGAAGGCACGACCACGTACGCTCAATATTTGACGGTTGAAAACATTCTCATCGCGAGCGCGTGCGTGGGTGCGCTGGGTCTCGCCTACGCCACGTATGCTCGTACTAGAACTAGCTAGACATTCTTATTACAAATTTACAAATTCTTTTCAGCGCGCAGACTTTCGCCCTCTGGCGACGAGGTACGTCTCTCTGCTCTCCGATCGAGTTGCTTTTGGTTTGAACCAGTTCACCTTTATAAAGTGAGGTTTTGCCGTCCTCGTCAACGTCTCCAAGCTTCCCTCACCCTCTAAGACTTTGACCACCAAGTCTCCACCGTAGCGTAGGACACCGCTCTCATCATCGTCTCCGAGCGCGAGATTCATCGCACACTCCGCCAAATCGAGCGACGCCAACGCGTCGACGCTCGACACTCCTCGCGTGTTCGCCATCATGTCGGAGAGCACCACATCGAACGACCTCGCGCCGCCGAGCTCTCTCGCGCTCACCTCCCTGACGTCTCTGACGAGCGTTTTCACTCGAGCGGGATCCACGTAGCGCATCCCTGAGACGTCAACCTCTTTCAAGTCCACGCCGACAACGAACGTATCCTTCGACGCGCGATGCGCGACCTGTATCCACGCCCCCGGCGCGCACCCGAGGTCGAGAATGCGCGATTTCCCGCGAAGGAGCGAAAACTTGGCGTCGAGTTCGGACAGTTTGAGCGCGCTCCTGGCGACGAAGCCGAGCTTTTTCGCCTCGCGCGCGATCGGGTCGATCAAGCGTCTGGCGTTGGACATCACATGCGTCGCACGGGTGAAAGAATGGTGCGTGGTTATGACAGTGGCGGAACGTTTTTAGGCGCGGCTCTTGTACGTTCCTTCTTCTGTGTTGACTATGATGTTGTCACCGATGTTGATGAACAGCGGGACGGTGACGACGGCGCCCGTCTCGATGGTCGCCGGCTTATCGCCGCCGCTCGCCGTGTTACCCTTCAAGCCTGGATCCGTTTGCACGACCTCGAAGGTGTACGGATTCGGGACTTCGCAACCGATGACTTTGTTGTTCCACTGCACGATGCCGCAGTCCATGCCCTCCTTGACGAACTTGTTGACAGCTTGCGGCGGCACGCGAAGCTCTTCGAAAGACTCCATGTTCATGAACATGTAGTCATCGCCGTCCATGTACGTGAACTGCATCAATTGCTTGCTGACCTCCGCGAGCTGAAACTTTTCGCCGGATCGAAACGTCTTTTCGTTTGTGTTCCCCGTGAGCAAGTTCTTGAGCTTGGTGCGCACGAACGCGGAACCACGACCGGGCTGCACGTGCATAAATTCTATTAACGATCGAAACAACCCATACGAGCGAGTCTTCGGTCAGTCTCTCGCGCCTTTGTCAGCGCTCGCGCGCGCATCGGAGAAACTGGATAAAGCGCCGCGCGTTCGCCCTCGACCCATCGTCGTCGTCTCGCACGCACCGGTGATCCTCCACGGCGCCGAATCGATCTCGAGGGAGAGACCGACTTTGAAATCGGCGGTGGAGCACGTGAGCGCTTGAACCTATAGCGAGAATCTCGTCAGTCATCGCTCGTCCACGCGTTGTCCAGCCGCCGAGCTCGGGCCCGACCGTCGGCAGCGTCTCGTAATCATCTTGACGCGTCGCCGCGTCGCTCGCGCGCGCGTCGACCCGGAGACGCACCTTAACCGGACCGCGCGCGGTGCGCTTCGCGACGCGCGGCGCCGGCGCGAACGCGCGAACGTTGCAGATGGATTGCGACGCGGAGAGCATGGCGAAGTGTGACGTCGTCGGGGTGAATTTTCGCTTTCTTGGGGCGCGAAGGGGAGCGGCGGCGTTACAAGAGGGCGACTATTGCTGCGATTGCGCGCGCATGAACACGACCGGATTGACGGTGGGTGATTCCGGTTGTGATTGATCGGTGAACGTGCGGACGAGCTGCGAACCGGATCGTGGGGTCATCGACGCCGACGCGTCGGCGTCGTTTGGAAGGTGGGCGGCGCGAGAGGCGCCGCCGACGCAGACTCGCCGATGGTGAGCTTTCGCGTCGTGGATCTCGTCGACGACGACGTCTGGGCGCGTGCACACGGATGGTAGACGTGCCGTCGTCGTCGATGATGGACGGGCGCGATCGAAGCTCGAGCGAGGAGAGACTTTCGGAGATATTTGCGGCGACTCGGGATCGGACGTCGCCAAAAACGCCGAGGCAGCCATCTGGACTTTGGCTTCCGGTCTCGAACTTCCCGCGGGATCGCGATCGGATTCCTCTTTGGCTTTACTCTTCCAGTTTGCGATGGCGATGTTGGCGTACGCCTGCGCTTTTCGCACGGCCGCGTCCATCTGTGACGCTCGCAACCCATGTGCCATCCACGACGAAATGGCGGGAGGACGGAGGTACAGATTGATTCTGTGATCTCGCGCGACGATTTCGAGATGTTTTTTGGTCGTCGTTGCCGTGAGTGCGTTCAAGACATCACTGTACGACGGTCGGTCGAGTCGCTCTGCGCGCGTGCGCGCGTCGAAGGGGTTCAATCGATCCCAGAGAAGACCAAAACTGCTCATCCCGCCGTCGTGCGGTGTGAGATCCCGGAAGCTTATGAAGTCCTTATCTTCGACGTCCACCACGATGACGGTCTCAACGCCCATCTCTTTTCGCATTACGTCCACCGGTACGCTATTCAAGTATCCACCATCGACGAGAAGCTCGCCGTTTTCGTCCCTGACGGGTGGTAAGAGCCCGAGAACGGTCATCGACGCCCTGACGCATTGCCACAGACGTCCAGAGGTGTGTACGGTTAAACATTTCTGATTCAGGTTCGTACTGCAGCAGAAAAAGTTGAGCCAAAGGTCTTCAATTGTCGTGTCCGCACCGACAGAACTCTTTATGACAGCGTCCAAGCCTTTACCGGAGAAGAGCGAGAGCAGCGGAAGCGTGAGATCGGTGAGAAGGTGATGGGGAGAGTTCAGCAGGTGCATGTTGTTGCGGAGCACCGGAACGATATGAGACGTCGACAAGCTCCGAGCGTACATACCGGCCGTGAGCGTCCCTTGACTCGTTCCTCCAATGCAGTCGATTGGGATTCCATTCTCTTCGAGCGCTCGAAGAGCGCCGAGATGAGCCAATCCTCCCCCGCCTCCGCCGGTGAGGATGACCCCGACGCTCTGACCTGAGACGTACCTCGCGAGACGCGACATGTCGTCTTTCGACGCGAGTCTCACGTGATGGTGACGCGCGAGCGTGCTTCGGCTCTGTAACCACACTTGTGTTTGCGAAGGAATACTTCCTGGTTCGTGAATCAGTACCAATTCAGGGCGCGCTGTGTTTCTCGCTCGCCAAAGCAATCGCTGTTCGTACAAGAGTGGCGTCTTGTTCTCGCGTTCGGCGTGAGCCACGACGAGAACACAGTCCGCTTGACTTGCGCAAACTTTACTCCAGCTCGATGAGCTCGCATCTGCTTGGAGAACGATGAATCGGTGGACTTCCTCCCTCTCCGCCATCCATCCGGTGACCTTTGAGCGATAAAACGAGTTGTCGAGACGACTCGTCGTTCCATCGGGAAAAATTTCATCAATCATTGATCTACTCAAGAGTAACGTGGAACCGAACATGGACAATGCAGCTTGCAACGCGAAAGAAAACTCATTGATTTTGGTATTTGGATCGGCAGGGATGAGACAGATGGTCACGAGCTCCGCACGCGATCTGTCGCCAGTGCGAAGATTATTCTGCAGCTTGCATGCGACGAGTTCCAGTAATCGGCTCGACACTTCCGGATGATAGGCGTTGATGAGCTTCAATGCCCCGTGAGACATTCTCACGAGCTCTGAGTCTCTTGAAGTGATCGCGGTCGAAGAATACTTGCCGTGTGCGAGTAGAGGAGCTTCGCCGATGGTGTCCCCTCGACCGCGCTCGCGAACAATCTCCTTGGCATCGTTCTCGTGACGTGGAAAGCGTAAACGCACGCGACCGCTGATGATGACGAACATACTCGTCGCATCTTCATCGACCAGGAAAACGTGGTCGCCGCTTCGCAGCCAGACACGATTGAGCCCGAAACCTATGAAGTTGCGAATCAAAACACCAAGAGTCGACGACGCTTGTCGTAATAAAGCGATGTATGCCTCCGTCTCTGCGCTGCACATTGTGTCGAGCGCTTCTCCTGTCACGACGAGTAACTCACAATCTTCGACCGCACGTTGAGTTTCCCTGAAAGCTGAGCGCGTCATGAAATGCGCAGAGCCAATGAGTTGCGGAGACTGCACGGCGCGACCGCGAACGCCGTCACCCTTCGGCCACGGCACGGCGTCGCGCGCAATCGCACCCTTTGTGAGAATATAAAACACATCCGTGGACAAACCTTCGCAAAACACAGTTTCACCCTTCTTGATCGTGTGGCGTTGCGCATATTTCTCCACCACGGGTAGGTGTTCTAAGAATTCCGAACCATCGAGCGAACACGCGTCGTCTGCCTCCGGTTGACCTCGAAGAAACTGCCGAGGCATGCCTAAAAAGTCAATCAACGAAAACTGCGCGACCCGCCACAATCGTGCGATCGCTTGTTTCAGGTAAAGTTGCAGCGTGTGCGGATGTTTCCGAACGAAATCTAAAAAGACTCGCTCGGACACGCGCACGACCTTTGCGCCTCCCTCCATCGTGATACAACTCACACTTCGCCGCGCGCTGTCGAGCACGTCGATATCCCCCACCGACTCCCCTTCCTGAAGAATGTTCGTCATCACCGGTGGCGCCCCGTTCGTCGATTGTAGATACACCCCTATCGAGCCCTCGACGACGATGTAAATCCCGCTCGAACTATCATCTCCCTGTCTGAAGAGCACCTCATTCGGCGGCAGCGTCTCCTCCACCGACGCCTCAAACAGCTCCCTCGACAGCTCCAGCTCGAGCACGCTGAAAAACTTGGTACTCGCGAAAAAATTCGGCGTCTTCTCGTCTGCTCTCTCCTCACCGCTCGTCGTCGCCCCAAAGTGCCCGGACCGCCTCGAATCCTCATCGCTCCAGAATTCCTCCTCTCGGCTCGAACTGCTCACCTCTCGCGACGCCACTCCGCCCACCTCTCGCAACACCTCCGCGCTGTCTCCGCCCACCGAACGCACGCCTCGCCTCGTCCGTCGTCCCCTCGTCCGCCCGTCCTCTCCTACGTCTCCCACGCGCCGCTCCATCGCATCCGCCGCGTCATCTCGGTCGTCGCCCGCGCCGCTCCGCTCGAGTCTCTCGTACGCCGCCACCGCCGCGCACGTCGTCGCGAGCGCCGCGGACGCGTACGCCGCCGCTTTAATCGCGCTCGTCGTCCATCTCGACCGCGCGCTCGCGCTTCCCGGCGGCGACATGCGCGCGCGACGACGAGTGCCGCGTCGGTAACGGTTTCTCGGGCTCTTGGTGGCGGAAAAAAAGGGTGGGCGCGAACGCGTCGTAGGGCAGACAGCGACGCCGACGCGCCATCGAGCGGACGCGCGACCGCGTCCGCGGCGAAGAGCGCACTCGTCGTCATGGCGCGATCCTCCATCGTCACCCTGGGGGTGTGCGCGATGGATAAAAAGTCGAGATCGAGCGCGATGCGCGAGATCCTCTCGAGATTAGAGTCGTACGGGGAGTTTGAGATCGTCATATTTGGCGACGATCGCATCGTCAACGCGCCCGTGGAGGCGTGGCCCAAGGTGGACGCGTTGATTTCCTTCTACAGCGATGGGTTTCCGTTGCAAAAGGTGGAGCAGTACGTGCGCATGCATAAACCATTCGTCGTGAATGAACCGAACGATCAGTGGACTCTGCTGGACAGGCGACTGGTGTACAAGCGGTTGCAAGAGCACGACATTCCCGTACCGAATCACGTGGTGGTGAATCGGAACGAATACGTCAAGAAGGGTGAGATTCGGAGGAAACCAAAGGGGGACGAGGTGGCGCTGCCGGATCAACCGACGTTTGAGCCGGAGGATTTCTCGCAAGACGAGGAGTATGTGGAGATCGGAGGGAAACGAATTTACAAGCCTTTTGTGGAGAAACCAGCGAACGCGGAGGATCATAACATTTTTATTTATTATCCGCACAGCGTGGGCGGGGGATATAAACGGTTGTTTCGAAAAATTGGTAATCAGTCGAGTCAGTATTACCCTCCTCCGGACGGAACTGAGACGCACCTTTCATACACGCCGGTGAGGGAGACAACATCGTTCATCTACGAAGATTTCATGTCCACAAACGGTACTGACGTTAAAGTGTACACCGTCGGACCGAATTACGCGCACGCGGAGGCGAGAAAGAGCCCGGTTGTAGACGGGAGAGTCCAACGAGACGAGACTGGTAAGGAGGTTCGGTATCCCATTCTACTGACTCCGGAAGAGAAGGAGATCGCGCGTCGCGTGTGCTTGGCTTTCGGACAGAACGTGTGCGGATTTGATTTGTTGCGTGCAAAGGGTAGAAGCTACGTATGCGACGTGAATGGATGGAGTTTTGTGAAAAAATCAAAGAAGTATTACGACGATGCCGCTGTGTGTCTTCGAGCCATGATTTTGAAGGCCGTGGTGCCGAATCACTTCAGCACTCGACCTGCAGAAAAAGCCGCTGCTTCAGCGGGTGTGGATAATTCCGAGCTCGAGGATTCCGAGCTTCTGTTAAAGTCGACTCGAGAATCGTCATCAGGACAGTCGGAGAGCAAGACTGATGACGAGCCGGCAGAGGAGCTTCGAGCGGTACTCGGCGTCATTCGTCACGGTGATCGTACGCCAAAGCAGAAGATGAAATTGCGTGTTACGAGTCCAGAATTGCTTGATTTGATGCTTAAGTGTACAAATGGTAGGACACGCAAGCAAGCCAAGCTGAAAACTCCTCAGTTACTCCAAGAGCTCCTGAACATTTGTAGAGACATTTACGCGAAATTAGCGCAACAACCTCCGTCTGTTGACCAAGCGAACGAAGAGGCTCAGGAAGAGCTAGAAGCTTGGAAACAAATTGTCTCCATTCTCGAGGAGGGTGGACATTTTAGCGGTATTAATCGCAAGGCTCAGTTGAAACCGTTGGCTTGGGAGACCATAGACACGGGGAACAGCGAATTTCATACAGAAAAGGTCACTGAGGCGCTTTTGATCATCAAGTTCGGTGGTGTGTTGACATATTTGGGCAAGTATCAGGCAGAGTGCTTAGGTAAAGCATTCAGAGTGCGTATGTACCCTCGTGGTAATTATTACGGTTCTGATGCGGATGGTTTGCTCCGGCTCCACTCAACGTACCGTCACGATTTGAAGATTTACTCTTCCGATGAAGGTCGAGTGCAAATCACGGCGGCAGCGTTTGCGAAAGGTCTTCTCGCTCTCGATACTCATCGTGGACAGCTTACTCCGATTTTGGCTTCCCTCGTCAACAAGGATGCCAAACTGTTGGATTTTGTCACTCACGATGTTGAGGAGGATATTTTGCACTCAAAACATAAATTGTACACCGCCATGACTAAGTCTGATAAGCCTGAAGATAGTACAGCTCCGACCGATGAGGACATAGGTGGTTTGTCTCAAACTCTCAGATTCGCATCCCTGAACAAGTTCAAGGTTGTGACGCAAATGGTGATGGCTGCGCACCGTTTTCAAAACGCGGGTGAATCATCCAACGCTGAGCTCAGAAACTCTCAGAACCTCACTCTTACGTCCGATCTCATGGGCGTACCGCAAAAACCGTTGCAGAAGCTCCAGACTGTGTACGAGCGTACGAAATCTATCGCTATACAACTCAGATCCATGCTTTCAGCGAGTCAGACGCGCTTTGATTCTTCTTCACCCAATACAGAAATCAACTGGGCTCACACTCGCTCTGCGGTCGCACCGCGTGGATCTCTTCCCAAAGGTGGCCTTCAGCAGTTAAAGACAATGATTGTTCCGGCTGGTGGTGAGTCATTCTTGCTCCTTTATTCGAGATGGAAGAAGCTGGAGCAAGATCTGTATCACCCAAGAAAGGGTAGATTTGACATCTCAAAGGTTCCAGATGTGTACGATGCGGCAAAGTACGACGCGATTCATAACGTACACTTAGGATTGGAGGGATTAGACATATTGTACGAAGTTGCGAAGGAGCTGGCCGATTGCATAGTACCGAACGAATATGGAACTACGGCGTCAACAAAGTTGAGAATTGGTGGCACCATCGCAAATAGTTTGATTGGAAAGCTTCTCAGTGATCTGAACAATACTCGAGAGGAATCTTTCGCTGTCGAGAATGGAAGACTCACTGCGACTGATATGCGACGCATATCTTTCACCGAAAAGGGTCCACTTTTGATTGAGGATGACGAAGATGAGGCGTCGAATTCCATGAACGACGAAGCCCGGCGAGAGCGGGAGGAAGCAGAGGAGGAGCAGGAGGAGTTGAACACGACTCGATTGAATCTACGACACGCAACGGCTCACGGTGTCCACAGTCCTTTCAGGCACGTCCGTACTCGACTCTATTTCACGTCAGAGTCTCACTTGCACTCTCTTATCAATGTACTTCAGTACGCTCACATGGATAAACCTCGAGTCGAGCAGGACCGAGGCCGCTCCCAATACAACACGGAGCAAAGTGAAAGCGATAAAGATGCCAAGATTTCGATGCGATCAACATCCAAGAAAACGTCTCGTCCCCCTGGATTGCCGCTTGGAAGCCCTCAAAAGGAAGAACAGCGTGAACCCAGTGCGTCGCTTCCCTCTGATGCTTCGTGCCACCTGACTCGTCCATCTCTGATCAATGAAAAGTTAGAAAAGCTGTTCAGACGTGAAAAGGAATTAGATTACCTCACACATGTTGTTTTCAGAATGTTTGAGCGCTTCCAGGTTCCACCTTCGGACCCAAGACGTTTCCGCATTGAAATCTTGTTTTCCAACGGGATCAATCTCCATCCCTTGAAGACAGATACTATTGAACTCTTCGGGAACAGCGTGGAGAACCATCCGCGTGACAATTCAAAACAAGAAGAAGTTGATATATCTGATGACCTCTTCAAGGAAATTCAGATTCAAAACGACGAAGTTATGCCTGAGCATGGATACCTGACGCTGGACACGATGGAGGAGTATCTCGCCAATTACAAGCGCAAGTACAGAGGAAACGATGCCTCGGACGGGACTCCGGGTAAGTCGGCGCGATCTTCGAGCGTGGGCAGCGAGACGCGCGTTAAAGCGGGACGCAATTTGTTTTCATTTTCAGCGGGACAGTAGTGACCACATATTAGGTTGTAAAACACAATAAATCAAGATATAGCAAGCGAGAACTACAAGCTGCGACGGGTGCGCGTTTGGATAACTTAATCACCCCGTTCCCAAACGAGCATCGTGCGCTTACCAACCATCACATCAACGAGCTGACCAAGGCGCGTGAAGACGGACTCTTGAACGTACGGCACACCATACTTCTCGCAGACAGCCTTGACGCGCGGTTGCATGTTTTGGTACGCGCGCATGGACATGTCCGGGAACATGTGGTGTTCAATTTGGTAGTTCAACCAGCCATGCATGAAATCGTTCACGTCACCACCAGTCTTAAAGTTGGCCGAACCAATCACAGCGCGAAGGTAGAAGTCATCCGATCGCGGCTTAGTCTCAGTCTCGAAACGGTAGATATCGTCTCCGACGTGGTTGGTGGCGATGATGATGAAAGAGTGCACGTTGGTGATGACGTCGGCGAGAACGGCCGTCATCCACCAAGCGAGCGCCGCCTTCGGGCCACCGATTGCGTAACCAATGGCCGGGAGGACAGCGAAGGACCACACCGCGTACGGCGCGAAGCACTTGAGGGTCTCACCGAGAGCCGAGAACTCACCCTTGAAGAGGCCTTGCGTCACAGTGAGCACCGTCGACGGAAGGTGACCAGTCTTGAACGGGTTCGGGGCTTCCTTACCGGCCTTTTGCGCCTCACGTTCTTTACGCGCGAACAGTTCCTTTAACGTGTTCGGCGCATAGTAGAACCACTTCCAAATGAGCGCGAGACCCGCGACTTGGAGGTAGCGCATGAACATCGGCGTGTTACCTTCGCGAAGCTCTTGCATGTTACGCTCGACGAGATCCGGATCGGCGTCTTCACCGAGCTGGTAGTGGTGAAGGTGGTTGTGTTCTACGTCCCAGGCCTCCGGGAGCATCCAATCCATCCAGTCGGTGCAACGACGCCACAAACCGCGCGCAAACTTTCTGCGGTGGAATCGTCCGGTGACTTCGCCGTTGGTGCTTTGCGCGGCGTTATAGCCACCGTGGCACGTGTGGTGACCGACCATGGTCCAGCGAGCACAAATGGCGGTGGACATGAGGAACGCAGCGATCGGGTTCATCCCGTTCAACCACGCCGGCATGTTCAAGCCCAGCATCGGCATCGCCGCCAGCGTCGCCAAGCCGCCGAAGTAGCACAGGTTCGCCCAGGTCAAGATCTTATGCAAGTGCTTCACGTCCGCCTCGAAGTGCTCCGGTGCCTTGTACTCCTTCTCAATAGCGCGCATCTCCGCCGCCCAGCCCGCCAAATCGAGTCCTTCACGCCACTTACCGGTCTCGTTGTACGCCATCGACGAACCCGCCTCGCCCGCGGCGTCCAGAGCGATCGCCCGATTCTTCACTCCCTCCTCACGCGCCGCTCGCACCACCGCGCGCGCACCTCTCCCCGCGATCGCAACGCGCGCTACGCTCTTCGCGCCCACACATCCTCGCACGCCTCGCATCGTCGTCGCCGTCGACGTCGTCGTCGACGCTCTCATCGTCATCATCTCGATCGTTCGAGTGCGCGCGTCAAGCCTCGCGTGGAATGCGTCCTTCTCGCGAGTCTCTCTCGCGACGAGTCGTTCGGTCGGACGTCTCGAACCTCGATGTCAGCGTCGTTCGCGTCGATCGAGTCGCGCGCGGTGGTCGCGTCGCCGTGTGGCGTCCCCCGGACGCGCGCCGTCGGACGGATAACAAACGGCGGCCCGACGTCGCGGCGCCGCCGACCGAGAGGCGTGACGTCGACCGTCCGTGTTCGGGGACGCGCGATAGATTTTTGGCGTGCTTCTCTACGGTAAATCGCACGGTGTGTGTAACCCGTAACGTCGATGAAGAGCCTCGATGGACGTCCATCATCGAGATGGGTGAGATGGGTGATCTAGTCGTGGAATACGGAGGGACCCCGCGCGGGCGTGGGTGATGTCATCGACGCGAGAGAGGCGAGATTCGCTGGGAGGGTTTTCGACGGGCGCTTTTCGACCGGGCGAGACGACGCCGTCGAGAGGCGCGGAGGCGAGCGAGCGGGCGCCGGGGGACGGGGACGGGTGGACGGTGTCGGAGAGCGCGGGAGTGGTGAGTGGTGTGGTATTCAATTCGTGTGACGTGCGTGATGCGTGCGCGCGATCATTCCTCGAACTCGGAGAAGAAGTCTATGGTGGAGCGAAGGGCGTCGACGAAGGCGTCGACGTCGGCGGGGGTGTTGTAAAAGTAGAGGCTGGCGCGGGCGGTGCCGGGAACGCCGAGATAGCGGTGGAGGGGCTGCGTGCAGTGATGACCGCTGCGGCACGCGATGCCGGCTTGGTCAAGGAGGGTGCAGAGGTCGTTGGCGTGGATGCCGTCGACGTTGAAGGCGCAGAGGGAGGCGCGGCCGCGCGCCGGGGGCGGGCCGTAAATGGTCACCTTGGGAAGGGCGGCGAGCTTCTCGTAGAGATAGGTGCCGATCTCGACCTCGTAGTCGTGGATGCGGTCCATGTCGATTTTGGTGAGGTAATCGCACGCCTCGCCGAGGGCGATGGCTTCGGCGATGGCCGGGGTGCCGGCTTCGAATCTCCCGGGCGGTTCCGCGTACGTGCTCTTCTCGAGAAACACGTCGGCGATCATCTCGCCCCCGCCCATCCAAGGGGGCATCGTCTGTAAGACGTCGATGTCACCCCAAAGGAAACCGATGCCCGTCGGTCCGCACATCTTGTGCCCACTGCCAACGATCCAGTCAACTCCCAGAGCTTGGACGTCCACCTTCATGTGGGGCAAGCTTTGGCACGAGTCGAGCAGCACCTTGGCCCCGACGCCGCGCGCGAGTTTGACGATTTCCGCCACGGGAGCCTCTCCACCGGTGACGTTACTCACGTGTGCCGTCGTGATGAGTTTGGTCTTTTCGTTCACCAACGATCGAAGCTGATCCATGTCCAGCTCTTGCGTATCCTCGGTGAGGTTGACGAATTTGAGCACGCACCCAGTGCGCTCGGCGAGAAGTTGCCACGGCACGATGTTCGAGTGGTGCTCCAACACACTCAGTATGATTTCATCCCCAGCCTTGATGTATTTCGTCCCCCACGTGTTCGCCACGAGATTGATCGCCTCGCTCGCATTTCTCGTGAACACTATTTCTCTATCCGTCTTTGCGTTGACAAAGGCGGCAATCTTCCGTCTCGCCAGCTCGTACGCATCCGTCGCCTTACTACTCAGATAATGCACCCCTCGATGAACGTTCGAGTTGTAATCCTTATAATAGAACATGTGAGCGTCCACGACTTGATTCGGCTTCTGGGACGTCGCCGCGTTATCCAGATACACCAGTCGCGCCCCCGATTCGGTGATTTGGTCGAGAATCGGGAAATCTCCTCGCGTTTCCTCCCCGAGCGTCGAGCTCGGCGCCCTGACCGCCTCGGCGGACGCTCGCCGGATGGCGAGTCCTCTCTTGCCCTTACCGTCCCTCGTGCATCGCCTCGACGTGGACGTCGGCGCGTGAGACGCGCGCGCGGAAACAGCCGCCATGGCTAGTCGTGACGTCGTCGATTAGTCCTCGAGGCCTCGCACGTCTCTCGCGCCGTCGATACGCCCGCGCGTGAGTGGACGCGTCCGAACGAGACCGCTCGACGGTGCCGCGTGCGTCGTCGTCACGAACGAACGTGGGATACGACGCGCGCGGAAGTGTGGCTGGAGGGGGCTCGGGTGCCTTGAGGGCAAAGAAGCTTCTCGCGGACGCGGGGATCGAGTTGCTAATATCGTGAGGATGACGGTCATTACACGAGTCTTCTAAGGTGATCGAGGGATCGGTCTAAGAGGTGCGCGAGGCACGGCGGCGGTGATGTGGGAAAGCGGGGACGATGGTCACGAGCGTAAGCTGCCACCGCTTCGGGCGCCGTTGCGAGACACAGACGGGAGCTCGCCAAAGTTTTCCTCCGAGTCGAATCCGGTGAGGATGGACGAGGAGGCTGCCGTGACGTTGGATAGTTTGCTCGATTGTCGCAAGTTGGTGCGCGCCTTTTGGGGTTTGGACTTTGTGCTCGACGGAAGCAAATCCGAGTTGCCGCGTTTTTGCGATCCTCCGAGCATCCGTCGCAAGGCGTCAGACATCGGGCTCTTCGGAGACCCACCGGAGAGAGTTCGTTGCAGACTTCCAGGGAGTTGCCTTTCGAGCGGTGACTGGTTGTACAGTTCAACGAGTGCGGGCACGGGATCACCGATGAGATTAGCGGCGATATCCTTTTCGCGCTCTGGCTGAGTGTGCTTCTCACAGAACGCTGTGTGTGACCGTTTTTCGCTGTCAATCACACGCATGTGACACGCCGCTCGCCGGCAGCAGAGTGGGTGAAAAACAATTTGACAGTGACCGAAGGAACAACGCATGAGTGTTCCGTTCGACCGAGTGCAGTGATTGCAAGATGCGTTCCGGCGCTCTCGCGGAACGCTCTCGATGCTGACTGGTTTGACGACGTTTGCGACGTTTTTGTCCAGGAGTGAGGCTTCCGGCACCCAACGCGCACACGCGACGTGACACCAACCTTTACCATCGACCGTCTTCTTAAACGCTCCGAGTTTCACAGGACAGAGTATGCATTCCACGCCTCGGTAGAGAGCCATCTTACCTTGCAATGTAACGCTCGATTTTTTCTCTGTCTTCGGAATGGCGCGCCCCGCAGCCGCGACGTCTGTACACACCCAGCAGAGCCAATTTGGCCCAATTTTACCAGTAATTCCGTAGCAGCCTAGATGAACGACGACTTCGCATTGACTGCATTTGACTGTCTGTTTCATCTTGGAAGATTCCGTCGTCCCGGCGCAGACACAACACGCAGCGTTGTCAGAAACAGAGTGAAATGGATCGAGAAGAATTTGAGACATCGGTGACCGAATCGGTGAGCCACCGAGGACGGGCGAACCACTCCTCGGTGTTCCGGATAAGCTGAAAGATTTCAGGTGACCTGAACTGCCGTCGTAGTTAGTAAGACCGAATATCTTCTTCACCCGAGCTGGAGCGGACTCAATGCCCTTCATCACAGCGCTGGCACTCGGGGGTTTGTACACCGGCAATTCAGTCTTGGGATCGGGGACGATCGCAGCAGAACCAATCTCACGCTTTGGCTTCGGCTCTCTTCGACCATCGCCGACTGCGGCTTTTGCCTTCTCGAGGGCTGCCAGTTGCTCAGCTTCTCGCTTTTCTTTCTTTTGCTGACGTTTGATCTCACGAATGATCGACATGTATGAGTTGGCTTCGTCGAGATTCGCCTTGCGTACTCCCTCCTCTTTGTTGTCTGCGTCTAAACCTTTTTCTATCGCCTCCTGAGCTCCCTTGACTCTCTGTTTGTTCAACTGGAGATGCCACAATAGCTCATACTGAAGTGCGATAATCTCAGCGTCTAGTTCATTACTTGGTGCACTCGCTAGGAGAGATGGATTCTCTCTGAAAGCGTTTTCCAAGCGTTTGAGCTCCTCTTTCGTTGATTTTTGTGACTTGCCTGACGTAGACTTGACGCTCAAAGATTTTGGAACCCCCGGAAGCCGCACGTCTTCATCCTTTTTCTTCAAACAGTTCACACTACCTCCATCGGTTCCACATTTTCTTGCCAGAGTCTTCAACTTGGCACAAACAGCACAGGGCTCTCCGTCAACAGCACTAGACTTTGGAGGTGTCTCATCGCCGAGCTTGAAGGAACGTTCTAATAGCATCGCAGTGTGTAAAGGCATGGTCTCTTCGGCACTTCCTCTGTCGAAATGACGTAAATCCGCATTCATTCCGAATGCAGTGGTACACTCGCGCTCCGCTTTTTCCTTAATGTCGAGAGTTTCTTCTTCTCCATCTAGCTCTTCGACATTTTCGCCGGCTGCCTCAGTGCCAAGGACAACCGTCGTTCCGGTGCTAGACGGGAGACCATCCGTGGCGGGACCGCCTAGACCTTGTTCCGTCAGCGTAGTCAAATTAGACGGTGTGTTCACGAGCCCGTAAGACACAGCCATGTCTGCGGGACGCTCATCAGGAAAAATTAGGCTTCTGTCTAGCTTTTTCTTCGCCTTTGTCGCAGCCTCACGCCGAGAATTCTGAAATTCGTTCACTCGAGAAGCACTTTCGTGACGGAGCCACACCCGCAAACCATCGAGAGTTTTATCCGACGTTTCACTCTTGACTGGACTCAGCTTTCCCTTTTTAGATCCATTACTTGGTCTCTCATGTTTCGACAGCCAAGTCGTCAAAGATCCTGGCGCAATCCCAATAAACTTTGAAATCTCGCGCAGTTTTCCCCCCTCATCACCACTCAGACCAACTAATACTCTAACTAACGTCGCGACGTGCTCGGGTTCAAGATTCTGCACGAGCTCGATTCCTAATTCGTGTTCCTGCAATATCGGGGCGACGAAAGGTTCTGCGGGAACCGCTGGAATAGTTCCGACAAGCGGTTTTTTCTCGCCTGCCTTGCTCGGGGAGGTCACCGTTGACGTCGACGGTTGTTCCCCACGTCTTCGATACGTCAAACCGGGAATTGGGATTCCAATCTTGTCTTCACCAACCTCAAAGTCTGGACCGATGCAAACCGAGTGAAATGCCGTGTCGAAATGCCAGGGAGTTGCCGGAGCTATACGAACTATATCTGTGGCGTGCACTGGACGGAAAAAGTCTTCAGCATAACGCCACCAAGGCGCAATCTTTTTCGCTTCCTTCTCTTCCTCTCCAGCGCCTCCAAACATCCGTTTTCGCTGTTCGCGTCAAGTTTACGTTCGTCAGTCACCTCCAACACGCTATTCACGCCACCGCGAGGTTGATTCATTGTAAACAGAAAATCACACTCATAAAGAACGCACCGATGAAGCCTTTGCCGCCGCTTTCTTTTCGATCTCATCTAAGTTCACCGCCTCCGAGACGGTGTAGGGTGAACGCAACTTCGGAGCTCCGGGACAACACTTGGGAAGCAATGCCGCGACATCCGCGAGATCCTTCTCTATTCTATCGAGTGCGACGCGAATGGACTCTCCATTCCTCCTGTTACCGCTCGTCGACGTCACGTCTGACCCCATGTCGACTCACTTCCGCGCCGCCAACGTGTGCGCTACGGACCCGTCGATCCACGCGCGGTCCCTCGGACGCTTCGCCGCAACGCGCTTCTCGTCCGCGGGCTCCTCGCTCGCGCGCGACGAACGCACTGCGCTCTCCCTCGACGTTTCTCACCGTCGCGAGACGCACGCGCGGACCCCCCCTGCGACGTCGTCGGCGAGGCGCGCTACGCCGCATTCGGACCCGCCCCGTCCTCGCGGACGTGGTGTTTCGTCTTCAAGAGCGTGAATGGTCACTCTGGTTTCAATTGAATCGAGACCGGTTTCGAAGTGAAACTGCGTCGATCATCGATCGGAACGATCAAGGATCGTCCCTAGCGTGAACTCTCGGCTTTAATTCAATCGAGACCGGTTTCAAACTGAAACTACGCATCGATCATCGATCGAATCGATTAAGGATCGTCCCTCTACTTGACTCTTTCGGTTCACTATTGGGTTCAATTGAAGCGAACTGGTTTCAAATTGAAACTGCGGATCGCTCAGATCGATCATGCGTCGTCCCCTTGGTTCACTGTTAGCTTTGATTAAAACCATCCAGGTTCAACGTGGAACGGTAGATCGATGAGCGAGGGACGGGAATTGATCGACCGAATGAGATGAAAAAAGGTGATCGATCGAGCGATCGATTGAAAGGTAAAGTTGAAACGTGAAACCGCGAGACGAACCGTACCACCCGAGCTCCGCGGCGCGGAGGACAGTTGGCGGCGCCCATGGGCACTGCGGCGACGGCATCGCCGTCGCCTCCTCTAGTAGTGATTGTGGTTGGTCCTACCGGCTCTGGTAAGACACGGTTAGCGATCGATCTCGCCGAAGCGCTCGGCGGGGAGGTCATCAACGCCGATGCTCTCCAAATGCACGAACAGTTGCCCATCTGTACGGCCCGCGTGCGACAAGAGGATATGCGCGGTGTGCCTCATCATCTCGTCGGATGTGTCAAGTATGGTGAGTACTTTGATGTCAGGGCGTTTCGAGAGCGCGCGGGGACGGTCGTGCGCGAGTGCATTGCCAATGGTCGATCTGTTGTAGTGGCCGGCGGGACAAACTATTACACTCAGGCGCTCGTATCCGACTCTTTACTTGACGTCAGTGTCACAAACGACGGAGACGATGAGAAAAAATACTTAGACGTCGAGAGTGACGCTTCAAGTGTGGGACGCAGACCTGCGAAAAATGTTATCCCCGGTGAAGATGACTCGTCGGCGTACGAGCGCCTCTCAAAAGTAGACCCGGACAGCGCGAATCGACTTCATCCGAACGATACTCGACGCGTGCGCCGTTATTTAGAGATATATGACACCACTGGTCAACCTCCGAGTGAGATATTTCGACAAAAACGCACCATGAGGAAGTTTGAGTCTCAATTCGACTCACTCGGATGCAAAACGGTGTTCATAGCCCTGAAAACAGCTCCCGAGGTTCTCGATCGCGTCATACGTCAGCGCGTCGAAAAGATGATCGAATTTGGTTTAGTTAACGAACTAGAGACGTTTGCACAAAAATATGGCGTTGAATCTGAAGAGAGTAGTCGAGGTGATGTGAGACAAGCTATTGGGTACGCTGAGTGGAAATCGTATCTACATTCAAGAATCCCACAGGGTCGAGACAGAATTACAGATGAGAAACTGGCTGAGATGCGAGCGAAAGCCATCGAGACGTCCATTCGAAACACGTCACGTCTTGCTCGGCATCAACAGACGCGTTTACAGGCGTTCGCTACTCGATACCGGTGGCCGATTCACTTTGTAGACGTGACGCAGGCGCTCGTCGCGTGGGCCGAGAAATCCGACACATTTGAGAAGGTGTGGTGTGACTCTGTGTTCACGGCTGCGCGCGATCTCTGCGTCCAGGTCGCTGACGGATCATCGAGACCAGAACAGTGCGCGAATGACGAACCTCTTGTGGATGAAACGTGGATTGTTCGAAAATGTGAGTGCTGTGACAAGACACTGCGAGGAGAAAACGAGTGGAATGTGCACGTCGCGGGACGACGACACAGACGAGCTTTGGTCTCCGCAAGGAAACGTCAGCGAGGAGAAATGGGAACGAAGCATCCTCAGAAGGATGACGTGAACCAGTCACTTTAGATAGATTGATTGATAGATAAATAGTTGTTGTTTAGAGTACATGAGTTACAAGAGCAGTGAACTCTCGTCACATTCCTGGTAATTTGGGAACGAGGACGGGAGTTTTCTTTTTGTATTCTTGATACGCCGGATCCTTCCCCCACCTGTCATTGCCCATCTTCTCTAAGATTGGTATCCCACTCATCTGGGTGAGTAGGTAGGTCACAAAGAATGGGGACGCGAACGCCCCAACCGCTCGACCAGGATTTGCTGAGGCCAAACCGTTCGCGGCAATCCCGGCAACTCCGAACCACATGCAAATCTCACCGAAGTAATTCGGGTGTCTCGACAGCGACCAAAGTCCGTGTTTGATGAATTTCCCTTTATTCGATTTGTCCGACTTGAAGATGAACTTCTGGACATCGGCGACGACTTCAAAAACAAAACCAAAGGCCCAAAACGCCGTCAACGTCCAGTCTCCGGCATTCAACTCAGACAGTTGCCCTGGTGTCCCGTTTACCAGGTACACGGGGAGAGACGTCACCCAGACCCAAACGCCCTGCAAAAACCAATACACCGCGAAGAGTCCTGGATTTTCCTTGACGCCGTCGAATCTTGAATCACCACCGTCCCTGTGAGCTCGAATCCCCAGAAAAATTCCCAAACGAGCGGTCCAAGCCATCGCGAGACCGCTCAGTAATTTCTGTCTGGGCAACATGGATGACGTGCCGAGCGTCAGCGCCGCCGTAGACGCGAAAGCCACGCTGCCGAGAATGTCATAAAACTTCTCCGTCTTCAACGCCGAAGCCACGGCCCACCCGACGAACTGTATCCCGAAATCCACGATCGCCGCGCCGAGTAACGAGCTCTGAAGCGCATCACTGCCGACCCACGAAGACGACATCGCGCACCGCTCGCCTCGACCGACGGTGCCACCGCCCGAAACTCTCGTTCCGAAATCGAACCGCCTCGAATGCGATTCTCCCCGTCTCCACCGCACCGGACGTCCTCTCGCGCGAGCCGCGTGCCGGCGCCCGTCCCCTGGGCCGCGTTCGAAGCTTGGTCCTTGCGCGCGCGCGTTGCCACGCGCGTAACCTCCGCCGACGCCGAAACGCGTCATCCAGTGTCGGGAATCGTTTCGGGCCACACAGTCCGACTCGGTGCCGACCGCGCTCGGCCGGCCGGCGAGGTCTCGAGAGATGTCGACGTCGAGCGCTCGCGTCGACGCGACGCGAACCGCATTCGCGGGGACGGGGGCGCGATCGCGCCGAGCGAGACGGTCGCGACGGACGGAGAGGCGGGCGACGGAGGATGAGCGGAACGCGCGGGTGGTGGAGCTCTTCGAAACTTCGTCGACGCCCATGGCGGCGGCGGCGCGCGCAGCCGCGGCCGCGGCCGCGCTGAAAGCGATGACGAACGTGCGCGAGACGTCTTCGGTCCGGGTGATGGGATCGAGTGTCAGTGGAGGGGTGGAAAGCGCCATCGCGAGCGCGGGGACTTCCTCGTCAGCGAGCGCCAGAGGCGTCGCGAGCGGTTCGAGCTCGGCCGCGCCGTCGAGCGCGGTGGGTGAGGGAAAAAGTGGTTCAAAAAGTGGCACAGAGACAATTTCGAAACCCAAGGCGGAAACGTTCAATCCGGGGAGCAACTTTTGGACGTGGACGCCTCCCGAGGCGCCTGGAGCGGATAAGGCGCCCGGGGCCCCGACTCCGAAACTTCAAAAGCAGACGGAAACGCGCGTGAGCGCGGCCGTCGCCGTCGCGGAGCGTCCGTTAGAGCAGTCTCTCCAGTTGGTTTTCCAGAGCGACATGGAAACTCCGAGCGAACTATCGTTGGATTTCGAGAGTGACACGGAGGGCAAGAGCGAGGCGACTGCAAAGATCGAGACGCCGACGGTCGAGTTGGAGGAGACCGCCACGGCTGTTCGCGAGCTCGGTGCGGACGGAGCGATGGAGGGAACGCTCGAAAACGGGTCGAGATGGTGGCGCGAGAGCGGTGAGGAGGAACTCGAGGGTGGAAAGCTGTGCAGATGGACTCTTGTTCGCGGCGCCTCGGCGGATGGATCCGTCGAGTGGGAGGAAAAATGGTGGGAGACGAGCGACGCGTTCAATTATCGCGAGCTCGGCGCTATGAAATCTGGAAGAGACGCTAAAGGCAACGTGTGGCAGGAGAGTTGGCGCGAACAGATCACGCACGACACCACGACTGGGTTTTCGAATGCGTCGAAGCACATCATGCGAGAGGCAAACAAGTGGGGTGCCCAGGCGGACGGCGCGGAGTGGCACGAAGTTTGGGATGAAAACTATTGGGGCGACGGTCGCGTACACCGCACGTGCACGAAAAAGGGTGCTATCGCCGACGGATCCGTGCCGGATGACGGTCATGGGAATCGATGGACTCATAAATGGGGAGAGGAGTGGGACGGCCACGGCGGTTGCGTCAAATGGACGGATTCGTTCGCCGATCGAGACGTCAGCGAAGACGGCGGCACCGGTCGCGCGTGGGGTGAGAAGTGGGAAGAACGCTGGGGTGCCTTCGCGCACAACGGCAGCGCGGGCAACCGCAGTGGAACCACCTGGGACGATCGAGACGGGCACAAATTCGAAAAGATGTGGGGAGAGGAACACTGGCACGACGGCCGCGTCCATAAATGGGGCTCCACCACCGATGGATCCGATGGTTGGGACACCTGGGAAGATAGTCAAGGATGGTGGGAACGCGCGCCGAGTTTCGGTTGGGACGAAGCCGTCTCACACTCTCCACAACTTCTCTCCGTTCCGCTTCGACCTCGAGCTCCCAGTGGTTCCGGCGGCTACTCTGGGAAAAAGAAAACCATCGGACGTCCTCCCGGACGCACCATCAAGCCTCCTCCCGGGAGTCGGCTTCACAATCCCGGTCAGTGATCTCACCTTCCGCTCGCACTCGCGCGTCACGTGCTCGCATCGCGCTCATTTGATAATTGTTGCGTGTAACACATGGTTTCGCATTTTTTCCACGCGCACCCCCGACCTTCCTCATTCCTTCGCGGGTCGTCCACGCCCTCGACGTCGAGACTCACTCGACGAAACGACGAAGATCATGCGCGTCGCCGCGATGTCCTCCCGGGTCGTCTCTCCCCGCGTCGCCCCCGCGTCGTCGTCGTCGTCGTCGTCGTCGTCGTCGTCGAGACGATTCGCCGCCGCCGCCGCGTTGTCCCGGCGAAACGTCACCGTCGCGGCGAAGAAGCGCGCGCCCAAGTTCGCGCCGCACGTCGAGTCGGATAACCTCAGATACGACCCCAACTCCTCCCTCGCGGACGTGTTGGCGAGGAAAGACGCCGAGGACGCGGCGGCGAAGAGCGACTGGGCTGACTCGTTGGCGGCGTTTCGAGAGGAGACGGCATCCAAGGATAGGATGCGGGCGGAGATGGGGGCTGAGATGGCCGAGCTTGAGCGAGCCGAGGACGAAGATTTGATGGACACGACGTGGGTGAACGAGGCGGGAACGGTGGCGAAGCGAGAGTTCGCGGGATTGGAGGCCGGTCAGGAGGAGGCGACGTTTGACGACGCCGAATACATCGCGTTCGGAGGCGAGGAGGGAGACGAGAGCGATGTGTGGAGCCCAACGGACGATGGTTTCGAGCTCTACGCGAACGAGTTCGAGGATGGGTACGATATAGATTCTCGAAACGAGCGAGGTCGAGGGATTCCGAGGGAGATGAGATGCTTTGACACGGCAAAGATTTACGTCAAAGCGGGCGACGGAGGGGACGGTCAAGTCGCCTTCCGAAGAGAAAAGTTCGTCCCGCAAGGGGGGCCGTCGGGGGGTAACGGAGGCATAGGAGGGGCGGTCTACTTCGTCGCTGATAAAAATATGAATTCTTTAGACGGCTTTAGAAAGAAAGTGCACCATCGAGCCGAGTCTGGCAAGCGAGGTTTGGGATCAAAGTGCGCGGGTCGCAACGGAAGAGACTTGGAAATTGCCGTTCCTCCCGGAACGATCATTCGCGACAGTAGGAACAAACGAGTGCTCGCGGAGATCACCAAGGCGAACCAGCGTGTTCTGCTCCTTGCTGGTGGAAGAGGTGGCCGGGGGAACGCATCCTTCAAAACGGCGAAGAATAAGGCTCCCATGATTGCTGAACTCGGGGAAAAAGGACTTGAATTCTGGGCAGAGATGGAACTCAAACTCGTCGCCGATGTCGGGATTATCGGAGTTCCCAACGCGGGAAAATCGACCTTGCTCGCGAGCGTGAGTGCGGCCAAGCCGAAGATCGCTGATTATCCCTTCACGACCATCGTTCCAAACTTGGGCGTCGTCGAGCGAGATTATGAAAGAATGGTCTTTGCTGACATTCCGGGTCTACTCGAAGGGGCATCAGAGGGCATCGGGTTGGGATTTGAGTTCCTTCGTCACACGAAACGAACACGGGTGTTGATTCACGTCGTCGACTGCACCAGTGAGACGTGTTTCGAAGCGTACGAGGCGATCAGGACAGAGCTTGAAATTTTCGACGAAGCCTTGCTCGACAAGCCCGAAATCGTCGCCTTGAACAAGGTTGACGATGTAGAGGCGACGGAAAGAGCTCTTCAGATGAAAGAAATGTTCGACAAGGATGGAATCATCTCTCACTGTGTCTCTGCGGTCACTGGAGAGGGTGTCGAAGAACTTCTCGCGGATGTTCAGGCACAGCTTCGGGCCCTTCCGCCCGTCGAGGACGAATGGGCAGCCGAAGTTGCGGACACTGGTCATCGTGCCGCCGATGGGAAGTCGATCGAAGAATTCTCCGTCGAAGACACTCCGTATGCGTTCATCGTCAGAGGAGAAGCGATCGAACGTTTCACGCAAATGACGAACTGGGACTACTTTGAGTCGTATAAACGTTTCGCTCGTGTTCTCGAAATGGCTGGTATCGATCGCGCTCTCGATGCCGCTGGGGCTGGGGAAGGCGACCGGATCTTGATCGGTGACTTTGAGTTCGAGTGGAGTAAAGATCGTCGCGATCGCACTCTCTACGAGACTTTCCAGCAGCGAGTGGCGGATGCTCCTGGTGCGCAACGGGGGAGCCGCCACTGGCCACACGCCGCGTAGTTTGTACTTTCAAAAGCAAATTCGACTTCATTTACGACGCCATCACATTTTCCTTTACATTCCTAAGATAGATGAACTAATTGTGTGAGAAAACTCTCTATTGACCCTCGGGCTCAGGCTCCAAGCGGATCATATCGTCGATACGAAGAATTGTGATCGCCGCTTCCGTGGCGAACTGGATACTCTTCACCTTGCTCAACGCGGGCTCGAGAATACCGCTCGCGAGG
>Ga0255762_10000312_pt1 | contig 42789 bp, 23 predicted proteins | sample 101ome_16_FD_179962 | JGI IMG/M metagenome (GOLD analysis project Ga0255762, IMG submission 179962) | Coastal salt marsh microbial communities from the Groves Creek Marsh, Skidaway Island, Georgia - 101401AT metaG (version 2) | ecosystem: Environmental > Aquatic > Marine > Intertidal zone >...
ACGACGACGACGACGACGTCGCCGCCGCCGCCGACGACGACGACGACGAACGCGCGCGTCGCGTCGACGCCGGGTGTCGATACGCCGCGCGCGTGCTCGGATCTACGCTCGGCGCGTCGTCCGCGGTCGACGACGACGACGATGACGATGACGACGCGGCGAGACTCGTCGCGAGGCGCGCGCGACGCACGCGCGGCGACGCGGCGGCGACGCGCGCCATGGATTTATGCGAACGTCTTCGACGCGATGGACGCGGGTTGCGACGACGAGGGAGTCTATTGCGGGCGTTGGTGGCCATCTCCGAGGACGCGGCGGCGCGCGATGGGGCGTCGATGTCGGCGTCGACGACGCGCGCGTTGGGCGGCGTGGCGAGGTTGGATTTGGAGGGAAAGTCGCGCGCGTTGGCGAGAGATAGCCGGTGGCGCGCGGAGACGGCGGATGGTGACGGTGGTGCGAAACGCGTGGGCGGTGCGGAGGCGGTGCGCGCGTTGGTGGGTGGCGCGCGAGGGGCGTTGGGCGTGCACTCGGCGGGACGACGCGCCGAGGCGTACGAGACGTTGGACGTCGAGTCGGAATCGAGAGGCGAGTGCGACGAACGCGATCTCGTCAGAGACGCGCTCTACGCGTGTCAGGGCATCGATGGTGAATTCATCGCGTTTTCTCCCGCTGAACAGGCGTACGTGATCGCGCCGAACGTGAACGTGTCCGCGGGGAGACGGAATCTCGTCAAGTGCGTGACGGAAATCGGGTGGTTGTTTAAAAAGGTGAAGAGGGCGCTGGGGGAGACGCGCGCGTCCGGTGTCGACGTCGAGGATGGCGATGGGAGCACGCGACAAGCGTTCAGAGCGGCGTTACAGCGAGAACTGGCGGATTATTATAAATTGATGGCGGTGTTGGAGTCGCAGGCGCAGCTTCCGATTGTCTCCTTCGCGACGAACGCCGACGGCGGACGCGGCGGAGATAGGTACCTGACGCTTCGTCGGTTATTCGTGTGGTTGGCCGAGCCGCTCAAGACGATGCGGACGCTCGCGATTTTAGTGGATGCCACGCACGGGACGCGCGGTGGAGGGATGTTGGCCGTGATGCAAAAACTGTCGCGACACGGCGACCCGTCGTCCACGGCGTTGGTTCGCCGAGTGTTGAGCGCGAGCGCGACGCCGTTTCTCGGCATGGTGCATCGATGGACGCTCAGCGGAGAACTGGAGGATCCGTCGCATGAATTCTTCGTGCGCGTCGATCACGCCGTGCCGGACAAGGATTTGTGGCGGTGTAAATACACATTCGACGACGACATGCTCCCGTCCTTCGTCACGCGCGAACAAGGGAAGACGATGCTTCGTCTCGGGAAGAGCATCAACTTTCTCAGACGATGCTGCGACGACGCGAGCTGGACACCGGAACGCTCGGAGATCATGAACGCGGTGGAGAAAGCTGGAGGCTTAGATTTCGAAAATCCAAAAGGTTTAGTGACGCTGATCGACGAGACGTCGCGACGCGTGGACGCCGCCGTCCGCCGCGTGCTCTTCGATCGCTATCAGTTGGGCCGCCACTGCGACGCGTTGAAACGATACCTGTTGCTCGGCCAAGGCGACCTTCACGAGTGCCTGATGGATCTCATGGGCCCGAGCTTGGACGAGCCGGCGAATTCGCTCAGTGTGTTCAAACTGAGCGGCACGCTCGAACAAGCCATCCGAAGCAGCAGCGCGCAATCGGACGCGCCGGAATTCATCGACCGTCTTCGCGTGCGTCTCATGGCGCACCTCAACGAAGAGGTCGGGTGGGACGTCTTCACGCTCGAGTACGTGGTGAATCAGCCGTTAACGACGATATTCACGGAGACGGCGATGAACAAGTACCTCCGCGTGTTCAACTTTTTATGGCGTCTCAAGCGCGTCGAGCACTCGCTGTGCGCGACGTGGCAAATGATGAAGCCGAGCGTGACGCACCTCCTCTCGTCCGAGGCTCGAGAAGTCGGCGCGTCTGGAGAAATGTTGGTGGAAATGATTCGAAACTGCCACTCGCTCCGCGGCGAGATGCACAACTTCATATCAAACTTTCAGTACTACGTCATGTTTGAAGTGTTGGAGACGTCGTGGGTCAACCTTCAGGAAAAGTTTGACGAAGACGCGGATTTGGACGAAATCATCGCCGCGCACGACGTCTTCCTCGACGCCGTCGTCCAAAAAGCGTTGCTCGGCACGAAATCCCAACTCGTCTTACAGACCCTCTACGCCCTGTTCGAGGTGATGATGTCCTTCCGAGAGGTGGCGGGCGATCTCTTGAACCTCGCCGCCGACGTCGTCGCCAAACGCGCGGCGACCCGCGAGCGCATCGCCGAGAGAGAGAAAGCCAACCAATGGGGCACGTACGTCGGCGAAGACTCCACCTCGGGTGATTTCATCGACAAGGACGAACTCGACGTCGCGCGCGCGCGTCTCACCGCGCTCCGAGACGAGTACGCGCGCGCGCTCGACGGATTTCTCAACCTGCTTCCGTTGCAGACGCACGTCGACGCGCGATTTCTCCTCTTTCGCCTCGATTTCTCCTCGTATTACGTCTCGCAGGGCATCGGTCCGGGAGACGTCTCCGTCGAACGCGCGACGACGTCATCGCGCGGCGTGTAATACGAACATCATTCGCAGGCGCTCGTCGGTCCGCCCGCCTCCACCCTCGACCCGCCGTCGGGTGGCGACAGACCACCAAATGGACGCACGACCGATCGACGCGACGCCGCACACATCGACGCGCACACATGGGCGGAGGAAACTCGAAGCAACGACAACCGAGATCGGTGATCATCATCTTCGGCCCGCCCGGGGCTGGGAAAGGTGCGCGCGCCGCGATGAAGACGTCCGTCGTCGTCTCGGACGATGATGAGTGATGAAGACGATGAGCACAGATTCCGAAGATTCGATCGCGAGGGAACGTGAGACTGACGATGACGTGTGCGCGACCGTAGGCACGCAAGCGCCGAAGATCACGGATGCGTTGAACATTCCGCAGCTCGCGACGGGGGATATGCTCCGCGCGGCGGTCGCGGCGGGCACGGATGTCGGAAAGAAGGCGAAGGAAGCCATGGATAGCGGCGGATTGGTCACGGATGATATCGTCGTCGGTATCATTCGCGATCGCATTCGAGAGAAGGATTGCGAGCGAGGATTCATTTTGGATGGGTTTCCGAGAACGATCGAGCAAGCGAAAAAGCTGGATGAGATGTTGAAGGAACGCGGCGAATCGGTCGACGTCGTCATCTCTCTGGAGGTTCCGGACGCGTTGCTCGAAGAGCGCATCTGTGGACGATGGGTGCACAAGGCGAGCGGACGATCGTACCACGCGACGTTTAACCCGCCGAAGAGTCTCATTAAGGAGAAGGGTAAGCAGGCGAAGCCGAAGAGAATGTTCGACGACGTCACCGGCGAGCAACTCGAACAACGCAGTGACGACACCAAGCAAGCGCTCGTCGCGCGTCTCGAGGCGTACCACAAGCAGACGAAGCCCATCTTGGCGCACTACGAATCCGTCGTCACCGCAATCGACGCCGCGCAAGAGATGGACACCGTGTGGAAGTCCATCGACGCCATTCTGCCGCGCAAGTAGACACGCGCGCGTAGTTCACCTGTGTAGGCTACTTGCGTAAGTAGTCTACGCGAGTGCTTGTAATAACCAATAAACGCGAATGGTAACGATTGAGTGTGAGATGCGCGCACCGCGCGATTCTAAACTTCTAAGACGTGTGTTCTCACGAAATGCACCGTAAGATTTGGCGATAGAATCGAATTCTTGAATACATTGTTGAGTAGTGGCGTGTCGAATTCGTCTACGAGCTGTAGCTAAAAAAAATTCGACAAAAGATGCAGACGGGCGACTATTAGTTGATCTTGACCGGGCGGTCGTAAATCCAGCTGAAGGTCTCGTTCGCAGCCGGCTTCTTCGCCGCCTTCTTCTCCGCGAACGCGACGAGCTTGCGGATGCGCGCCGGTTGCTTCATCAAGTACTCTTGCGCCGCAGCCGCCTCTCCATTCAATCCCGTGATGTTCGCGATGTCCCAACGCTTGTTGAGGTGGTCCATGATGTCAGCGTAGTCGTGACCAGTGTAGACACCGGAGCGCTCGGCGACCGCGGCGAAATCGGTGAAGAGATCGCGACCCGTGCGGGCCTTGTGTTGGCCGTCGCACATCATGTGCGCCGGCATGGTGATCTGCTTCTCCATCATGTCCGCGTACGCGAGAACGGCTCCGTTCGGGTCACGCTTGATGACTTCGTCGATGATGCGCTGGTACGCGATTTCGTGGCGCCCCTCGTCGGCGGCGATGATACCGCACATCTTCGCGAAGTCTTCGTCGCCAGCCTCCTTGGCCAAGCGCGCCGTGTTCCCGTGCGAAATCTTCGTCGCACGCTCTTGGAAAGACGTGTACACGAAACCGAGGTACGGGTTGTTATCCGTCTTCGGGTTCATACCGCTACCGATGAGCTTTTGGATGGTGGTCTCAACAGCCTTCATGTTCACCTTACCCGTGCACCACAAGTACTTGTTCATCAAGTCGCCGTGACGGTTCTCTTCGGCGGTCCACTTGCGCGTCCACACGGCCCACGGATGGTCGTCCGCGCCGGACATGTCCTTGGTACCTTCGAGGGTGTTTAACATGTTCATGTACGTCGGCAAAGCCTCCTCGGTGATCATGTCACCGATGAGGACGACGAAGAGATCGTCGGGGATGTTCGCGGCGCGCTTACGAATCTCCGCCACCTATCCGTCCGACAAAAACGACGCACGTCAGTCATCATTCACCATCGATTCGTTCGACCATCACGAGTAGAGCGATACATCGTCTCACCGCACACCCGCGCGCGTTCGCGACTCCCTCCACGACGCAGCGCCCCTCTCCCTCGCGTCTCGTCCCGGCGATCCGCGCGAGGTTCCCGCGCGAGGTCTCTCGCACCTGATCCAAAAAATCATCCTTCTCCGGATGCGGCAACCAATCTTGCGGCTGCCAGTTGGTGTCCGGATCCTTCAACAATCCGCTCAACTCTCCGCTCGCGAACGACGCCATGTCCTCGATCACCTCCCGTCGCTTATTCGTGAGCCCTCGCATGGTGCTCTCCGGGTCGTTCCCGTCCTTGACGAGGATCGTCGGGCTCGCCACCGCGTGTCGCGCCTGTCTCGCCCCCCGCGCGCGCATCGGTCGCGCGCGCGTCGTCATCATCGTCGTCGTCATCGTCGCCATCGTGCTCCTCGGTCGTCGTCGTCGGGCGGCGCGCGCGTCGAGTGACGCTGGCGAGGGCACGCCGCGCGCCGCGCTGGACCGCGCGCACGACATCCACCCACGGTTCGATCTCGCACTGACCACAGTACGATTTTCATACCCATACTGTGTTCGTGCGTGGCGCCGTGAAGAGATATTTTCGCGCCAAAAGGCGACCTTTCGCGACGTCGGGTCGTCGTCGTCGACGTCGTCGTCGTCGTCGTCGTCGCTCGCGACGCGCGCGAGTGGCGGACGCGCGTCGAGACGCGATCGATCGACGCGGCAAAAATTAATTCGAGTCCTCGTCGTCGACGTCGGGGAATATTCGCGCGTCGTCGTCGTCGTCGTGGGTGGCGTCGAGATCGAGTTCGAGCCCCCGTCGAGTCGAAGTCGTCGGGGAATATTCGCGTCGATTCGACGTGGTGAATCGTCGTGCGCGCGCGGGAGAGCGACGCGCGAGGGGAGGATGACGGCGCGAGCGGTGGTGCGCGTGGTGACGGAAACGAAGGGACGCGGCGATGTCGATTCGTCGTCGGGGCGGACGTACACGCGGGAGGAGGTGCGACGGAGCGACGGATGCGGGGGTCGTTCGAACCTGGTAATTCTCGAGGCTGGGGTGTTCGACGTCACGGCGTGGGCGAGCGAACACCCGGGTGGACGCACGGTGTTGGAGCAATACGCGGGACGGGACATCACGGATGCGTTCGCGGCGTATCACGGGGGGGATAAGCGCGTGCGGGCGAAGCTGGAGGCGATGCGCGTGGGCGAGACGTCGCCGACGAACACCCACGGCGAGGCGCCGAAGCACGTGAAGGCTTTTCGAGAGCTTCGAGATCGCGTCGAGGGGGATACGAGTGATTTGAAGAGTTCGATCGGTGATTATACCTTCATCATCGGACGGCTCGTGTTATTTTTCGGCGTGACATTGGCGTGCGTGTTGGGCGAAAAGTCTGGTTTTTGGACGCACATGCTCGGCGCGGTGTCGTTGGGATTGTTTTGGCAGCAGAGCATGTTCATAGGTCACGATGCCGGACACAACTCGATCACATTCGACAGGAAAAGTGACGCCATGATCGGTTGGTGCGTCGGAAACATGTTCAACGGCGTCGGGATCGCGTGGTGGATGGCAACGCACAACGTGCACCACTGCGCGTGCAATTCGGTGGAGTGCGACCCAGATATTCAGCACATGCCCGTGTTTGCGGTGTCGGAAAAGTATTTCAAGTCGGTATATTCGTTGTACCATCGTCGACGAATGAAATTCGACAGAATCGCGAAATTCTTCGTCAGAGTGCAGCATTACACCTTTTATCCCATCATGGCTGTCGCGAGAATCAATCTGTATCTTCAAACGTTGATTTTCCTCGTCAAGGCCGAGCGCGTGCGCAGTCGCCCGGTAGAGTTTCTCACCATCGGTATGTTCTTCACGTGGTTGAGCGCACTCATCGCGCAATTACCGGAAGGACATCGCGTGCCCTTCTTCTTCCTCTCTCACGCCGTCGCCGGCGTCATTCATGTGCAAATCTGTCTCTCGCACTTTTCGCGCGACGTGTTCGAAGGCCGTCCCGAAAACGACGAGTGGGTGTCCATGCAGCTCTCCGGAACGATGGATATCGACTGCCCATGGTGGCTCGACTGGTTCCACGGCGGTCTTCAATTCCAGACCGAGCACCACTTGTGTCCTCGCGTACCGAGACACAAATTAAGAACGTTTCGAGATAACGTCGTCAAACCCTTCGCCAAAAGGAACGGCCTCGAGTTACACTCCGTTGGTTTCTGGGCCGCCAACACCGAAGTCTTCCGCACCCTGAAACTCGCCGCCAAGGAGTCTCGCTGGGCGACACACTTTGCCGCGGCGTCTCACCTATGAGCCGCTCGGCGGTCCCTCCGGACGCCGCGTCTTCGCGTCTACCGACGCCAGCCGCAGGTTTTTACACTTTAGTTGTAGTAGAGGCGCATTAGTGTCTCGTATAGACGTAGTGTCGTATTGTCTCTTTTGTAATCTACCGCACTGAGTTAACAATGAAACCATCGAGGTCAATATCCCCGAGCGCGGCGACGGCGGTGTGTGGGCGGAATCCCCTCGGAATTCCCACGATTGAGATCCGCGCGCGCGACACAGCGCGCCTCGCGAGAGCAAGCGACGATGGCTGACGAAAACGAAGCGCAAGAGATCGACGAAGATAACCCTCGCCGCGCGGCGGTGGCGGAGGCGGACGCCGCGGCGGCCGAGGCGCAGGGAGAACCCGCGCCCGCCGCCGATCAGGCGGTGGACGATGCGCCGCCCGCGGACGCGATGGCCGGCGGCGCCGCGCCGCCGGATCCCAAGGATCTGCCTGGGGTGTCTGTTCTCGTGCGAAACATCTCGTTCGACGCGCGATCGGACGATTTGCGCGACGCGTTCTCCAAGTACGGAAACGTGTTGGACGTGTACTTGCCGAAGCACCGAGACACTGGCCGGGTTAAGGGCATCGCGTTCATCAAGTTCGCTATTCAAGCCGAGGCCGACGAAGCGGTGGACAAAGCCACGGGTACGGACTTGCTTGGACGGGAGATTCGATGCGAGATCGCGCAGGATCGCCGTAAGAGCTCGGACGAGATGCGGGAACGCGGCGGCGGACGCGACGACCGACGCGGCGGGTACGGTGACCGACGCGGAGGTTACGACGACCGACGTGGCGGACGCGACGACCGACGCGGAGGCTATGACGATCGACGCGGTGGATATGGTCGTCGCGACGACCGGCCGTACGCTCGCAACGACCGTCCGCGTGGAGTCTGCTACGCCTGGAAAGAAGGAAGGTGCGATCGCGGTGACTCTTGCCGCTTCGCGCACTCTGAAGACGCCGATCGTGGTGGACCTCGCGGGTACGATGACCGAGGCGATCGTCCACGAGGCGTGTGCTTTGACTGGCAAGCCGGTAGATGCGACCGCGGTGAATCCTGTCGCTTTGCTCACGAAGGTGAGCAACGCGCCTAAGGTTTACGAAAGAAGTTTTGAACACGAGTACAGTAGAAGTTTACAATGAGGTAGAAGGTGACTATGACTACTAAAATCTAATTGTTGAAAAAATCGTATTACGCGATGGTTCCATCGCTCTTGTGAGCAAAGTGTTTTTGCTCGCGCGAATCATAACGTTTGAGGTTAGCCGCGAGTTAAGAAGCTGGATGACTCTCTTGTATCTTGTTTGCTTTTGCTGAAGAATCTTCAAGAAGGCTTTCATGGCGAGAAACTCAATTTGCTGATTAGAGATCCCTCCCGCACCACGGCGGTCTGTGAAACCACGCGTCATGCTACTTTGGCGTTGAATTAAGATTTGGCCGAATCGTATGGCTTCTCTTATCGCCCGAAAGAGCGCAACCGGCGCGATTTGATCGCATCCGGGCACCGTGGCAGCAGCGACGATGTAGCTGTGTGTTTTCATTGCCGCCATGAGGAATAGTTGGAACACGTTCACGCGAACTGTCACCTTGCCATTGATGCTCTCGTCGTAAAATATTGCCGCACACTTTGGCTTTAGGAAGCCACAAATACGCTCGGGCAAACGCGTCCATGCCTTTCTTGCGAGAGGCAAATTCATCGACTCTCGAACAAATTCTCCGGAGTACCGCGAGTAGTCAACCATCACTTCTAGAGTTAGACAATCTATCAATAGCCCACACCAAGGAATGTAGTCGCGGCCTTCTTCGCTCTGATACGTCCTCTTCTCAACGATCGCACCGTGCGTGAAATTACTCATCGTCTTTTCTGCATTCAAAGTACATCCATGCTTCTCGAACCCTTGTTTGCACGCGTCAATGAAATCTGCCGCCTGCTTCTCATCCGTTGCGATTAGGAGCATGTCGTCCATCCATCGGCAAACCGTTGAACATTCAGTACAGAACCGACTGATGAGTTTGTACTCTTTCTCGAGGTGACCGTAGAAAAGACTGCATAAGAGCGGAGAAACGATTGACCCCTGAGGGATGCCGACCGTTTGCAACAAGTATTGACCTCTAGCACTCACAACGTTTTCATGCAAGTGCGCGCGCAAGAGAGGCAGAATGTTTTCCTCCGAAATGTGTTTTGCGAAACCAGCATCGACGACGATAGAGTGCTTACTTTCTCCCTTGAGAGCAGTGACCGACCTTGCTTTGGTCGCGTCGTCTGTACTCGGTACGAGCGGACCCGGAACGTTGTCGGGTTTGTCGCGAGGCAATGAAGAAATCGATTTCTTATACTTGGCCTCACCGTTGGGTTTCACGACTGCGTAGTGCAGCGTTTGATAACAAGAACTCGATATGAGTTCTGTGGTGACGCGCTCCAGCATTTCAAGCGGCAGGTTGTCGAATGCACCTGTGATGTCTGTCGCGATGATGTAGGCCTGCTTGCAACGTCCAAACAAACGTTGGCGACGAATCGTGCGCAGACACGGGCCGAGGCGAAGCAACGCGCCTTGGTAATCACCGACAGCTGCACCCATGATGTCAGGATTGGTGATTGTTTCATGGTGCAAAACGTCCTGTACATCTTTCAAACGCGCGTTGATAGCCTCAAATCGTTTCAACCGTTGTACGTGAATCTTGCTCGACTTGAGCGTGACAGTCGTCGGTTTGTTCAGGGTTGCGATGGGGCGAAGACCCGACGTCTTCGGGAGAAAACGCATGTTTGAAAACCCCAAATTCGCAGCGTTTGCTCGTTCCAACATGTTCGTGAACTGCTTCGCACTGAGACGCTTGTAAGACGTCTGCTCCAATTTCTGTAGCGTGGCCGTCACAAGACGAACCCAGACCCCTTTTCTGTAAAAGAATATTCTGTTCTTCGTTGTCTGTGCATCGGTCACGTAAAAATGAGCCCTGATTACGGGAAACACGATCTCGGTGACGAGCCAACTCATCCACTTCGTCACCATCCTCCGTTGACTCGCTTCGGCTTGACCGGCGTTACCGGCATTCGTCGTCTCCGCCTTGAAACATTTGAAATCGGACGTGCGAACTCCTTGCATGAGTTCGTGTAGAGTTAAACGCTCGTACCGGCGCATCGATACAATCCTCTGTACCGATTCTCTGAGCTTGCTCTGCGTATCCTGGGACCCGAGCAGTTCGGCGGGAACGATGCTTTCAAGAACCTTCCACACGAAAACAGCGACGCCGCGCGGCGGAGTGTACGAGGACAAAAGCGATTCTTCGCTCACTGTTTCGATTTTCTTCGCGGACACGACCAGTCCGCGAGGCATGGGTGCGTACTTATTCAGGAGTCTCGCGAAAGGACACCGCCTCGTACGTTCCAACATCTCTCGCAGCGCCGGTAACAGCTTTGTTCGATACTTTCTCGGTATTCGGTACGTGCTCTTCGCCCTATTGAGCGCTTGGACTGTCTTATGTCTCTTCGACGCTTTGATCAGTTTTTTCGGCTTGAAAATCATATGGTACAATCTTCGCGATCCGCGCACGCCCGTTCCGTTGCAACGCAAAGGATGGGAAGACGGGAACCCAGGCTTCTTTGTAAAGCTCGAACGGAACATGAAGACTCCTCTATCGAACACCTGATCGGCGAGTTTAACGACGTTATCACGCGATGCGTTCGACGTCCGACGCACGCTTCGTCCACTTTTCACGTCATCGCTCCCCTTTTTGCACGCTTCGGGATCAGCACGTACATCAACGCTCGACGGTTCTTCTGTCTTTCGACGTTGCTTTGCGGCATGGCGGCGAAACCAGCTTGGCTTCCTAAACGACTTCTTCGTCGACTCGGAAGCGTGCGGTTCGTCCGGTTCCTCCTGTGTCTGCATGATGTCTTCGCTGCTCGACGCTGACACCGCGTCTTCATCGCGCACGCAAGCGCGACCGTAAAGATCGCTCAATCGAATGACCTCTCGAACGTCGGCGGACGAAATGAACGGATTCGCGGTTAGCGTCGGCTCTTGTTCACACTTCGACTCCATCACTCTATCGCTCGATTCGATGCTGTGTGCTTCGTCGCTAGCGCGTTTCTTTTCCGACCGTTGTCGCCGTCTCTTTTGCGCTCTATCTTTACTGGTCGCCATCGCCTTCGCCACCGCCCTCTTCCTCCTCGTGTCTGTCATCGGGTACCCGCAAATCTGCAGCAAAGGCGCGTCGTCATCCGAGCCCACCCGTACGAACACGCTGCAATACAATAAAATGTACATCATCATTCCCGATCCAACTCGCTCGCAGAACGTCTTCCAAAAAGGCGACTTGAACGCCTCATACGCGCTCGAGACGCACCGCACGCTCACCGCCGTCGAACTCCGCAGCGGCGTCCCGTCCCTCTCGCGTTCCGTCCTTCGACACATCCCCTTACACAACACGTTCTTCGGGCTCGCCGACGCCCGAAACGAATGTTCGATCGCCGATTGCACGACATCCGCGATATCTCTCCCATTTTCCTCCACGATCCTCTCCGTGATCATCGGCGCCGCGTTCGACGCGAACGCGTACGTCGATCGCGACACCGCCTCCGCGTACGCGTCGTCGTCCCCTCGTCGACGAAGTATCGGCGGCGCTCGTCCGACGTTCGCGCAAAGATCCTCGACGAGTTCCTACGAATCGATCACCGCGTCTCGTCAGTCACCTTCGCGTCTCGTCGGTCGCCCTCGCGCGCGCGCGTTCAAACCGGGCACCCGCGTCGCCGCTCGTCTCTGAATCGACGACGCCGTGTCTGGACGCGCGCGCGCCGCACCTCGAGCGTTCGCACGCGATCGTGCGTCGCCGTGAGCGCCAACGGCGGACGCGCGCGACGTCGCCGCGCATCTCTCGCGCGCGTCTCGCGCGTCGGCGCCGCGCACGCGCGCCGCGCGCGCGCGACGTCGACGCGCGCGAATGATTTTTGAATCTTCGACGCGCTCGTCGGCGCCGCGCCGCGCGCGCGTTTCGACGGCATCGCGCGCGAGCGCGACGGACGCGCGTCGTCGTCGGTGTCGACGTCGTCCCCCGCGCGCGCGATCGATCGACGACGGCGACGACGGCGGCGCGCGACGCACTGCGGCGCGTCGACTTCACGTCACTTCACGGCATGCTGCGCGTCGTCGCCTCGGCATCCGCCACCGCGGTCGCGTGCGCGGGCGCCGTCGTCGGGTACGGCTACGCGCTCCCGCCGCGCGCGTGCGCGTGCGAGACGGTGAGCGCGCGCGCGCGAGAGGCGGCGTACGAGCGCGAGGCGGCGAGCTTCGACGACGCGGTGGCGTCCTCCGAGTACTGGTCCGGCATCGAGCGCATGCGCGCGCGGCTCGTGTACGCGGCGCGAGGGGAGGTGTTGGAGGTGGCGTGCGGTACGGGGCGAAATTTTAAGTACTACGATCCGACGAAAGTGGTGGGCGTGCGCGCGATGGATGCGTCCGCGAACATGGTGGCGGAGGCGTCGAGGAAGCTCCGAACGTCTCAAGGGACGACGGTGGCGACGACGGTGACGCGAGGCGACGCGCAGGCGATGCGAGAGGTGAAGAGTGGGACCATGGACACGGTGGTGGATACCTTTGGGTTGTGCTCGTACGATGATCCCGTGGGGGCGTTGCGAGAGATGGCGAGAGTGACGAAACGGAACGGACGCGTGTTGCTCATCGAACACGGGAGAAGCGACTACCGGTGGTTGAGCAACATCTTGGATCACTTTGCGGATGCGCACGCGAAGCGATGGGGATGTTATTGGAATCGAGACATTCTCGCGCTCGTCGAAGACGCCGGACTGGAGGTGACAGAGAAGACGAGTCATCATTTGGGGACGACGTTTGTCATCGAGGCGAAACCTCGCGCGGCGAGTACGTGAATCGATTAGTTTATTAGACAAATTAAATGCTGCTAACGTGCTGTAACTTGGAATGTACACCTAATAGTACCCGACGGAGAAAATAGTGCGGAATCCTCCTAAAACGGCGATGACGAAAAAATACGTCACCGAACCGGTGAAAATATAGGAATCAAATCGATCCAGCAGACCGCCGTGGCCCGGAATCAAGTTTCCGCTATCCTTCATCTTCGCGTTTCTCTTCATGACGCTCTCCAGCAAGTCACCGAACACAGAGGTGAAGAACACCGTCGCGCCTAAGAATGCACCTTGGGCACAACTTCCAGGCCAACCCATCACGACGAACAACAGCGCGCACGCACCGGTGCACGCCAACAAACCGCCGACCGCTCCCTCGACCGTCTTGTTTGGGCTCACCGCCGTGAGCTTGTTCTTACCAAAACTTTTTCCGAACGCGTACGCGCCGACGTCGGCGCTCACGACTGATAACGCGATCGTGATCGTCGCGGCGAGGCCCAGAGACCATATCTCGGGGCCACCGAGCCACGCCGGCCAGGAATTGAGCAGACTCCCCGGCGCCGCGAGCGGCACGCCGCTCATCCCGCGAAGTTTCACCCAAAACGTCGGGAGGAAACCCGCATAAATCAAGCCAAACAGCGAGGATGAAAATTCGTTAAAGTGCGACTCTTCGTTGACGATCAAAGCGGCGGTGATCGCGGTGAATGAAATCACGGTCGCGACGATGATGGAGGTCATTCTTCCGCCCGTGTAGTGCAAAAGGAGCGGAAGCGACGCGCACGCCAACGCGCACAACTTCATGCACCACGCCGGCGGTGGATACGGAAGTTCTTTATTCATCGCTCGCACCATGGTGAAATACTCCAAACACGCGGCACCGTTAAACGCCGCCATAGCGATCGCCCACGGCCACCCACCCGCGAAAATCACCACCGCCGCCGCGCTCAGCATGAACACCGCGCTGACGGTGCGCTTGACCAGGTCGGACGCCTTCTTCGGCGTCTTCACGGGCGCCCCCTCCGCGGCGTCCGACGCGGCACCTCTCGCGACGCACGACCGTCTCTCTCCCACGACGTCTCGATCCATCATCCAACCGGCGCCCAGACTCGACGCCGCGCATCGTCGAGTCGTCGTCGTCGCGTCGACGCGACTCCACCCCCTCTGTCCAACCAACCCTGAAGCGCGCGCCACCGTTCGCGCGCGTCCGACGTCCGCGCGCGTCTCCACCACCGCGCGCGCGCGCGCGCGCACGACGCCTCGCATCATCCCACCTCGCGCGACGCGCGACGCGGACGTCGACGTCGTCGAGGACGACGACCGCTCGACGACCCGCGTGACGCGCGGATCGACGCGGCAGCCCCGCGCGCCGGCGATGGATGCGAGCGACATGACGGTCGCGCGCGAGCGAGCGAGCGAGCGAGAAGAAGATGAAGCGAGGGAGACGCGCGCGCGCGAGCGACGCGACGACCGACGCCGACGCGCGGCGCGGAACGACGCACGCGGCGACAGGGGGGAGCGACCGAACGAATGCGTGAATGCCGATAACGACGAGGATTAAAAACACACGGCGGAGATTTGAAAAGTGCCATAATCAAGGTGGTGTCGAGCCCGTGTGGTGGTCGTCGTGTGGTCGAGGGTGTGGGAGATAACATTTTGTGGGGCGTGTGGAGCGTATTGTGGTGGATTCGAGGCTATGTATGTAACCCTGTGTAGGGTTTACGGGTGCCGCGCGCGAGAGATCGTCGGAATGCACACGTGCGCGACGCGTGGGGCGCCTCAGTGTCGCGAGCACACGCGCGCGACGCTCGAGGTGACTCGCCGGACGGGTGCGCGTTAACCGTCGGCTGTCGCTCACCGCTCACACCCGGGAACTGCACGTCGCGCACGGCAGAACTAGGCCTAGATCACCAGGTCGCGGGGAAGGGCACACGGGGGTCGGAGGGACTCTTGACCAATCAGGACTCAAGGAGGGTGTTCGATTCGGGGCGAGATGTCGGGCGCGGGCGGCGCAAACGGGTCGAAAGGTCCCGGCGCGAGCGTCCAACACCGATGGAGAACCTGGCAATCGGACGAAGACATTCCTCAGCGCAAGGAATTGATTCAACACATGTGCGTGCGGCGTCCGTCGGCGGGTGAAACTCGCAAGAACACGCGATCTTGAGTCGCGGGGTTTAGGGCTTCCTTGAAACAGCTCGAACGCGCGCGACGCGAACGGATGCAAATGATGGCTGACCTCGCGCTCGTTTTACTCGGTGCAGATTGAAAATCTTTAAACAGAGAAAGCCAGATGTCACAAAGGAATGGCAACACAAGTTGCCGGACTTTGTGCTGCGATTAGAAGAGGCTGTGTACCGCGGCGCGCGAAGCAAGGTGCGCAGTTTATCCGACCGACTTTGAAATCGATGATCGATCGGCGCCTCGTCGATGATCGCAGCGATCGCTGAACGATGAAGACTGACGATTATTCATATTCGCATCCGTTCGAACGGAACAGGAGGAGTACTGCGATCAAGTGACGTTGGAAGCGAGACTCCAAGCGGTCGCTCGCATCATGATTCAGCGCCAAGGTATGCAACAGGGACGTGGGGCAGCCGCGAGCGCAGCGTCGCGGCAACAAATGGGAGCGTTGTTTTCGGGAGTAGGCGGTAATATGCCGCACGTTCAGCAACAGCAGCAGCAGCAGCAGCAGCAGCAACGGATGATGATGGCTGGTAATAGAATGTTGCCGAACGGAGCGCCCATTTTACGAGGCGCCGCGGCGGCGCAAGGACAATACATGGGTGGATCGTCCCAGATGATGGCCGGCGTGCCGCCTGGAACGATGATTCCGACACCAGGGGTCGGTAACAACGCAATGATGGGAAATGGGATGGCACCGCCAGCTAAGGCGCCGGCTGCGAAGGGAAGAGCTAAGGCGCCGTCGAAGGCGAAAAAGTTGACCAAGGCGCAGCAAGCCGCCGAGCTCAAGGCGCAGCAGCAGATGATGGCGCAGCAGCAGATGATGGCGCAGCAACAGGCAGCGATGAGAGGTCGTCAACAAGCTGGCATCAACGTGGCAAACTGGCGAGACATCAACGACGCCGACTTGCGGAAGGCGTACATCGTCAAGCAGCAACGATGGCTTCTGTTCTTGCGTCACGCGAGCAAGTGCCAAGCGGCTGTCGGAGAATGCCCGTACACGCCCAACTGTCACGTCGCGAAGCAACTTTGGGAGCACGTGTTGAAGTGCACGCTCACGTCGTGCAACTACCCGCGCTGCATTGCGTCGCGCGAGTTGTTGAAGCATCACCAAACGTGTAAGGATGCCGGGTGTCCAGTGTGCGGCCCTGTTCGCAACGCCATGCTCAAGCAACGACAACAAGCTCAAATGCAAATGGCGCACGGCAACAAGCGTATGAAGCTCGACGATGATCCGACGCGTGGGCAACTCATGGTCAAGGGCACGAGTGGTCTTAGCAAGGAGCGCAAACCGGGCGGAGAAGGGACGTCATTGATGGAGTGTTTCACGCCGGAGGAGATTCGGACGCACCTCGCCTCTTTGCGCTTGGCGGATAAGGAGAAAATTCAAGGTCAGGGGCAACCGAGCGCACGTCAACTGCAAAAGGAAGCCGAACGTGCTGTTGCGAACGCAACCGAGAGTTCATGCAAGGCGTGCGGCGTTGAGAGGTTGACGTTTGAACCGCCGCCGCTGTACTGCTACAGTTGTTGCGCGCGCATCAAGCGAGGACAGGTGTTCCACCACGTGCCGAGCGTCATGGGCGAAGTACGAAGAGATGCCTGGTGTAACCCTTGTTACAATGCGATTCAAGGTTACGTCAGCGTCGAAGGGCAGCAATTCCCGAAGCAACAGCTCGTCAAGAAGAAGAACGACGACGATTTGGAAGAACCTTGGGTGCAGTGCGATTACTGCGAAGACTGGTACCACCAAATTTGCGTCTTGTTCAACGGCCGAAAGAACGAAGGTGGCTCTGCACCGTTCACGTGTCCGAACTGTATTCTCTCGCAGCTTGACAAGGGAGATCGCAAGGTCACTGTCGAACGTCCGTCTTCGCAGCAACCGGCTAACGCGCTTCCGAAGACAAAGATGTCAACGTTTTTAGAGGAGCACCTTCAGGAAACGCTCGCCGCCGAACGCGAAGAGCGCGCGAAGCAGCTCGGCGTCCCCGTCGAAAACGTGCCGACGGCGGAGGGTCTCACGATTCGAGTCGTGTCGCAGACGATGAAGCAAGTGGACACCAAGTCGCAATACCTCGCGGCGTTCAAAGACGACGGCATTCCCGCGCACTTTCCGTATCGCTCGCGCGTCATTCTTCTCTTCCAAAATCTGGATGCGGCGGACGTGTGTTTGATGGCTATTTATGTTCAAGAGTACGACAATGAGTGCGCCGAACCGAATCGTCGGCGAATCTACCTCTCTTACCTCGATTCCGTCAAGTACTTCCGTCCGGATAACGTCACCGTGGCCACCGGCGAAAACTGCGCGCTTCGAACGTACGTCTATCACAACATCTTGATCGCGTACCTGGACTACGCCAAGAGGCGCGGTTTTACTTCGTGTTTCATCTGGGCGTGTCCGCCGTTTCAAGGAGATGATTACATTCTGTACTGTCACCCCAAGGTGCAGAAGACGCCGAAGGCTGACAAGCTGCGCGAGTGGTATCTCAAAATGCTCCGATCCGCCCAAACGCGCGGCATCGTCATGTCGACGTCGAACGTCTACGATGAATTCAGACTCGGCAATCAAAATCACGACATTCGTTGTGCGACCGAGTATCCGTACTTTGATGGTGACTACTTCTCCGGTATCGCGGAGGATTGGATCACGTCCATCAACAAGGAGCTTGACGAAGCAAAGAAGCTCGAGGCGAAGACGAAGGCGTCCAACGTCAAGATTAGCGCTCGAAAAGCCGCCAAGGCGAAGAGTGGAACCATCGCACCGGATGCGAAACTCAACAAAGAGCTCATGAAGAAGCTCGGGACGACGATCAGCAACATGCGAAACGATTTCATCCTCGCGCACTTGGTTCACCAATGTTTGAGTTGCCGAAAGACTATCGCGGGCGCCAACCGGTATTACGCCACTGAAGGTACGCCCTTGGTTTTGTGTGAGGATTGCAAAGGCATCGAAGATGCACTTCCCGAACACGAAAAGCGATACGCCGGTCGCGCGCTCGAGTGCGAAAAGTGTGAAGACATTCCTGAACTCACCAAGGAGGAGAAGGAGAGCGAGGAAAAGATGGAGAGCGAATTCTTTGACACGCGTCAAGCCTTCTTGTCTTTGTGCCAAGGGAATCATTTCCAGTTTGACTCGCTTCGTCGCGCCAAGCACACCACCATGATGGTGTTGTACCACCTCAACAATCCGTCCGAGCCGGCATTCGTCGCTTCGTGCAACGTGTGCTCGCGAGAGCTCGAACCGGGCAAGGGGTGGCGCTGTGAGACGTGCCCCGACTTCGACATTTGCGACACTTGCCGCGTGCGCGTCGGTCACCAGCATCCACTCATGCGGCAAGGCCGCACCGTCGGCGATCGCTCCGCTATCTCCGAGGCTGAAAGACAAAGTCGTCAGGCGCAAATCGAACGCACCATGGAGCTCTTGCTTCACGCCGTCAGATGCAGAAAGAGCCCGTGCGACAACTCGAACTGCGCCAAGATTAAGCAACTTCTTAACCACGCTTTCACGTGCCAGATCAAGACTGCCGGCGGCTGCCCGCTCTGCCGAAAAACGTGGACGCTTTTACAGATTCACTCGAAGCAATGCATGGACGACAACTGTCCGGTGCCAAAGTGCAGAGAACTTAAAGAGTACCGTCGTCGCGGACAGGAAAAGATTGAAGAACGACGACGAGAACAATATCGCCAATACCTCAACACGGCGAGATGAGCGTACAACGCACACTTACATCCATCGCACCTGCGAACAAAAACAACATCGTATTCAACGAAACTTAGACTTGCGTTTCAAAAAAACATTGTAAAAACAAACGACGCGACGTTAGCAAACACAACCGACCAACAGCTCAAACGACAACCGCCGTTCTCGTCATCTTCGCGCGCGCGGCGTCATGTCGCTCGACCCAGACGACGACCCGGAAGAGACCGAACGCGTTGATAGGTCTCGGCGATTGCGTGTGCACAGCTCGGCGCGCGCGCGCAACGTCGAAGGTGAGTCCGAATCGGCGAGCGAGGAATCCGAGGAGGACGAGGAGAGCGTCTCCGAGGAGGAAGGCGATTTCGATGGGCTGGAGCTGTTGAGAACCGGTCGCCTCGCGGAGACGGTCGTCGCGTACGAGCGCTCGACGTCGCGAGAGAACGCCGCGACGAGTCGTCAAGAGGCGCGAGAGATGTTGGAGGACTTGGAGGCGGCGAAACGCAATCCGACCATGGCGGCGTTTCTTCGCATGGGGGAGGTCGGCGACGTGGCTAAACGACGTCGAAGGAGTCGGAAGAAGAAGACGGCGCGATCGAAGCGCATGCTTGAAGCGGATGAATTGATGAGCGATGCGACGATACTGTACGCCAGAGGCGAGTTTGCGGAGGCGGTCAACAAACTACACGCCGCCGTGGTGAAAATACCGAACTCGAGTGAACCGTACGAACAGTTGGCGCTCGTGTACGAGGAAACGAACAACTTAGAAAAGGCTTTAGACTGTTACTCCCTGGCCACGGCGGTAAAGCGGCGCGTGGATCCTTCGATATGGTATCGCATGGCGACTATGGCTGTCAACTTGAACAAGAAAGAGTACGCGTTGCATTGTCTGTCGAAAGCTTCTAGATCGGATCCGCACAATTATGAAAATAAAATGGATCAAGCGACGCTGTATCAAGATTTGGGCGATACGAAGAAGGTGATCGAACAACTGGAGTGGGTGCTCAGAGATGACTTGCCTCTGCTCGACGGAGGCCTGTTGCGGGATGCGTCGGTGATGCTCGCCAAGTCGTATTACGCTGTCTCCATGCGCGACAGAGCCGAATACGCACTCGAGCGCATGATCGAAAAACACCTCGAGCACGTCGATGCCACGGTTGTGAACATTTTAATCGAGCTGAAGATGGAATCGCACAAGTATGCTGAGGTTCTTGCTATAGTGGACAAGGCGCATGCGAATATCGTTGAAAGATCAGAGGCCGGAAGAATCCCGCTAGATATCTCTGTGAAGCTAGGGCAGTGTTTACTTTACGAAGGACGCACCGATGAAGGCTTGAAACGGATATTTGAACTGTTGGGACATGACATTACCGAGTTTGACGACTTGTTTTTTGATGGCGGAAACACGATGATGGAAGTTGGTTTACCCTCGAAAGCAGAGGTTTTGTTTCGAGAATTGCTTACAATAGAGGAATACGATAATATTGATATATGGCAACGACTGGAGACGTGCATTCAACAGTCAAAGGGAAATGAGGGTGTGATTGAGTTTTATGAGTCACTGCACGACAAGCATCCCAGCGATGTTTTTGTAGCGGTGTCGCTTGCCGATGCCCTCTCGAACGTCCAGGATGACGAGTGCGTGCGGCGAGCATCATCGCTCATTTCAAATTTGGATGAAGTGGAAGTTCAAAAGTATGGTATATTTTTGCGCGTCACAGCTTTACAACGAAAGTTGTTGACCACAGACGAACTCATGGTTCTCATTCCGTCCGCGTTGAAACTGATGGCAGATTTGATTGAAAAGAGATCGCAGCGTAAACTTCAGCGCACAGGTAAAGCGGGCGATAATTTCGTTGATGACAACGTTAGAATATCCGACGACGATGTTTTCGCGAGCATCATCAGTGGGGCAGAGGTGGCGCTACGCCTTGGGAGGTTTGAGGACTCTGAAAAAATTGTGAATGACGCGCTTTCATTCTCCGCGGGAAGCGTCCTCACTCGAGAACAAACGGCGTCACTGCGATATTTGAAAGCTCTCATAGCGCACGCGGTGTGTGATTTTTCTGAAGCGGCGAGTAATTGTAGAAGTATTCTTGAAGTGTTCCCAACTTCGGTGACCGTGTGGAATATGCTGATGCAAATGGCGGTGAATTATCCTCGCGCGTTGAGCGTCGGGACGTCGAAACTCGCCAAGCGATTAGTCGCCAGTAACGTGGACGAACAAACGCGTAAGCGCGTCATAACACTCATGGCTTCCGGACACGTTCACTCGTGGAACAAAAAGTGGTCCATCGCCATGCACAACTTTCTCACCGCGTTGTCATTCGCGCCGAACGATCAAGAAGTGTGTCTATCCGCGGCGATCTCTTTGCTTCACATGGCGACGAGAAACTCAAACGAGCACCAGCGCCACGCTTTGGCCCTTCGAGCGATCGTTCTTTTAGAGCGCTCGGCCGAGTTAAATTCTGCGCACTCTCAGGAAGGTCTATACAATTTAGCGCGAGGTTTCCACCATCTCGGTTGGTCGCACCTCGCGCGTCCGCTGTATGAAAGGTGTTTAGAGACTCCGGTCGCTGACGGCGATGATATTCGTCCGCCCGTGAGTCTCGCGCGCGAAGCTGCGTATAACTTGTCACTCATCTACCGCAAATCGAACGCAAACGGTTTGGCGCGCGCAATTTTGCGCAAGTACATGACGTTTTAAAGCACCGGCTGCGTCATTAGCGACGATCACGTCAACATAGTAGCGATTTGAAATGTACTAGTACAATGTATGAATTATTGAAACTATACACGCGAGATCTAGGACGCGGATGGTTACTTTTCCCTCTTGAAAAGACCGGCTATGCGCGACGCGAGCTCAGACGTCGTCGAAGGCACACGCCTCAACGTCGGCACGGGCGCTACCATGCGTGCCTGCAACTGAGCTCTCACGTTATTCAGTTCCGACTCGAGTCGCTCGATCGTCTTCGCTTGTTCCGTGATGATTGAACACAACTTGATGACTTCCGACGACATCCCATCCGACAACCCATTCTCTTCCTTTCGTGCTGCCGACGGCGACACCGCCCCTATCATGCTCCCGAACATGTCGATTCCACTCGCCGGTGGTTTCATCGTCGCCGTCGCGATCGTCTCCAATCGAGGGCTCTTCATGGACGATAACGGACGCGGTGTCTGCGGCTGCGCTCCGTACTTTCGCTGATTCATGATGTACCCCGTCGTGTTCATCGGCTTCTTCGGCGTCGCGCGCTTCGTCCCGGACTTCTTCGCGCTCGAACGATGCTTCTTGACGCCACCGTTTGAGACCGACTTGGGCGTCTTGGGCGTTTTGGGCGTCTTAGGCGCGGCCTTCCCGTTCGGCGTCTTCGTCGAGGCCGTTGGTGCCGACTTCTTACCCCCGGTGGGCGTCTTTGCGAGCGCCGCGCGCGTCGTCGCTCGGTTCGTCGGCGCCACTTTCTTCTTCTTATTGTTCGTTCGCGCGGGCTTCGTTTTCTTCGTCATGACGATGTGCGTCGGCCTCGAGTCGGAGAGGCGCGATTTGATGCGATGGGCTCGGGACGCGCCGCTCGACGGGACGAGCTGAAAGATAGACGCGTCGTCGTCGTCGTCGACGACGACGAACGGTGGGACGAAGGATTCAACGCCTAGAATACAGTATGTTACAAAGTGTTTCGCAAAGTCTAAGCGAGCGTGGGAGACCAAAGACACAATCGGCCGTCGACTAATCCCACAAGTAAGCACTCGTCGCGTCCGACGGTTTGTATGGAGGCGACACCTACGTTGGAGACGCTGATCTGCGCGCGAACCGAAAGGTCGTGAGACAAGCGCACGGTGATGTCTCCTCGACGATTACCGATGAGCACGTGTCTCTCGTCTCGCGTGACGCACACGGCGTCGAACGCTTCGTGTCGATTGGCTATTTTCGCCAGCGTCGCGCCGTTGACGTCGTGCACGGAAAGCGCGCCGGCGACATCGCACGCACACACGACGAGAGATGACTTGGAGAGGAACGCGATCGACGAGGGTACACATCCTTGTGGTGTACGCTCGAGCGCTCGAACGATGCGTCCATCCCTGATATCGTGCAGAATGAGTGTTCCATCGGCGCTACCGCTCGCGACCAATCCGAGCGGAGCGCTCACGGCAACGCACGTGACAGCCTCGTCGTGACCGAAACAGATCATTTTGGGTTCGATTTCGAAGCCACGCACGCCTTTGCTGAACCTCCAGCCGCTCTGTGGGAATTTCAAATCCCAAATGGCGAGCGTTGTATCACGACTGCCGGTGACCACGACGATTTGGCGCGTTTGTTTGCCGTATTCGTCCCACGTTCGGTAACCGGTCCACTCACACACGGCAACGCACGTCGTCACGTCGCGATGCGTGCTGACGCGCTGGATTTCACGACGTTCGTCGATGTCGTACATGCGCATGCTGCGATCCCAGTGTCCGACACTGAGCAGAACTTTTCCGTGAAGCGCAAAGTCAAGGCTTTGCGCAAGCGCAAGCGAATCGACGCCCACATCGAATTCACCATCGAGTCTCAAAGATGCGTCGTTTTCGAGAGTGTACGCGAGCTTGGGATCATCATCACCCACTTGCTTTTCGTGCGCGGCATGGATTTTGTACACAGAAACGTCTCGACCACCATTCATGATCATCGCCCGCGAGCCGAATACGGAGACGCTCACGACGCTCTGCGCACCGAGAGCCTGCGGCGTTCGACTTCCCGCGCCGACATCCGACGCCAACTTCAGAGACTCCGGCGACAACGATGCCACGGTCTCGGTCGGGTGTCGAGGCATGCGAGGCAGATGCGGGTGTCTGAAAATTTGCGTCGGCGTTTGGCCAAAGTTGACAATTTGCGTCTCGATGGCGTTTCGTTGTTCGTCGTCCTCCAACGCATCCATGTCCACCGCGCCTTCGTACGTGAGGTAGTAAAACACGTTGAAACGTTCGACCGCCGTTTGCCCGCGCTGTGCATGCCCGAAGATCAAATCGATCCATTTATGCAAGTTTTCACTCACGTGGTCTGATTCAAGCGCCGCGCGCATGACGCGCGTAAATTCATGTCTCGACCCCTTCGCCCACGGAGGCAAAACTACGTCGTTGATGGCATGTCCATCTTGACGTTTCCCGAGCTTTAAAGAATTACTATTCACGAGGAACTCTGACGAATAATAAAACTCTGGGATGAGTTCTTTCACGTCGGCGGAGGATTCGTTGCACGCGGCGAACGTCTCGGCGACGGAGTGAAACAAACGATCCGCGCGATCAAAACGATCACCCTGCAACGCCCTCGCGAGTTTGGTGTACGGTTCCATGCGTAATAGAAAGAACAACACGATGGGCGATGACGAGTAATGACTTCCGTAGTGAAACGGCGGCGTGTCCGGGTCGTCGGCGAGTGACTCATACCGTTCGACGAACCGTTTCAATCGCTCTGTGTTGAGCGCGCCCACCGGTTTACCCAAATCTCGAAACACGGACGGGTCATCCAAATCGATCGTCTCGGAATCGTACTCTCGCAACACCCAGGGAAAGATCGGGTACTGACTCAGATCGTGCAGTGTCCGACCGGAGTACATGTTGAGCGCCATGAGATAATCAAAAGTGCTCAGTTCTCGTTTGCGCCAGAGTTCCGTTGCGCGTTGCGCGGCGTCGGCTTTCGCGCGTCTGTTCATGAGCGTGGCTCCCGTCGCCGACACCACTCGAGTCGCCGCGTACCGCGCCGATTTCTTCGAGTCGAACGCGAAGAATGCGCTCGTGTGATCGGAACAGTGCATCTCGAAAGCCTTGTGTTGCAGTCGATAGCGCATGTGATGGACTTCGATGACGTCGTGCACGCTCCAGCGCCAGAAATTTTCCGTGTGTTCTTTCGTCGACTCCGCGGTGCGATCGGCAGCGAAGACGATCGCGTCACGGCTGATGTTGAGTTTACCCGGTACGGTGCGAGTGAACGTCACCAGCGTCGACGTGGTGCTGAAGACGACTTTGCTTTGGTTATGCATGGCGTCTTCTTTATCCATCGCGAGCTTCTCCACCAACTCTTCCGTCGTGTCGTCGACGTCCACGAAGTCTTTATCGGACTTTAACTTCCATTTTTGACCCATTCCGGCGAGTCGAACGGGCTGTATATCTTGTACCTCGGGCTGCGCGCTCGATTCTCCTTTTTGATTGTCGGGATACTCGACGAATTCGTAATTGCGCTGCAGTCGAGGACGGCGCATTGACGCATCCTCGGAGAGATCGAGCTTCCATCGATGATCCTTTTCGCGCGATTCGGATGACCACGCGCCGCGTTCGCTCTGCAAACCACGTAAAACTCTCGACCATCGACGCGCGAGGACGTCGCATCGCTCTTCAAAGGTGAGGCGGTACATGGCGCGTCTCGCGCGCTCTCTCTCGCACACCGGCGTCAATTTCGATTTTCGCGTCTCCAATAATGCCGCCTCCGCCTGCGTCTGTCTTTGCTCATGGCGCGTTCGTTCCGCTAAAAACATTTCGCTAACCTTGACCCGCAATTCCTTGACTTTTCTAGATTCTTTCGCCTCGTTTGCCGCGGCTTCCGCGACCATCTGCTCCGAGATCAAGTCGCGTCCATCCAAATGAGCGCACTCCTCTGCGTTATCTGAATCGGTGAGCAAGAGTCTGCCGACTTCAGACGCGAGTCTGACGAGATTCATCACGATGGTGATTCTTTCCGCGTTGTCCATCTTAAACGTTTCCGCATACCTCAACAGATCGGCGATGAACAAGTGCGCTCTACTTCTGAGTGTCGACGTGTCGAGTTCTTTGCCATTCTGGTCCAACAAAACCGGCGATAAGAACGAAGGGAGCAACCCGGTGCACACGTTCGCAGCTCTTTGTAAACGCTCCACCGGTGCGGCACGCACGTAAAGCAACGACAATCTGAACCCCAACCGCTGACAGGTTTCGCGCAGAGCTTCGGTGGACTCGACGCTATCGACGTCGTGCGCGCCGTTGCCAGCAAAGGGCAAATCGCGCATCATGCTCTTCGCTCTTCGATGCAACTTTTTGGCGACGGTTACGTTCTTAGCCGCGTCTTTAATCTCAGAGATATTTTCGGTGGACTCTCCCGAAGGCGTGATCGCGTCTAGCAAGTTCCACAAGTGATCGTAAAATTTCCACGAGACGTCGCCGAAATTGAACACGTCTCCCGAAGCCGTCGGAACGCCAAGCATAGCGGCCGTCGACGCCGTGTCGGAAACGATCGAGTCGAATATATTCAGCAGTCGAGCCAAGTTATGTCGACATGTCGGTGATTCTATGTTTTGAACCTCGGACCACTCGTCTTGTTCGTTCGGCGAGCGCGGCGGAAGAATGACGGCGAGCAAATCCGAAAGGAGCTCCTGTGCCAAATCTGATTCATCAGCCAAGACACCTCGTTTGATCAATATATCGACGACACCGAGCGTGTTCGACACGTGAAGATATCCTTCGTCGGTTTTGAGCACCGCGTGCGCGAGAAGAGCGGTGATCAAACGGCGAGCCATGGACACTTCCTCTCGACGCGATTCGCCGTCGCTCTCGCGAAGAACTGGAAGAATCCACGTTTGCCAACCGCGTTGCTCGAGAACGGCTTGCGCGTTAACGCCAGCTCCTTCAACGAGCTGCAAAAGCAGTTCTAATACACTTACGCGCATCTCTGAACTATCATCTGCGTTCATGAGACGTAATAAGACGCCCGCTGCGCCCGCGTTGATGATGCCCGGAACGCTTACACCGCTTTCGGGCTCTCTGTCCTTTTGTCGCGACTCGGGCGTGCTTCGAGTGACCCTTGCAAATAAACGCCCCGCCGCGGCTCGAACGCTGGACGTTTTGTCCAGTTTCATCTTGGCGGCGACCGTTTCGGCGGGAAGTGCCTGTCCACCGAGCAAAAGTTCAAACAACGCCGAGCGAGAATCTATGATGTCAAGCGGATACTTTTCGAGCGCATTTGCCACGGCTGTGAAAAATCCAACTTCAAAATCTTGGCTCGCCGTCGCGGTGAATTTACCGCCGAGAGTCGCGGCGAGCGCTCCTGCAGCCGCACCGAACGCGGTCGATACGTTCGACGACAATGCGTTCTTGGGCGCGTCGAGAGGAGGCATGAGATTCGCCAGCCAGAGCAACGCCGATGATCGCACGGCGCTCGTGCTCCTACTCAACGGCGACAGCGCGAGTAAAGGACCACCGAGCTTATTAAACGCGTGGTATAACGCCGGTTGGAGCGCTTCGCCCGGTTGCATGCACTCCACGAGCCATCTCAAAACACTACCAACCGTTTCTTCGTCGGCGCATTCTTCGATGACGTGCATGATGCTCTCCGCCGTTTGTTCGACGACTTGGTACGGCGCGCTGACCATCAACGCTTTCAAGACGTCGAGCAACGCTCGTCGACGCGTTTTACCGGTCATCCCAGGCGAAAGATCGAGCGCGTCTAGCATTTCGCTGAGAGACAAGTGGTATCGCAAACCGTCGGCGTGTCCAGACGCGAGACTGGAGAGGTACTTGGCGTGCGCGCTCTGCGTCTCGTCATCCGCGAGCGACCACAGATGCAAGTCCAACACTAATCCGACGGAGACAGATTCATTCTCCACGCCGCCCGCACGACGAAGTCGATCCAACGCGGGGAGTAATTCGGGACTCAGCGCGCCGCGCGCATCCTCGCGCAAGAGACTGGCGACGAGCGCGTACCCTTCACACGATTTCAACGTCACCTGATTAAACCTGCTGCCGTCGAGCAGCGCCACCAAGAGATCGACTCCCGCGCGCACGAACTCCTTCTTATTTGCAGAGACGCCGATCACGTCGGAGAATATTGGGAGCACGACTTGCACGCCTCCAAGGCAGTGGATGATGTCCTTGACGGATTTCGTGGCGCACACCTTGGCGCCGCCCATCAGCGCGTACTCGAAACGAGAGGCGGAACGTGCGTCCGTCTGACCAACTCTTCCGATGTAGTTGATGGCGCTCACGCTCACCGTGCGATGGTCAGAGAGATAGTCGCGCACCTCTCGCACCTCGACGACGTTCATATTCACCGTGGGGACGATTTGCTCAGTGTGCGATTCTGTATAGTTGAAGATGCCGGCGTACTCGGGTCCGAGCGCGTGAATCATGGCGACTCCGTTTTCAGGCATCGCGTCGTCGAACACGTGAATGGTGCCGACTTGACCGAAAAACGGAGACACTGGCGCGGTTTGATCCTCTAGGCTCGCGTCGAACGTCACGGATGCGATGCGACAGTGCGAAATCGTTTCGTTGGATTTCGTCGGATACTGAAGCTTCGCCTGACACAGCGCGTTCGTTCCGATAAAGACGCGTACGCTCGGTCTCGACATGCGACCCGATGAATGGACGACCGTCAAGAGCTTCCACTCGTTTTCGGCAGTCTTGGTCTCTATGGACACGACGTCTTCTGTGCCCTTGGCTCCTCGAATCCCAAGCGTGAGCGTGTTCGCTCGCAACTCGGCGAGTACGCCGTTACCGGCGGACGACAACAACGAGAAGAGCGGTACGGGACCCCCGGACGAAGGGAACTTTTCTACCCTGAACCACATCGAAATCGAATATCCATTCCGCGCGGATAGATTCATCTGTTTGTCGATATGAATGCCGCAACCGGAACCACCAAAATCAAAAAATGTCGACGGTCCGTCGTGGAGCGCCGCATTCGTGAGCATGCGCACAAGTCGCAATTTGTCATCCTCTGAGATCTCGTCGGTTTGTAACAGCTTGAACATGTGGCGCACGTGCTTGGTAGAGATGGAAAAGGAACTGCACAGGGCGATGACCTCGAGCACCGTTTGACGACGGTCGGTGTCCATGAACCACTCGAGCAAAAAATCCATCACGCAGGCGGCGTTCGCCGTCGCCCTAGACGTGACCGACGACGTGAGCGTCGTCCGCAACAACTGAATAAATTCATCTTTGAGCGAATCCGTGGCTCCGAATTTGTTGAAGAGTATCAGAGTCATCTTTAACGCCTCGGAATTTCGAAGCGAGACGTCGTCGAAGCCTCGACGCGCGTCCACGGTTCCGTCCACGATGAAATTCACGAGCGCGTCGTAGAGTTGCCGCGAGATGACATCCGAGCCTCGCGCCGATTGAATGGCGTCGATGAGCGTATCGTAGCCGACAGCTTGTTCAAATACAGACGCCGACGCTCGCGAACCGGAAATTATCACTTGAACCGTCAAGATGACCTCCAACGCGATGTCTTCGCCGGCGTCTCCATCGCACAGAGCGACGACTTGTACGAACTCGGCGCCATCTTCGGACGATATCCACTCGCGAAGTCGGTGACCAGAACCGTTCGAGTTGTTAAGCATGGCGCGTAAACCGGAGAGCATCGCGATGACCAACGCATTACTGGTGGCTCGTGCTTTCGGAAGCGTCTGTATGAACCGACGAACCAGCGTGGACCACGCGTCGCGATGTGCCGCCGTCGTGTGAGGCGAGTGCGAACACAAACCGACCAACGAACCCACCGCGGATATGGCGAGATTGCGCGTGGCGTCGCACCACAATAAATGATTAAAGATGACATCTGCCATGCCGTCGTTATTCAGCGCGGACACCGCCAATTCATCCGAGACGTTCAAACACGTCGACATGGCGCTCAGAGACGAACCGAGCGCGGCGGACGACGCGAGGCTCGAGGGCTGGTCCATGAATGTGACCTCGTCGCACCCCCAACACTTGAGTTGCGCGTGTAATACACCCGCCAATCTTCCCGGTGCCTCCACCTCCGCTAAAGCCTTGCAGACGCTGCGCGTCGAATCTGTAATCAACAGTTCGAGCGCGCGGCAAAAACGAATGGTGACGGCTGGTTGCATCGCTCGACTCGTAATCACGCTCATGAGAACGTTACACTCGTGCGTGCAATCGCCCGCATCGCTCGCAATTCGACATGCGCCTAAGAGCAAGGCAGCTGTTTGTGTCTGTACGCGGTGCCTCAGCTCGGCGACGTCGGGGTCGACATCGTCCGTCTCGACGTCGTTTGCGTTTGGAATCGGTCCAAACGTGTCTTCGTCGAAGAGCAATTCCCACAGCCTCGCCCGACCCATCGCGCGTAAAACCTTGGGATTCAACGCCTGACTCAAAAAGTCCATGGCGACTGCGCGAACGCATAAGCGCTCGGCGGCATTCTCCGACGATTCGGATGAGTTCGAACACGCCTCGAACACGGAATCGATGATACATTTCGAGAGCAACTCATCCGCACCTTGCGTCGACCAACCTCCATCGTCGTGGTTGTCTTCCTGTAGCATGCAAACCAGTCTAGCGAATAACGCATGCGTGCGTCCATCGACAACGAACATTTGAGGCTGTAGAAGACACGAATCGAAGACATCTTTCGACCACGGCACGCCTGCTACGTACGTCGCCGATTCGTCCTTCGCGTCGCCGCTCGCATCGATTTGGCTAAATTTGCACGCCCCGCAAATCAGTCTCGCGAGTTGCTTGAACATACCGATTTCCTGTGCGCGTTCGATGTTCGCCTTGTTCCCGTGAAACAGGCGCCGCGCGATATCGATCGTCGTCAGAGACGATTCAAAGCTTCCCGCGTCCATTCGACTGTCGGCGTTCTCTTGAGCGATGAGACCTTCGAAAAACACGTCCACCCCGCCAGCCGCTATTAAACTCTTTTGAATCGTTGCGTCGATGTCCATGATGCGACCGATCGCCGACATCGCTCGTAGTTCGTTTTCTCGCGCGATGTCGCGCTCGTTTCCGTACACTCGAACGATCACGGTCTTCTCGACGCGCAACACGTCAATCAACGCGAGCAAAACGCCGTTCTCGTTGAGCGAACGCAGCGCCCATCTATCCGCTAAAAATGAATCGATCGCGCCGACGGCGCATTTAATGACCCTCTGTAAACAACGAAACAACGTGATGACTTCATCGTCGTCCCGCCCCGAGCTCAGAATGGCGCTCAACGCGAGCGCGCGCTGCGAGCACGTCTTGCACGCGCTCGCCAGTGCCCTTCTCGCGCCGCACTGTTCCATCGACACTCTGTTGTGCCGGGATCTCGCCATGATCTCCAACGCCTGAAAACTTTCCAATCCGACATGTTTCAAACGTTCGTCCAACGACGCCGTGTCCAACGTGCCCGAGAACGTTCGCTCGACTCGAGCCGGGAGTCGTGTCGCGTCCTCCACGGCGGCGTATATCACGGCGTGTGGGTGCGCCCTCGCGCACCCAATGTCCGTTTCATCGTGCGATTCGTCGTATCTCGGCATCCACGTCGCGTACACATCCGCGAACGCGCCGAAAAACGCATTCAACGCGTCCCTGCGCGCGTCGTCTTCGCCCACGGCGACGCCCGCGGCGACGTCCCACAGAAACACGAGCTCCGAATCCCGTCCCTCGTGAAACATCGCGTTCACGATGCGCGGCACGTCTTCGCACGCATCGCGCGCATCGCACACGTTCAAACCCTCCGTCGTTTCGCGCGATGTCGACGTCGACGCCTCCGTGGCGTCCGTTCGAGACGTTTGATTACTAGCCAAACGACGAATGAAGTTCATCTCTCGCGTCCCACCTCGCGCCTACGACGAACGCGACGTCCGCGCTCGAGGCGAGTGCCCCGCGCGCGTCGTTCCTCGCCTTTTCGCGCCCTCTGCGCGCGCGCGATGACGCGTCGAGGGATTGTGTGACGCGGAAAGAATGCGTCAGATTACAGTTGGCGCGTTGCGAGCGCTCGAAAATCGGTACAGACTAAAACATGAATGAAATGCAACGTCTCGCGTCCCGCGTGAATGTCTAAACGAACCATCATCGAGATGTGTCATCAATTCTTGCGTTTGGATCGGCGTCTTCGAGCGCCGATTCGGTGGTCTCGCCGCCGGATTTCGAAACATTTTTTGGTTGTTCCGGGAGTTGGACGCCGCGCGTGAACCAGCGGACGAATTCGTTAAAGCTGATTTCACCGGTTTCGTCCTTGTCCAAGAGGCGCATCGCCATGTTGATGTCGAGATCACTCACGGTGTCGCTTCCCAGCGCACCGAGGAGTTTTCTCAATTCTTCAGGCGACAGCGAGCCCGACGCGTCGGTATCCCACTCGGAGAAGACGTGCGCGATGCGCATCGCCTCGGCTTCGTCGATGGCGTAGTCTGCCGGGACGAACCCTTTTGACTGCGCGTTGCTGTACTCAAAGTACGCAGCCAGATTGTGAAGCGTACTTTTTTGCGTCGGCGTGATCAACTCGGCCTCGGCGACGAGGGCGTCGCGGAGCTTGTTCAACACCGTCACGACGTGGATCAAACTCGACGCGCGTTGAACGGTGGCGATCGACGGAACGGCACCGATGATGTGTTCGTCGTCACCGATTTTCCGCATCGCCTTGGTGAATTTGCGAAGATCGGACGCCTCGAATCGAATGGTCGAGTAGACGTACACGCTGAGAATGATCAAGTGCGCGACGGCTTCGATTGAAAAAATCGCCGCCGCCAGTAAGACGCAGAATTCTACGACGTAATCGAACACCATCGTCGACGCCACGGTGGGAACGTCTCGAGCGACGGAAAACGACATGACGATCAATGCCGAAGACATCAACGCGTTGAAAGCTGTCGCGGCTAATTCGATGAAAATCATCCCGAGACTTCTCTTCGCCACGGCGGCGCGCAAATCTCGCGGGTTCTCGATGCCTAAATCGACGAATCCTTTGGCGATGATCGCCGCCGTGCTCGGCGACAACGACGTCTGTAAGACGCGCGTCATCTCATTCACCGCATCGTCATCACCGAGCGCGTCGTCAATCGCGTCGGTCACCGCCTCTTCGGTTCTCGCCGTCTCCGTTCTCGCCGTCTCTCCTCCGCGTCGGCGACGGAGCGAGAGTCTCGCCGACGCGCGGCTTGCGGCTCGCGCGACGCGCGCGCTCGTCGAACGAACGATGGTATCCACGCGCATGTGTGCGTTCACGGCGTTCGGTTTCGTCGTCGTCGTCGCGCGCAGAAACATCGCGTCCGTCGACGTGTGAAGTTTCGTTCCCGAGACCGAGACGACGACGAAACGCGCTCGCGCGCGCCAACCTCATAAAACAAACAACGTCATCTCTCTTCGTATTACATCACCACAACACGCCCCTCACTCCGCTCTGATGCACGCGTCATCATCATACGGCGCGAAAATCAACCCACTCCCCATGTCCTGACGATCGAGCTGCACCTGATACGGCGCGTACTGTCCCGTCGGCCACGAGCGCCCGCGATACCAGTGCGCCACCACCGCGCCCGCCGCCCACCCGTCCTCCCCAGGACCGACGCGACACCGCACCCGCGTCCCGACCTCGAACCGCAATCGGTCCGTCGGCACCGGTCCGGGCTCTTGCGGTTCGGGCTCCGGCGGCCACGTCGTGGGCGTCCCGTTCGCCCAATCCGCGACCACCGCCTCCGGCGGCATCTGGCGCTCGACGTCCCCAACCTCCACCTCCTCCACCTCGCACGGGATCCCGAACGCGGTCCCGCACGCGTCGCGGTAGATGATGCGAATCACCGTGTCGATCGGCGCGCACTCGGGATCACCGCACTGAATCTCCGACACGTCCACGACGCAATCGCGCGCGTCGAGGTGCTCGCGAGGGAGTCGAGATTCCACCCAGGATTTCACCCGCGCGATGGCGTCGCGCTTGGCGCGTTCGCGGGCGTCGGCGGTGGGATCGGCGTTCGGGAGTTTGAACGGACCGCCGCCGCGCATCGTGAAGCGTGACACGTGGTGGATGAATTCGCGTCGCGTCGCGTCGTGGGCGCGCACGGGTGGTTCGGCGGTCGCGCGCGCGTCGGCGAGTGTGGGCGCGTCGGGCGCGAGCGAGGCGCGAAAGCCTTCGGGCGGCGCGCGGTGGGTGGTCGCATTCGTTCGTTTCATTCGTCAGAGCGCGACGCGAGCGAGCGACTCTCGCGCGATGAGTTTCGCGAATCGATTATTCTCGTACGTGTTTAACGAACTCATGGTGAACGCGCTGGCGAATTCGCGCACGTTTCAGCGATTCGCGGTGCGCTCGGACGCCTTCATGAAGGAGGCAGCCAAGGGAGAGACGGTGGAGGCGGCGAAGCGGGCGGCGGAGGAGGCGAAGCGGAGCGCGGAGGCGATGGCGCGCGGTGTGTTCGATGGACGGTCGGGAGGCGGTGGGAAAGGGGGCGCGTGACGCGCGCGAGGGCGAGAGGGACGGCTCGGGACGTCCCGAACGGGGGTCGCCTCGCCCGCCCGCCGCCGCGTACGAAGAAGATGTAGCGCGCGATCTCGGTGGTCGGTGCGTTCATGCGATGGACGCCGAGAGATACTTGTAAAACGAATGATTTCACATTGAACGTCACCGGTCTCGCGTCTCGGCTCGTGAACGTGCGAATTCGACTCGGCGGCGACGCGGCGCTCGCGGCGGTGCAGCCACCTGGGCGGGCGACGGGAGGTGACGCCAGAGCGAGACGGGATGTCCACCGCCGCGTTGTCCGCGAGCGCGGGCGACGCGTACGGGACGCGCGATGCGCTCGTGGACGCGGACGCGCGCGTCGCGTCGGCGAACGACGACGCGCACGACGCGAGCGAGCGCGGTGAGAGCTCGCGGCGTGTAACAGGATGTTCGAGCCGAACGATTCGGGCGTCGACGATGGCGGCGGTGGTGGGGGTGATGAGCGCGTGTCTCATGTTCGGAATCGGACATCGATTCGATTCGCTTCGTTCGTCGTCGTCGGTGAAGAAAACGATCCGGGAATACGGCGGTTTGATCGATGAGCTGCGATGGGACGATCGACGCGGTTTCGTCGTGCCGCAGCACAATCGCGAACACTACAATCGAAACATCATCGGCAAGGTGAACGGTGCCGCGGAGATGATCGCGAGAACGATCGAGACGTACATGCCGGGGCGAACGGCAAAAGGTGAGCCTCCGTTCGACGTGTTGTTCACCATCAGCGACTATTTGGAGACGAATTGCGTGCGGCGCGAAGCTCGTCGAAGCAACAGTTGCCACGTGGACGAGTGGGAGCCTATATTTGCGTTCGGCACGACGTTGAGGGATACAAAAGTGTTGCCATCCGTCATTCCGGCGCCTCTGATGTCGCTCAACGCTGTTCCGAGGCGAGTGTTGCAGAGTATGGAATCGGGCGCCTTCTCGAGACGGTGGAAAAACAGGTGGAACGAGACCGAGTACGGCCAAGTGTTATTCGACAAGTCTCTCGTTCGCACGGATCTCGGGGTAGAGAACGAGTACGCGTGGGACGAGCTGATTCCGAAAGTGGTGTGGAGAGGAACGGATTATCCCTTCCTCGGCGAACAGTACGAAGGATTCAAGAAGGAGTCGTGTACGAGCAAAGACGACTGTTTTCTGAATGATATTTCGCGCGCGACGGACAGAGACGCGAAGATTCAGGAACTATTGGATGACGATAAAATATCACCCAGGTTGCGCACCGTGCTCTACTCCACGTTACATCCCGACAAGGTTGACGCCAAATTCTTTTCGGGCAAGAAGGGAAAATATAACGGAAAGCGAGAAGACGTCATCTCTTTGCGAGAAACGCTCGGTCGGAGTCTCGGCGTGGACGTCGACGAACGCATGAATAGCGACGAAATGGGACGCTACAAGTACCAAATCGATATCGGCGGATGGGGAGGCACGACGTGGACCGGGCTCATTCACAAACTGTCGATGCCCGGAGTTTTGCTTCATCACGAAACCTCCATGGTGGATTCGTACTACGACTCGTTGACGCCGTGGGTGCACTACGTGCCGGTGAACGAGAACATGGACGATTTAGAGGAGAAGATTCAGTGGTTGATGGAAAACGACGACAAGGCGCGAGAAATAAGTGAAAACGCGTCAAAGTGGGTGAACGAGTTCACCACGAGTCGCTCCATCTCTCGACACAATTACGAAAAGCTCGCCGTTCCTTTACAGAGGCTGATAGATCCCGAACGCAAATTTCTCGTAGACTTTGACGTGGCGCACGACTTTGAACGACCGATGGTCGTGAAAGCGTCTGCGCACACTTTCTTGGACCCACTCAATCAAATGGATTGGAAGCGCGAAAAACACTGAGCGCCAGAGAACAATAGACACCTAGCCGTAGCTACTGTAGTGGAAGATATAAGATTACAAACCAACGACTACTTGTTGGTTGCGCGATGCGGCATTTTGAACCCGCACCGCTTAAGGACAATTCCTTGAGTATGAATGGAGCCGGGAGAATAGACTCGGGTCGGTTCTTTGCGCGCGTACACGTGTTTACCGACGGGTAACCCTTCGCAATCGACGATGGCTTTGTCGGCGTTTTCAGCCCACACTTGAACGACGCGCCCGTTGGCTCGCAGCTGTCTATTCCCCAAGCCCCAATACGTCCCATCCTTGAGAATACACCTATCCCGATTCACTGTGTACCCGTAACCGCCGGCCATACCTTTACCCGACGACGACGTCCTGTGCTCCCGCGAATTCGTAAGCGCAGAATCGATGCACTTTTGGATCGTCGCGTACGGGCGAGCGGCGGTGCCGTGGCCGGTTTCATCGCTCCCCGAGGGCGAGACGTAAATATCGCCGAAGAGAAAATATAAACACGATTTCGACGGGTTGCCCAAATCCGCGTTGCCGGCGACGCCGAACAGCGGGCTCGCCGGATTGCTTCCCAACCAACCCGAACCTCTATCCAAATTGTGACCCGTGACGGTGCCGTCGTAATAGTTTGTCGGTGGATTGTTCGAAACCTTGCAGTCGTTCACGTCGCCCACGCTTTGACTCCACACCCAATACCCTTTCACGGCGGCGGTGTTGTCCCGATACCCGACGTGACTCGGCGTCGAGCTCCCCGATACGGCGACGCCAAACTTTTCGTAATTGTTACTCACCTGAACGAGATCCTGATGGGCCGGTTTTATCGACCCATCGGTGAACGCTTCGCCGAGCGGAGGCAAGAGACTGCCGCGGTCCTCTGGACTGTATCGACCGCCGGTGTCGAATTGTAACAAACTTCGAACCGTCGCGCCCGGCACGCCGGATACGGCGACGACGTCGTACGGCGCGCTGCTCACATCGTACACGCCACTACTCCAAGAGCCGTGCGAGCCCTCCGGATCGAGCTCTGTCTCACCTTTACCTTGCATGGTGTATCCACCGATGACGGAGGGATCATCCCCAGCCGCCGACACGCCAGATCCCGCTGGATACTGTCGCCTCTGAGACGCTGGACCGAATTCCGGCGTGATGCAACGAATTTCAGTCGACGACACGTAGCGGGCACGGCCGCCCGGTTCTCCGACGACGTGCGAGACGTCGTCGGCCGTCCAGCCGCCAAACTTGCACTTGAGATGTTTACTAGGAAGGAAATTCGTACCCTTCACGATGACTTCCGTGTTTCCGTCGAACGGACCTCGCGCGCCCCACACCGAAGACTGCGACGTGCTGATACTCGTGACGGTGGGTACCGGATCGGCGTACGTGAAAACAACGTGTGTCTGGTCGTACGTCGCGCCGTCGTTCGCCACTTGAAGCTGACACTGCGTCGATGGGATGGGGTCTCCATCGGGAACGGGCATGGACGGTGTCTCGCACTCCACCGCGATGTAACTGTGCCACACCGCCGACACCGTCTCGACGAAACTCTGCGGCGAGCCGTTGTTGTTGACGTCGATGCTGCACGTCATCCTGCACTTGAGATTAGACCCGGGATAAAACGAACCACGAATCGGAGGCGAGTTCATGGCCGCCATGGGATCCGGAAACCCCGGATTGGGCGTTCCCGAACCCGTCGTCGGCCCGGTGTACTTGTCCGGATTCCCCGTCGATCCCGCCGCCAAACCGACCGCCTCCACGAGCACGCTGGTCCCGCCGATGTACGGCCCCGTATTGTTTTTCGCCGTCCACGCCTCGCGAGCCCCGTTGATGTTGATGGTTTGACGAACGCCGTCGTAAAATCCAGGCGCCGAATCGTCGTACACGAACGCCAAAAACGTCCCGGACCCCTTCGTGTACACGTTGAGAACGCCGCTCCACGCATTCCCGTCGTTCGTCACGGTCACCTGCGTCCAACCCACGCCGTTGCGCGCGGGCGTCACGACGCTGATCATCGCCGTCGAGTGCCACGTCGCGCTCACCTCTGATACCTCCGTGTCTCGAGCGAAACGAACCTTCAATCGAGGGGAGTTTACGAAACCGCCGCCGTAAATGGACACCGTCGCGCCGCCGGCGACGTGTCCTTGCGGAGGATCGAGCCACGTAATCTGTCGTCGAGACACCGCGCGAGCATCGATCACATCGTCAGTCCACCTCATCTCGCATCTTCTCGCCCTCGAGACGCCCTCGCGCGTCGCCCTCGCGTTCCCTCTCTCGCGCGAAACTTTCGAGACGCACCTGCGGCGCCGCGACCGACGCCTCCATCCTCTGCGCGCGCGCCCCGCGTCCACGCGCCGCGACGACCGCGACGACGATCGCCACCACCATCACCACCACCGCGCGCGCGCCTCGCGTCGCCCTCGCGCGCGTCACCGCGGCGTCACGACATCCATCATCCTTCACGAGGCGCCCCGCGGCCCGACGACGTCGCGGCGTCGACATCCGTCCTCGCGCGCGCGTCACCGCGTCACCGCGTCCGACGTTCGACACCCTCGTCGTCGCCCTCGCGCGCGTCCTCGTTCGCGCGCGCGCGCGAGCCGTCGCGGTGTCGCGTCGGCGGCGACGAGAGTGTCGAACGTCTAACGGCTCGGTGCTCATGTGCGTGTGTGTTCTTTTACAGAGAGAGGCGCGCGAGAGAGAGGCGAGCGCGCGTCACCATCATCGCGCCGGCGCGAGTTCGCTCGTCGACGCGGTGGCGGCGGCGGCGACGGCCATGGCGGTGGCGTCGCCCGTGTGTTCCTCGTGCTCGAAATCGGCATCCGTTAAACCGTAACAGTTCTCCATGACGAACGCGCCGTTTTTCACGCGAACGACGTGCGTGGGGCGGAGAGATTCGCAAAACGCCTTGTTGTGTGAGACGGCGAAGAGACAGCCGTTCCAACCCTGTAAACCATCCGTGAGCGCTTGTACCGCGCCGACGTCCAAGTGGTTGGACGGTTCGTCGAGCAAGAGACAGTTTCGTGGTTGAAGCACGAACGCGGCGAGCGCCACGCGCGCCTTTTCGCCGCCGGAGAGACTTCCAATCTTTCGAAGCGCCATGGTGCCGGTGATGCCGAGCGCGCCGAGCGCCTGGCGACCGCCCTCCTCTCGCATGAGCGGGTCGTCTTCGCGAGCGACGTCGAGGACGTAGTCGAGACAGGTCTTGTCTTTCGGCAGGTATTGCGCCAGATCTTGCGAAAAAACGCCGAGCTTGACGCGCTCGTCGGTGATTTCGCGCTCTCCGGAAATGAGAGGCATCGTGCCTGAAATGCTCTTGAGAAGCGTAGATTTACCGGCTCCGTTCGGGCCGAGCACGACCACGCGCATCTCTCGCTCCAAAACGAGCGAGCCGCGAAGGATCGGTGACTCGGGCTTGTAGCCGAGCACGGCATCCGTCATCTTGAGCTGCACTTGGTTGGACGGCGGCGGAGACGCCAGGCGAAGGTTCATTTTTGAAGCGTCACCCGCGGCGCCGTCGGAAATGGTCGCCGTCGCCGCGCTCACCGTCTTTCGCATTTCTTTTTGTAACTTGTCGAGAAGCTTTTGACGAGATTGCGCTTGCGTCGACTTGCTCGCGTTGGCGGAGAAGCGTCGAATGAAATCCTTCAACTCGGCTTCCTCCGCGAGTTGCTTGGCGTAGGTAGCCTTGGCGATGGCGATGCGCTCGTCGCGAGACTCCAAAAATTTGGTAAAGTTACCCGTGTACCAGTGTAAACCTTTACCGCGAACCTCCGCCATGTGCGTGCACGCGCCGTCGAGAAGCTCCGCCTCGTGCGACACGATGATCGTCGTGCACGGGCTCTCCTTGATCCACTTGGCGAGCCACGCCTTGGCGGCTTCGTCCAAGTGATTCGTGGGTTCATCGAGCAACAACAACCCATTCTCGCCCGATCCCGCGGGCGAGAGCAATAAACGCGCCAGAGCGACGCGCATCTGCCAACCACCGCTGAGATCGTCGCACGCGACGTCCCACTGCGACCGCGCGAATCCGAGCCCGTCGAGCACGCCGGCGATTTTCTTCTCCGCCTCGTATCCACCGGCAGCCTCAAACTCGGCGAGACAATCCATCAATTCGTCCGCCGCCAAACACGCGTCTTGATCGTCCGAGGTCTCGCACGCCTTCTCCGCCGCGCGAAGCGCCTTCTCCGCCGCGTTCACGCGGTCCATGCGCGCGCGCGCCTCTTGATACACCGTCAATCGCGACCCCGACACCGCCGTCTGTTCAAAGTACCCCACCTCGAGCTCGCGCGAGATGGCGATCTCCCCGTCCTGCACCGACCGCTTTCCAGCGATGCATTTCAACAGCGTCGACTTCCCGCACCCGTTCCCACCCACGAGGCCCACTTTTTGTCCCGGCATCACCGCGGCGGACGCCTCGACCAACAAGTCGACGTCCCCGACGGAGAGCATGACGTCCTCGATTTTCAACGCCGCGCCGCTCGTCCGTCCGTACGGCACCGCGACGTCTTCCTCGTACCCTAATCCACCGTACGACGCCTTCGGCACCGCCACCGACGCCGTCGCACCATCGCCGTCGACGACGGACGCGTCGACGACGTCATCACCATCACCCCCACGCCGCGGCGGCGCGGACGTTCCCGTCGGTTTTCCACCCTTCCCCTTACGCGCCGCCTTTTTCGACGCGCGCGCGACGACGAACGCACGCGCCACCTTTGTCGACGCCGCGTTCGCGCGCATCGTCGACGCTCCGGTCGTCGCCAACGACGGTCGAGCGACGCGGCGTGACGGCGAGAACGGATAAGAACCGTCGGGACGCCTGTGCTAGGGTTTAGGGTTTAGGGTTGAGTGACGCGACCGTAACGCTCGCGCGCTCGACCGATGGATGACGACGGATGCGCGCGCGTCGCGGGACGCGAGACTCGAGACGCGCGCGCGTCCACCGCGAGAGGTTGAGACAACGCGCGTTCGACGCGATCGCGCGGTCGTGGACGCGCGATGACGCGCGCGGTGACGGTGGTGCGCGCTGCGAACGAGCCCGGCGCGCGCTCGGGAGGCGTTTCTGCGCGCGCCGAGGAATCGGCGCGCGCGCGCGCGAGACGGTTCGCGCGCGCGCGGGAGGGGTGCGCGGAGGACGAGTTGGACGTCGGTGGGGTGGTGGGCGACGCGCGCGCTCGCGGTGGGGCGGTGGTGCGCTTGGACGACGACGATGGCGACGCGCGCGAGGACACGGTCGAGGTGCGCGTGCGCGCGGCGTTGGCGTCGGTGGTGCGAGAGGAGACGAGACGGCCGGTGTACGCGCGAGACGGCGGTGACGATGGGTGCGGGGGGTGGGAGAGCGTCGCCGTCGGCGCGAGGACGATGACGCTCGGTGGTGACGGTGCGTTGTACGTCGGGGGCGGGGACGGGGTGGTGCGGCGCACGCGCGACGACGGCGGCGAAGACGCGAGGTACCATCCCGATCTCTGGTGCGACGATACGTTCGTGAACGAGGGCACGGCCGTGCGCATGATTCAAATGTCGAGAAACGGCGAGGAGGCGCTGGTCGGGTACGATAACGGCGCGTGGACGAAATTTTCACTCAAGAATGGACTGGTGGCGGCGTCGAGCGCGCCACACGAAGATTTCGCAGACATTTTTAAACGCGTCGATAAGAAGAAACTGTCGAAATACGCGAGCACGGTGCCGCAGTGTCGATCGATGATCGCGAACGATGATCTCACGAAACTGTACCTCGCGTCGCCAGTGCTGCGTGATAGTTTGGTGTACGCGTGGGATTTGACCACCGCGGGCGACCGAGCGCCGGCGCCACCGCCGCAAAACAAAGAAGAACGAGCCTTTACGAGCGCGAACGTCTTGCAAACGAACGGCTTGGATGAAATAGACGGAGTCGATGCGTTCGACCACTGGGTGGAGACCGACGACGCTGGCGACGCGGAATGTTCGTGGTGTGTTCCAGATGGCAAAAATGGAACCGGCGACGTAAAGCATTTGCGATTCCACAGCGACGTCGTCACGTCGCTCGTACGAATAAACAGCGCCCTCATCAGCGGTTCACTCGATTCACACATCGCGGTGTGGGATTTAAAATCAAAAGAAGCGACACCAAAAGCACATTCCTCTGTGAAGATGGCGTCGGCGGTTCGTGTGATGGTTGCTTCAAAGGATGGGCGCGCCCTGTATTGCGCCGGTGCGGACGGGAGCGTGCGCACGTTCGATGTGCAAGGAAAGAGCGGGAAACTGACATTGCAGTGGGCGAGATCCATAGGTGGTCAAGACGGTCTCGTCACGTCGCTGTGCGGGATAAAGAGCGAACCTTTCGTCATAGTGGGCAGCGCGAAACAATCGAAAGACCCGACGTCCATCATTCGCGGCGATGGTGACTTGTGCATGTGGCGCGTCACTGACGGTGAATTGATGTTCAAGTCTACGATTCACGACGCCGATATCACATCCATCGTCGTCAGCGCGAATGGAAAGACCATGTACAGCGGGGATGAGAATGGAAAGATATGCAAACACGTGCTCGGCGCCAACGTCGGCGAACGAAAAAAGAATTGCGAATTCAAAAAAGGGTTTCTGTTGTAAGGTTGTGTTTACATTACATCACGTCGCGCGCACATTCACGTTTTCTTCGTCTTCTTTTTGGGATTCGCATACTTGGCCTCGAGCGCGGCAAACATGTCGTCCGCCTGATCCGCGCGCATGGCTTGTTTACCGCGAATGAGCGCAAACAAATCGGCATCATCCCCTCCCTTCTTCGAGTTGCTCGCCTTCTTCGTCTTCCTCGCCCCCAAGGGATCTTTCGGCGCCCTACGCTTTCTCACCTCGGCGCGCCACGCCTCGTACGTCTCGT
>Ga0255762_10000316_pt1 | contig 42506 bp, 37 predicted proteins | sample 101ome_16_FD_179962 | JGI IMG/M metagenome (GOLD analysis project Ga0255762, IMG submission 179962) | Coastal salt marsh microbial communities from the Groves Creek Marsh, Skidaway Island, Georgia - 101401AT metaG (version 2) | ecosystem: Environmental > Aquatic > Marine > Intertidal zone >...
CCCGAATCCTCCGTTTCTGTAGTTAATCTGAGTCTCTTATTGCAACGCATGTAAGGTGTATAACATTGCGTTCCGCCATAGCCGCTCAGGCATATTTTGGGCATTGTCAGAATAAACGGCCTTGCCCGATAGGGTGTTGGAATTTAGCGTCTGGGTGCACCGGCCTCTGTGGTGGCCTGACGAATAGGGTCCCATAGGTGCCTTATTGCAGCGTGGCTGCCAGTGTGACTGTTACTAGTGATCCTATCGATGAATAGAGAATGGCACGGGCGATGGCGTCAACTCGTACGCCATAGTTTAGCGCCAGCATGAAGGCCATCACCCCGCAAGGCGCCGCAGCTACCATCATCGCTGGATTGCGAATCTCGGGCGCAAGGTTCAGAGCGCCAGCAAAGATGGCCCAGGCCAAGGCTGGGTGAACCACCAGTTTCACACCGGTGATGACCACTGGTAACATTGGGCGGGAAACGCTCGCCTTCTGACTCAGGATTATGCCGAGAGCGAACAATAGCACTGGCGAGGCCGTGCCACCCAGAAAACGCATGAAGACATCAATACCTGTGGGAACCGTAAGACCCAGCAATCCGATCGCTAGCCCAAGTGTCATGGCAACCAACGGGGGGTTTCGCGCGATCTTAGTGAATGTATGCCCATGGGATGCATCTTTGGTCGCCAGGACATCCATAAGGATCAAAGCTCCACTGAAGAGTAACATGCCATCCATGGAAATAATAGCGACAATAGATGTAACGGCGGCTTCACCAAACAGGGTGATCGAAATCGGCAGAACGAACAGGATATGGTTGGTCAGGGCGATGGCCAATCCCAAAAGAGCGGCCTCCATGACATCGCTTTTGAAGATATGACGGGCAATTAGAAATCCGGTGGCATACATCAGCAATTCAGTGACGAAATATCCGCCGAGCATAGCCAGGTTGAACTCCCCCAACGGGGCATTGGCCAGCAACTGAAACCCCAATGCTGGCATTGCGACGAACATCACGAACTTGTTCAGTGCCATCGCTAGGTTAAAATCAAAAGTTCCGCGCAGGCCGAGAAAGTACCCCACCGCGCCAATCCCAAAAACTGGCAACACGCCGTTCAGTAATTGGTCTAGCATCACGAACCTTTCTGTTGTCTTTGCTCATTCTTGGCACGCGCGAGGGCACACGTGTTCAAAGCTGTCACCAATTCTCAGCGTAAGGGCGGATATCTAGCTCATGGGTCCAGCCATCGCGCTGTTGATGGTGAAGGTTCCAATAGGTTTCGGCAATACTGTCCGGCTTCATAAGGGTATCGGACGGCAGGCTGTCGGGGTTCTTTCCCGCCTGCCGTACACGGTCGCGCACAAATTTTGTATCTACGCCCGCGTCAATAATAAGATGTGCAACGTGGATATTTCTTGGTCCCAACTCGCGGGCCATCGATTGTGCCAAACCCCGCAGAGCAAATTTGCCCGAGGCAAAGGCAGCATATCCCGAACTGCCGCGAACCGAGGCGGTTGCCCCGGTGAAGAAGATCGAACCTTTCTGCCGCGCCACCATATATTTAGCGGCTTCGCGCCCAGACAGAAACGCTCCGTAAGCGCACATTTCCCAGACTTTGCGAAAAACGCGTTCGGTTGTTTCCAGAATTGGAAACCGAACATTGCCGCCGACATTGAAGATACAGATGTCTATTGGTCCTATATCCTCTTCGACCATTGCGAACATCTTGGTCGCTGTCTCTTCGTTTCGCGCGTCCCAGGCAAACCCCTGTGCGCTACCGCCTGCCGCCTCTATTTCGGCAACCAGGGGCGCAAATTTTTCTCCGCCGCGGCGGCCCATCACTACGTGAAACCCTCCGCGCGCAAAACGCTTGGCAATGGCTGCGCCAATATAGTCTCCAGCGCCGATGATCAGACAGATCGGTTTTGTGGCCATATTGTTATCTTACTCCGCTTCAGCTGCCTGGAAGGCTGTTCTCGCCTCAAGTCGATCGGCATAATCCGAGAGTGTAGGCAGATTGGAAAAATCTGCCCCAAGACGTCGCGCCATGATGACTGCATGCCCAGTGATGGTATCCGCAATTGTAAAGCCGCCAGCCAGGAACTCTCGCCCTTCCATATGGTGCGCGACTGCCGTAAGGGTACGGTTCAGAAGCTTGAGTGCGCGCATCGCGATTTCATCATTACGCCGTTCGGGGGGAAGCAGGATGGTTTCTACCACATAGTTGTTGATCGGCGGCATGATCATGCCCTCGGCATAGTGTAGCCATTGCAGGTATTCGGCAAAGTTCGACGCATCGGGACCAGGCCCAAGCTCAGGCGCATACTTGGCAGCCAGATATTGCGCTATCGCGGTGCTTTCGCTGATCGTGACATCGCCATCAACCAGCGTTGGCACACGGCCATTGGGGTTTATCGCTGTATAATCCGGGCCGCGCATTTCTTTCTGCCCCAGTTGGAATTTTTCAAGTTCAAAGGGCAGTCCAATTTCTTCCAACAACCAAACAGTTCGTACGGCGCGCGACTGAGGTGCAAAATAGACTTTCATACAATTCCCCTAAAATATGTTCTGAATTCGACAGCGCCGTAGGTGTCCCGATTGGATTTGCTTGACAAGAAGAAGACTTCAACTTTAGTAATCAGTCAATTCAAAATTTGAAGTGACATATTATGAAACGCTCTTACCTACAGTCGCAAACCTGTACAATTGCGCGTGCCGTAGCGCAGGTGGGCGACGCATGGACGCTACTGATTGTGCGGGAAATGTTCCTGTGCACTCGCCGCTTCGATGATTTCCTAAGCCTAACGGGCATGTCTTCCCACCTTCTGTCACTGCGTTTGAAAAAACTAGAAGCGCAGGGGTTGATCCGGCGCGAGCCTTATTCCGAGCGCCCTCTACGCCATGAATACTGCCTGACCGAGAAAGGTCGCGATTTGTGGACAGTTATCATCGCGCTGAAACAATGGGGTGATCGTTGGTTGGGTGCCCAGGATACGCCCGTGCAGATCGTTCACAAGACCTGCGGTCAAATCACCAAACCACAAATGACCTGCCCGGATTGTGGCGAACCGATTGAAGCTTACGACTCTGAGGCCAGGTTGTCCCAACCCTATGAACTGGAACGACAAGCCGCAAGCCGTGCACCGTAAAAATTGTGAGATGTCAAATCCATGGACTATGAAACACTTTGCTTTAAAATTGCTGATGGCGTCGCGATAATCACCTTGGATCGCAAAGACAACCCCGCCAACGCATTGAATGCGCGCATGGCCGAAGAGTTGTTTGACGTAGGCTTGCGTTGCGGGGGGCCAGACGTGCGCGCCGTAGTCGTCAACGCAACTGGTAAGATGTTTTGTGGCGGCGGCGATCTTGCCGAAATGGACGCCGCCCCTGACAAACCCGCGCATCTGAACCGAATGGCCACGCTGCTGCATGCAGGGTTGATCCGGCTTGCCCGGATAGACGCACCGGTCATCATGGCCGTAAACGGAACCGCGGGCGGCGGCGGGTTCTCGATAGTATTATCTGGCGACTATGTCATTGCGTCGGAAAGGGCCAAGTTCGTCTCGGCCTATACGTCATCTGGACTCACGCCGGACGGATCGTCGACCTACTATCTTGCGAAACATGTCGGTTTACTGCGGGCAAAGGAGCTGATGCTGACAAACCGCGTCTTGACGGCTGCCGAGGCTCAGTCCTGGGGGTTGGTCAACAGGGTGGTGCCCCCAGAGACAGTGATGGACGAAGCCTGTGCGATGGCACAGCAAATAGCATCTGGGCCGACAAAGGCGTTTGGTGGCGTCAAAAGGCTGCTGGACACGGCATTTTCAGACGGCCTAGAATCCCAGCTAGATCGCGAGACGCGATCCATCGCCGACATGATGCGCACCAACGACGGGCCAGCCGGGATAGCGGCTTTTTTGGCTAAAGAAACGCCTCAGTTTGAGGGGACTTGAACCAGTCTGACAGCATCACAATAGCTGCACCCGATAACAAAAATGTCAAAGTCTGGTTCATTTGGTATAGGGGTCAAAAACAGCCGCCCTTTTATAGGGATAGGTCAAAATAACTATATATAGATTTGCACTATTTCTTACGCACTCTATGACAAGCCTGTTCAAAGGGGGACAAAAAGAGACAAAACGCATGGATCTCACGTCCAATTGTTTTGCTCAATATAGGCTTCAAGATCTTCCAATCTGAAGCGCATGGATCTGCGGATTTTATAGGCATACAAGCTGCCGTCAGTGACCAGGCGTTTAACTGTTCGTTGACTGATACTTAGAAACTGTGCCGCCTCATCCGGTGTTAAAAGCCGCACTGGTTTACTGCTTGTCATCGCAAGCTCCTTTCTTTTGTGAATGAAAAGGGGAGGCGTCTACGGTCGACTGATCTACCGCTTCGTAAGCAGCGACGCGGCCTAGCAGGCGTGCAAGCTCAAGCAACGTAGCTCTCGCGTCTTCAGAAGGGATATCTGGGGCGACTCGGGACATGAGCTGAGGATCGCATTTTTGATGTTGCGCGATCTAAGCCCATAAATATCCCGGATTTTAAGAACGCTCAGTAAAGCGTTCGTAGGCTTTGACTGTGGCGTAATAGGACACGTTCACATCGATCAAGCAATGTCCGGCATGAAGGACGGTCTCAAAGGGTGTTTTTGGTCGCTTATTGTAGTGATTGGATACCTTTAGATCCGCGCCTGCGATGCTCTTGAATAACTCAGTTACTCCATCGAAGAACTGATCAAGATGGTCTTTTGTTGGGCGGCCCCGTTCCTCTGAGATCCAATCACGTGCACGCTTGGTTGCATCAAGAAGTGCCTCGTGATCGTACGGGCGATTGAAATCAATTTGGGCGAAGTTATCAAATTGCTCGCGTGTCTCCAGTGCAAGCATGGACCCCAAAATATCCTGTGCTTCCACGCTCAGCTTTAAAAATGAATTGAGTGTAACGGCTTCGGACAGATTAGTCCGCCGGCGCAGTCGCTCTAGAAGGCGATTAAGCTCTTTTGAAACAAGCGTCGTCCTGGTTTTTGGTAATTGATGCCTTAACGCGACATTTGCTAAAGTTAGATCCGTTAATAGATTTTTGCAGCGTAGCTTTTTTGCTAGTGGAGCTTCTCCATCACACGCAACATCTAAAGATGTAAAAGCGTCCTCATAAAATTTTGCTTTGGTTGAGCACACAGGTTGCATAAGCATTACTTTCACAATTTTTATTTGTTTACTTGGTGCCTAAAATGATAACTCCAAGTCAAAGCAGATAGCTTTTCTGCTCAGTTTTATATTTCGCCTTTTGAATTTCCGATACATAACACCTAAAACTTTAGGTCAGTGGGTATATGGACATTTTGCCCTCTATACTTGGCGAAGAGCACTAATAACGGCTAAAATGTCTATGGCTTGCCCTTTTATAATGGGGCGATAGTAGGTGTATCGAATTGCTTCATCATGATTATTGACGGCATCTGTGATGTAGAAAAGGAAAGAATTGATGATACTTGTGACTGGATTTCAAAGTTATGGAGGCCGCAGTGAAAATCCTTCTGAACGGGTTGCTCTTGCACTGAATGGAATGACAGTTGCGGGTGTCCGGGTTCAGGGTCACAGTCTCCCAGTAGATTTTCATCAGATAAAAAAAGATATTCCAAAGCTGATCGATACCTTTTCCCCGCTTGCAATTGTCTCGCTGGGTCTATGGCCAGGCGAACCAATGATACGTATCGAGCGCATGGCTACGAACTGGTCATGGTTTGAGTTGCCAGATAATGCAGGGTACAGACAGAATGGCAAAGTGATAGATGACGGCCCAGATGGCTATCTTACCACATTGCCTGCCGACGAAATCGAAAAAGCAGTTCGGGCTTCCGGTAGGCCTTGCCGTCAATCTGGTAGCGCTGGTACTTACCTATGCAACGCGACGGCCTATATATCTCTACACCACTGTAAGGCGAATCATTCACACGTATTATCTGGGTTTGTGCACCTTCCTTACCTACCACAACAAGTAACAGAATTACTTAAGAACGTTTCTGAGGAGAGTTGTATCGAAAGGCATCAGAGGGCCGACTGGTCGTCAATGAATCTCGAAGATATGATCGAGTCTCTTAAAATTAGTCTTGAGGTCATCGCTAGCGCCTGACTACTCAAAAAAGCAATAAAATCGGGAAAATTTGTTACTATACTAACAAATTGGAGATATCCATTTGCATCTATATTTTGGTGCGCGCTGTAATTTCTGGTGAGGCAGTCCTCTAGCGAAAAATATCTGGTGAAGACTATCTGATAAATTTTTATCAGACGCTAATATTTGTTTTCATTGACACAATTCATTTTGTGGTCATGCTGGAACTACAGAATATTAAGACTACCAATCGACGCTGCGTGTAGTTGCTTAGCTGCTGGGCTCATCGTCCTAGTTCTGCTCCTATGTGCCCGTTTAAAAAGGTATGGAGATAGAATTATGGAGATATTTGTCAGCATAATCGTGTTGGTTGTCCTTGCGATTTTAGCAATCCTCTTTCTCAACCGATATTACAGAAAGGCCACCCGAGAGGTTAGTCTTGTTCGGACGGGTGCGGGCGGCCAACGAGTTGTATTGGACGGAGGTTGCTTGGCCCTCCCATTCTTACACAAAGTTTCCGAAGTAAATATGAGGACAGTTAAGCTTGAAATTGAAAGATTAGGGCCAAAGTCCATCATAACAAAAGATCGACTCCGAGTGGATGTTGGTGCGGAATTTTATGTTCGCGTTCGGGCTAGTGCAGAAGGCGTTGCTACTGCAGCGCAGGCGCTCGCAAGCAAATCCTTCAGATCCTCAGACTTAGCTGAAACCCTTGAGGGTAAGTTAGTTGATGCTATGCTATCCGTGGCTGCGCGTTATACAATGGACGATCTTCAGGATAATCGTTCAGGTTACTCTCAAGAAGTATCAGAGCTGTTGGTTGATAATCTGGCTCAAAACGGCCTACTACTGGAGTCCGTATCTTTGACCCGAATTGACCAAACCCCATTTCATGCTTTGGATGAAAACAACGCATTTAATGCGCTAGGAATGCGGCGCTTAGCAGAGATTATTGCAGTTAACAAGAAGGAGAGAGCTATAATCGAGTCGGATGCTGAGGTTGCAGTGCGCCAGAGCCAGCTCGATGCTACCAAGAGAAAGCTTACGATCAGCCGCGAGGAAGAAGAAGCGACAATTACACAGCAGCGAGAGATTGAGATAGCACGTTCGCGTTCGATGGCTGAAACTGCTGAAGAGCAGGCGACATCTGAACAGCGCCGTGAAGCTGCGCGGATAGCGCGCGAGCGCGAAGTTCGCCTAAATGAAATAAATAAAGATAGAGAGCTGCGCGAGAAAGCGTTGGCGGCTGAATTGGCCACTGCATTAGCAGAGACAGAAAATGCCGTGAAAATGTCTGCTAAACGCGTGGAAGAAGCGCACGCAGAGGCCGAAGCGATCGCAGCTACCGCTTCTGGTGCTGAGGCAGAGGAAAAAGTACGTACGATCCGAGAACAGGCAGCGGCAGACCGTGAGAAGGCGTTAGCGTTGATCCGCGCCACCGAACAAGCTGAAGTTGATGATACCCGTGTTCGCTCAGAAGTGGCATCAATGCTTGCCATGGCCGAAGCAGAGGCGAAGGCGATGCTTGATAGGGCTGAGGCGCAAAAAGCAAAGCTGATAGCGGAAGCAAACGGCCGAGCTGCTGTGATTGATGCTGAAAACGCGCAAAGTATCGAGCTCATGGCGATGAAGCTTGATGAGGAGCGGATTAAGACACTGCCTGAGGTCGTGGAACGTATGCTGAAGCCAGCTGAAAAAATCGAAAGTATTCGGATAAATCACATCACCGGTATGGGTAATTCAGGGTCTGATAACGGTGGAAGCGGTGATCCAGGGACCGTGAACCAGTTAGTCGATGGCGTACTGAATATGGCACTTCAACTTCCAGCAGTTCAGAAATTGGGAGAGGAGGTGGGCATGAACATCTCTGATGGTGTACGAGGCGTAACAAAGAATTTAGAGCGGCGCAGTAGTGGGTCATCCAAAACAGAAGAAATAGACGGTAAAACCACAACAGACAGCAATAAGTCTGAAAATAATGATTAATGCAGTTAATAGAGCCTGCATTAGTTTAAACCCCAACAAGGAGTAAATAAATGACGTTTTCACGCAGAAGTTTTCTTGCCGGATCTTCGGCATTAGCTATGTCCTCGGCCCCCATCATTGGGCGGGCGCAGGGAAATGACAAAATCATCTTTGCCTCGATTCTCGACCTTTCTGGGGGTCTAGATATATATGGGGCGCCTATGGCTGAAACTACCAAAATGGCAATTGACGACATCAATGATGCGGGTGGCCTTTTGGGGCGAGAAGTCGAACTAAAGCTTTATGATGCTCAATCGACGATCCAGTTCTATACACAATACGCTACCCAAGCCGCTGCTGGAGATCGTGCTCATACTGTTCACGGTGGAATTACATCTGCGAGCCGAGAGGCAATACGTCCAACATTGGCACGCTTTAAATCACTGTATTTCTACAATACGCAGTATGAGGGCGGAGTCTGTGATTATAATAATTTCTGCACTGGATCCACTCCTGCGCAAACAGTTGCCAAAGTTGTGCCGTATGCCATGAATAAGTGGGGCAAAAAGGTTTACATTGTTGCTGCCGATTATAATTATGGGCAAATCACTGCGCAATGGATGCAGCGCTTTGTTAAGGAGAATGGTGGTGAAACGCTTGATGTTGAATTCTTCCCGTTAGATGTGACTAACTTTGGTCCAACTATTAACAAGATCCAAACCGCAAAACCTGACTTTGTGATTTCGGCACTGGTCGGTGGCGCGCATGTATCGTTCTATCGGCAGTATGCAGCCGCTGGTATGAATAAAGAAATCCCAATTGCCTCAACTACGTTCGGCGTGGGTAATGAACAAAAATTGATATCAGCCGAAGAAGGTGATGGCATTGTTGCCTCTTATTCTTATTTTGAAGGTGCTGACAATCCGACTAATAAAAAATTCCTTGAGAGACTTGATGCGCGTCTAGGTGCAGATCGACCAGTTATGAATGAACTAGCAGTACGATCATATGAGGGTGCGATGCTCTGGGCTGAGGCCGTTAAGTTGGCTGGAACACCAGATCGTGATCCCGTAATTGAGGCTTTGCGGTCGGGGTTAACTTATAATGGACCTTCAGGCGCTGTTGCTATCGATGCGCAGACTAACCACTGTAACATGAATGTTTATATTGGTGATCTAAAAAATCAGAAATGGAATATCGTAGAAAGTTACGAAGCACAGCCTCCTGCGGATACGCAGTTAGTTTGTGATTTGGTGGCTAACCCTAATCAGTCTACCTTCCTATTCGAAAATGGCCTAGCTGCTGCTGGGATCGATTAAAAAACAACAGTCCGGCCTTTGGCCGGACACTCTTTTTCAGGAGCTAACCATTGGATCTTATCGTTGCAGTTCTATTCCAACTTATCTACGTTATATCTAATTTAGCGTTGATTAGCCTAGGATTGGCAATTATTTTTGGCATGATGCGGGTCATCAATCTTGCACATGGCGAGTTCCTAATGTTGGGTGGATACACCGTCGTAGTAGCCACAAATGCTGGGATCAATATCTGGATATCGATGCTGATACTGGCTCCTCTGATAGTTGGAGTGATCGGTGTAGTAGTCGAACGGCTTTTGATACGCTGGCTTTATGGGCGGATGGTCGACACGCTTCTCGCTACATGGGGTTTATCTTTGTTACTGGTAGGGATTGTTACATCGCTTTTTGGCGCTTCTACTGGGACAACAGTATCACCACCGCTTGGAGTTTTGCGTATTGGGGAATACTCGGCTTCTGGCTACGAGTTTTTTCTAATTATTGTGACCATATTGTTGTTGTTTGGAGTCTGGTTGACGCTGCGTTTCACCAAACTCGGTCTGCTAGCGCGCGGTACGATGCAAAACGCAGAAATGGCTTCGGCGCTTGGGGTTTCCACCAGTAATATTTACATGATAACATTTGGTTTAGGTGCTGCAGTATCGGGCCTTGCCGGTGGATTGCTGGCCCCGATCACTGGCGTGCTTCCAACAATTGGCGCTACTTACATCGCAAAGGCCTTCATAACCGTTATCTCGGGTGGTGCCGCCATCCTTGCAGGGACCACCGCGGGTTCGATTCTGCTAGGTGGGATCAATGGTATCTTTTCTTTCATCGCAGGGTCTACGTTCGGTGAAATAGCACTGCTCTTAGCTGCTATCATTCTTCTCCGCTTGATGCCGAGGGGCATAACAGGCCGTTTCTTTAGGAAATCGCTATGACCAAAGGTATGTTACGTAAGATGCGCCCGACTTTCATATACGCATTGCTGGGTATAATTTTTATGCTCGCTGCACCCAGTGTTCTTCAGCTCTTCACAATCATTAATCTAACCACCGCGATAGCACTATCTGTGCTTGCCTTAAGCCTAGCATTGATTTGGGGTTACGGAGGTATTCTATGTTTTGGTCAAGTTGCGTTCTTCGGACTAGGAGCTTACGTTTACACCATATCTGCAATTAATTTTGGCGGATCGACATGGGCTATACTTGTGGCAATTATAGTTACCTCGGCCTTCGCAAGTGCGCTGGGATATTTCATCTTTTATGGCCGAGTATCAGACGTTTATCTGGGCGTTATTACACTAACGGTAACGCTCATCTTTTTCTCACTAATTAGACGTACTTCTGGTCCTGAATATAAGATCGGGAATGCATTACTTGGCGGTTTTAACGGGGTATCCTCGCCACCTATTAACTTACCTTGGAATTCGGCGTCGTTTCTATTTCCGGAACAGGTGTTTTACGTGGCTATGGCTGCACTTATCATCTGCTATGTGTTTGTCGGTTGGCTTGTAAATACAAAGTTTGGGCGCGTTTGCGTGGCAATTAGAGAGAATGAACTACGCGCCGAACTTCTGGGGTACGACATTCGTGCATACAAGTTAGGTATCTTTACCATTGGTGCAGGCATAGCTGCTGTTGGTGGAGTACTATTTTGTAACGGAGTTGGTCGTATCACGCCGGATATTTTCAACCTATATAATGCGGCACTTACAATTATCTGGGTGATCGTTGGCGGGCGCGGGACTTTGATTGGTCCGATAGGTGCCACATTTGCGCTTTTCTACGTGACATCTGCCCTTGGTGGGCAGTCTGTTTTCAACAACAATCTTGTATTAGGTATTATTCTCATAATTTTCGTCCTACTTGTACCCAAGGGAGTAGCACCCACAATCATTGGCTGGGCCAGTGCTAGACGGAAGAAATCACAGCGGCGAGTACGACGTCGACGCCGAGCGGAGGGTACTCGATGAAACGAAAACGCGGCGATGTAGTAGTCGAGACACGTGAACTCTGTATGCATTTTGGCGGTGTGCGCGCAGTAGAACAAGTTGATTTTACTTTATATGATCGAGAATTACGCTGCCTAATCGGACCTAATGGCGCAGGAAAATCGACTTTTTTTAAATGTCTTACAGGACAGCTTGTGCCTACTTCAGGTGAGGTATTGATCCGCGGTCATGAAATGACAGGGGCCGAACCTTTTGAAATTGCGAGTCTTGGAGTAGGCATAAAGACACAAGTACCAAATGTTTTTGACGGTCTGACGGCTGAAGAAAATATATGGTTATCCGCACGACGCTGGCATGGTGAATCACGTGCTCGTGCATTGACGGCGGAAACCATTGATCGATTGGACCTGGGTGATATTCGCCGTACCCTGGTAGGGCGCCTGGCACATGGTCAACGCCAATGGGTTGAGCTTGGAATGGTGGTCGCTGCTGAGCCTTGGCTAGTGTTACTGGATGAGCCTGCTGCAGGCATGACACATGAAGAGACTTACCGTACTGCTCAACTAATTGAGGAGATAAATAAGACATCTGCCCTTATAGTCGTGGAACATGATATGCAATTCATCCGCATGATATCGCGCCAGGTAACCTTGTTCAATGAAGGTGGTATTTTGATGGAGGACACGATGGACGCGATTTCTGCAGATGAACGGGCCCGTGAAGTTTATTTGGGGCATCGGTCATGAGCGCTCTGATGCAAATTTCAGGCTTGCGGGCTGGTTATGGGCGTGTTCCGGTTCTACATGGAATAGATTTGTCTGTGGATGATGGCGAAATATTGGGAATTTTGGGCCATAATGGAATGGGTAAATCCACACTGCTGAAGACGCTTATGGGTATTATACCGGCATCGGGCGGGAGTATCATCTTTGATGGAGAAGATATTGTTCGACAACGGTCTTCAGGGCGCTCACAAATTGGCATCGGCTATGTACCGCAAGGTAGGGGTATTTTTCCTAATCTCAGCGTGCGAGACAATCTTCGTATGGGGATTGCTGCTCATGATGTTGATGAGGACTCTGCAATTGATCGGGTTCTATCTGATTTTCCTAGGCTAGAACGTTTGCTGGAGCGAGATGGGGGTGCATTGTCGGGAGGAGAGCAACAGCTATTAGCCTTAGCGCGCTGTCTTGTTTCAGAGCCAGACCTTATTTTGCTCGATGAACCAACTGAGGGTATACAGCCCTCTATTATCGATGAGATTATTGATCTACTGAAAAAGCTTAATAATCGTGAAAATTTGAGTATCGTTCTAGTTGAGCAAAGTCTTGATTTTATAACAGAACTGTCGGACCGAGTGCTACTTATTCAGAAAGGCAAGATCATAGGTGAGGTATCTGGCTCAGAGACAGCCGATTCCGCTCTTATCGCAGAATTCACAGGCCTAGGCGATGGAGCGCGTAACTTATCTAATCCCACATCTAGTGACAGAAGCACTGTAGCTCAGGATCATTCTCTACTTGGATCATCATCGGTCGTAACACCTAAGTCTGACGCTATCACAGCGAAACAAAGATCTGCTCCACAAAAAACTTTACAAGAAAGGATGGTCTACATGACTGTCAAGCGCCCTACACATTCGCAAATGAAGACGATCGTGGAAGAACTCGGTATGAATATGTCGGATGAAAGGATCCAGGAGTTTCTTGATGTAATGCAGGGTACTCTCGATGCTTATGATATCGTCGACTCACTGCCTGATTACCTACCGCCCGTGATATATCCTCGCACATCAGGATATAGGCCAACACCGGCAGAAAACCCGATGAACGCTTGGTACGTGAAAACGGAGATAAAAGGTGCACCCCGCGGTCCATTATTGGGAAGATCTATTGCCTTGAAGGATAATGTATGTCTTGCAGGCGTTCCGATGATGAATGGGGCATCAACACTCAAAGGATATACTCCTGATATCGATGCCACAATCGTCACAAGACTTCTGGATGCCGGTGCAACCATTGTTGGTAAAGCGCATTGCGAATATTTTTGTTTGTCGGGCGGAAGCCATACTAATGCTACCGGTGCTGTGGAGAACCCACATAAAAAAGGTTACTCTGCAGGGGGCTCATCTTCTGGGTCGGGCGCATTAGTAGGTGCCGGTCTAGTTGATATGGCCATCGGTGGTGATCAGGGTGGATCCATACGGATGCCGGCTTCGTTTTGTGGCGTTTATGGCATGAAGCCAACGCATGGTCTTGTCCCATACACAGGGATAATGCCGATAGAGACTACTATTGACCATACTGGACCTATGACACAGACGGTGATGGACAATGCTCTTATGTTGGAGGTCATAGCTGGTGTTGATGGGCTCGATCCACGTCAGTACGATGTTCGTACAGAAAAATATACAGCTGCGGTGAATCAAGGTGTTTCTGGACTACGGATAGGTGTGGTTAAGGAAGGCTTTGGGCATCCTCAATCAGAAACTGATGTAGATGCAAAAGTTAAAGCAGGAGCCGATATTTTACGTAAACTTGGTGCCACAGTTGACGAAATCTCAATCCCTTGGCACCTACATGGTCCAGCGATCTGGACACCTATTGGGCTAGAAGGGTTGACTAACCAGATGATGCTCGGGAATGGGTTTGGGACCGGTTGGGAGGGGCTCTATACCACCTCACTTTTGGATTATCATTCCAATTGGCGATCTCGCGCGGATGAGCTTTCTGATACGCTGAAGATTTCGATGTTTGTTGGCCAGTATCATCTGAAACATAATCGTGGGAGATATTATGCTAAAGCGCAAAACTTGTCTCGGCAATTGCGTGAAGAATATAACAAAGTATTTGCGTCTTATGATCTTTTATTGATGCCCACGACCCCGATGAAGGCGACTCCGTTGCCGCCGGTAGATGCACCATTGGAGTTGTGGACACAGCGTGCGTTTGAAATGTTACCGAACACATCGCCGTTTGATGTCACAGGCCACCCTGCTATATCGTTACCGTGTGGAGTGTCTGATGGGTTGCCGATCGGGTTGCAGTTGGTAGGACGTCGCTATGAAGAAAGCACGATATACCGTGCGGCTGGGGCATTTGAACAGGCTGGTGACTGGCGCGGTATGTGAGATAGATTTTGAATGAACAAATGTCGAGTATGATCAAATCTCAACCAACTACTTATCCCGTCAACGGTGTGTCACATGTTGTAGGCGCAAATGATCGCCCCTTAGTTGAAGCAACTATTCCTTCATTCTTGAAGGAGGTTATCAAGCGACATGGGACTCGGACAGCAGCAGTTTTTCATCAAACTGGCGACAGATGGAGTTATAATGAATTTGGCCGACTGGTAGACCGGCTGGCAGCAGGTCTGCTGTCTATCGGGGTTTACAAGGGCGACCGCGTTGGAATCTGGTCACCTAATCGTCCTGAATGGTTGCTAGCACAATTTGCCACCGCTAGGATTGGCGCAATCTTGGTTACGATCAATCCAGCATACCGTACTTCGGAACTGGAATATGCGTTGAACAAAGTGGGTGTATCGAGCCTAATACTTGCACCTCAATTCAAGACATCAGATTATATTGGTATGCTTTCGAAATTAGCTCCAGAGATGGCCAGCTGTTCGCCTGGGAGCTTGAGGGCTGAACGTCTTCCAAAACTGCGGAATATTGTGCAAATGGGATCTAAGTCATCACCAGGCGCGTTCGACTTTGAAGAGCTGATGAAGCGAGGAAATCGTGCAGTGCGTGCACGATTGGATGCGATAAGTGCTAGTCTGCGTCCAGATGATGCTATCAATATTCAATTTACTTCAGGTACAACTGGACATCCCAAAGGTGCTACTTTGAGTCACCGTAATATCGTAAACAACGCAATTTCTACAGCACGGGCAATGCGGCTTCAACCGGGCGAAGGTCTTTGCATTCCGGTACCTTTCTATCATTGCTTCGGTATGGTCCTTGGTAATCTTGCTGCGTGCGCCTATGGCGCAAAAATGGTGATCCCGGGCGAGGCTTTTGATCCCCATAATACACTTGCTGCGATTGACTCAGAAAACTGTGCGGCACTTCATGGTGTGCCGACTATGTTTCAGGCTATTTTGGACTATAAAGGCTTTGATACTTTCGATATTCGAAGCTTGCGTACGGGCATTATGGCAGGAGCCCCTTGTCCAGAGCCTTTAATGCGCCGCGTAATGGAACATATGCATTGTAGGCAGATTACTATTGCTTACGGAATGACTGAAACTAGCCCCATTAGCTTTCAATCCGCTATTGATGATCCCATCGATCGGCGTGTTTCTACTGTCGGTCGTATCCAGCCTCATGTTGAGTGCAAAGTTATAGGAGCCGACGGTCAGACACTTCCGATTGGTCAGCAGGGAGAATTATTGACACGAGGTTATTTAGTAATGAAGGGTTATTGGGACGATCCTGAACGTACCTCTGATGCAGTGCAAAATGGTTGGATGCATACCGGAGATTTGGCAACGATCGATGATGAAGGGTACTGTCGTATAATAGGTCGTTCTAAGGACATGCTTATTAGGGGGGGAGAGAATGTATATCCTGCGGAGATTGAGGAATTCCTGATTACTCATCCAAACATATCACAGGCGCAGGTCTTTGGCCTTCCTGATCCAAAATATGGCGAAGAGGTTGCGGTTTGGATTATATTACAGTCGGGCGCAAAAATGACCGAAGACGAGCTGCGCGACTGGTGTAGGGGTAGGATAGCGCACTATAAAGTCCCACGTTACGTGTGTTTTGTGGAGGAAATGCCGATGACTGTAACAGGTAAGCCACAGAAATTCATTATGCGTGAACAGATGATTAAATCTCTCGAATTAGTGAATTGATTTTGAAGGAAAAGATTATGTTCACGTTGACGGCGATTATAAGAGCGAAACCGGGGCTACAGGATCGGGTGAAAAAAGCGCTAATCAAAGTCGGTGAATATGTACGCGCGAATGAACCGGATACCCTAAGTTTCTATGTTACGGAAAGCGCAGATGAACCCTATGTTTTCGTCACTCACGAACGTTTTCGCAGCAGTGAAGCCATGGAGCGACATAATAATGGCGCAGGGTCGCAGGAATTCTTTGCTGAAGTGGGCGATTTTCTGGATGGCCCCCCATTAGTAGTCACCGGACCTGAAGAATTTAAACGATAATTGCGTTTACAACTGCACACCTTTCGTTAGTGCCCCATCAATTACCAGATTGGTTCCGCTAGTGAAACTGGATGCAGGAGAAGATAAAAAAACCACGCCACGTGCAATTTCCTCGGGGTAGGCCATTCGACCCATGGGGTTCATTGAAAGCGCTTCAGCGAAAAGTTCGGGATTGTTTTTTTCAATCATCGGCCAAATGCCTCCTTCAAAATAGGTGTTACCTGGTGAAACAGTATTCGCTCGAATTCTCTTAGGTGCTAACTTCATGGCTAGGCCTTGCGCGTAATGAACTAAGGCTGCCTTGAAAGAACCATAGGCGGGACCTGTGAAGTCTACCTCTCGACCTGAAACACTGGAAACTAAAGTAATTGAAGCTGCATCAGATTTTTCAAGCCAGGGCATCGCTGCATTTACTAATCTAACTGAATGCATCATGTCTGTTTCGAAACTGGATTTCCACGCGCCCTCGTCATCTGCTACGGCTAATGCAGATACATTCGCGACCAGGATGTCAATGCCACCTAGGGCAGCGGCACTGTCCTGTACCCACGATTTAAGGGTTTGGGCGTTCGATACGTCAACTGCACGTCCGAAAGCATTGGCACCCTGTTGTGTTAGAGATTCAACTGTAGCGGTGACACCAGCCGCGTTACGTGCGCAGACTGATACCGCTGCGCCCTCTGCAGCGAAAATTTTGGCGCAGTGTAAGCCAATCCCCTTAGTGCCGCCAGTAATCAGCACACGCTTGCCTTGTAATCCCAAATCCATCTCATATTCCCCTTGATTTAAAAATATTCACACCAGATACTTTTTTAACATTGAGGCTCCAAGCGAATATTTTGGATCAACCATGTTGCCAACGCGCATCTTTCCGGCTTGCGTTGCCAGAAAATAAGCTTCGTCTTCGGCAAATCCGTAATCTTGGACCATCCAACGAACCAAATCTCTATAAGCCATTCGTGCGGCATCTTCCATTGGACGCGCGCTACCTACAGACATAATGAAATTTTCGGTTTCAATTCGCACGCCTGGTATGGTCCAGTTCTTAATAAGATCAATTCTTAGGGTGACCGTTGCAGGAATTTCCACCGCAACCCCGCACAACTCACCATCACCCTGTCGGCCATGGCAGTCACCAATGAAGAAATAAGCACCTTCTCTTTGAACCGGAAAATAGATCGCAGAGCCAGGTGCCACATCGGGTAGATCCATGTTGCCACCATAGTAGTCTGGAACGAGAGATGAGACCGCCTCAATCTCAGGTGAGACACCCATGGTGCCTACGAAAGGCTCATAAGGCAAAGTAATTTGTTCGGAAAATTTGATACCATTTGGCGTCACTTCCATTTTTTTCACTCGTTCGGCGATTGGACCGTTAAGATGTGTTAAGCTTGACGCAGCCAAGCCACCAAAATCAGGGATAAGCGCCGTAGTGCCTGCGGGTTGTGCGCCGCGTGGTAGCAAGCTTTCTATGTATACCGCTAAGACATCACCTTTTTGAGCGCCTTTAACAGTAATTGGGCCGTTCTGAGGATTTACAAACGGCATATTGAGCACTTTCGACGGAAGGTCATTTTCTGTTTTCACCGCGCCACCAAACGCGTCAAGTGTTTCGACGACAACTATGTCTCCAGGCGCAATATGCATTACTGGATCGGCATAGGGTCCATATACGTAATGGAATTGCCCTTGGGTCTCTTCGCTCAGAAAGTGTTTTTCGCCTTCAATTGACTGAGAAACCCCGCGCCGCGCCATAATGGATGATGTAAGCCAAGTCATGTCTAAAACCTCGTATATCTGTCTGCTAGCCTCAGCTTAAGTGATTAGGTAGGTTTGGCAACATTTTATGAATGCCAGGGTAAGTATTGATAAAGAAATTGACAGTGATAAAATTTTTCTATTACCGTTTGTATACAAACAAAAGGCTGTGGTCGTATGTATTTACAACCCCAAAATTTGAATGAAGCTCTATCAATGCTTCAAGAAAGTAATCCGAAGGTGATTGCGGGGGGTACGGATGTTTATCCTACTTTAAGCGCAGGTCACCAGTTAGCCAAATTTTTGGATGTTACCCGCATTCATGGATTTAACGAGATTTCGAGCGGAGATGGAGTTGTTAGAATTGGCCCAGCTGTAACATGGTCGGATATTCTACAAGTCAATCTGCCACCAGCGTTTGATGCATTGAAACAAGCTGCGTTCGAAGTAGGTAGCGTGCAAATTCAAAATGTTGGAACTATTGTGGGTAACGTTTGTAATGCATCTCCGGCGGCAGATGGTGTTCCACCATTACTCGCACTAGACGCCCAAATTGAACTTTCGAGCAGTGAACGTGGCACGCGCATATTACCACTGAGCAAGTTTATCAAAGGTGTCCGAAATACTGATCGGAAGCCTGATGAGTTGATATCTGCTATAATTGTGAAGAGTGCGCCGCCAGGTATGCGATCAGCGTTTGAAAAGCTCGGGTCGCGTAGATACCTTGTAATATCGATTGCTATGACGGCTGTTAATGTGCTGTTGGATGATGATGGGTTGATTGCTAATGTCCGTATCGCAGTAGGGTCTTGTTCTGCGGTGGCAGTGAGGCTGCATCGATTAGAAAAGGAACTGCAGGGCAAGGACCCACGGGATGTTTCGATTTTAAAAAGTCATGTCGCTTCATTATCCCCATTAGATGATGTGCGTGGCACTGCCGTTTATCGGTTGGCAGCGGTTCAAGAGCAAATTTATCGGTCTTTGAGAAGAGCTTGCGATGTCTAAACATTCTTCAGGAAAGGCAAATTCTAAATTTCTGATTAATGGTGAAACTCGTTTTGCAAACCCTTTTCCGGGCCAGAGATTATCAGAATTGCTTCGCGAAAACCTTGGTCAGCGCGATGTCAAAATTGGTTGCAATGCGGGCGATTGTGGAGCCTGCACGGTGCTATTAGATGGAGCCCCAGTCTGTGCTTGTCTGGTGCCCGCCCACCGCGCAATTGGGCAAAAAATTGAAACCGTCCAAGGACTACACGCTTCTGATCAATTTGCTGCACGCTTGAAAAATAGTTTTCTAGAGCATGGTGCTTCGCAATGCGGTGTTTGCACTCCTGGCATGATCGTTTCGTCAGTTGCTTTGTTGCGTAGGGTGCCTGAACCCTCAGAAAAACAAGTCAAAGACGCACTTGGAGGAGTTTTATGTCGTTGTACCGGTTATCGCAAAATTATTGATGCTGTTATGAATTTACCTTCTGCATCTACAGGTTCTATCGGCAAAGTAGGGGACCCAATTGAACATGTGGATGGCATGGATAAGATTTTGGCAAATGTAAAATACGGCGATGATGTGGCACCTGAGGGCTGTTTAGAGGTGTTGATCATTCGTTCACCGTTCCCACGGGCCTTATTCAAGCTCGGCGATTTGAGTGGATTTGCACTATCTAGAGGGCTTTCCGCAGTCCTGACTGCAGCCGACGTAAAAGGCGAAAACAGCTTTGGTGTTATCCCGGGATTTGAGGATCAACCTGTTTTTGCCGAAGAAGAGACAAGGTATACTGGGGATGCAGTAGCGGCTCTAATCGGTCCAAGTGAGATTATACGCACTATTGATCCGACCGATGCACCAATCTCCTGGATAGACTTGCCGGCTGCCCAAGATATCAATAGCGCTCAACTTGCTTCTGCTGCTCAACTGCATATTGGTCGAAATCAGAACGTAATGTGTACTGGTTTCGTGAAATGCGGAGCTTCTGATACTGCTTTGAAAAAAGCGCATGTTACGGTCGAAGGGCATTTTCAAAGCGGTTTTGTCGAACACGCATACATAGAACCCGAAGCTGGGTTTGCTCAGGTCGTTAATGGTCGCATAGAAGTACACGCGTGCACACAGGCGCCAGTTATGGACTTGGAAGGGCTAGAAAGAGTACTAGGCATAGATAAATCTAGAATTCGTGTTGTGCCGACGGCCGTAGGGGGCGGGTTTGGATCCAAACTAGATCTGAGCGTTCAACCTTATTTAGCGATGGCCGCGCTGAAAACAGGAAAGCCTGTCCGTCTTTGTTATACACGGACGGAGTCGATGCGTAGTTCAACAAAAAGACATCCATCTGATATCGTGCTCAAAATAGGGGCTGATAAAAATGGAAAGATATCTGGTTTTGAGTTCTTCGGTACTTTTGACACCGGAGCATATGCAAGTTGGGGTCCAACCGTTGCCAACCGTGTGCCTGTGCATGCATCCGGTCCTTACCAGATATCGGATTATACAGCCAAGTCTAAAGGTGTTCACACTAATAACCCGCCTTCAGGGGCGTTTCGTGGCTTTGGCGTGCCACAGTCTGCTATTGCACAGGAAAGTCTATTTGATGATCTGGCAGAGAAGCTTGGACAAGATCCGCTCGAGTTTCGGATTATAAATGCTCTCGAAAACGGAACTCCAACCGTCTGTGGTCAAGTCTTTGATCAGGGTGTCGGTATTAAAGCTTGTTTTCAGGCGCTTCGTAACGTGTGGGCTGAAGAACGTGCCTCTGCTGAGAAATTCAATGCACAGAACAAGAAGCAAAAGCGTGGTGTTGGCGTAGCAGGGGGGTGGTACGGATGCGGAAATACATCACTTCCAAATCCCTCAACTATAAAATCTGGTATTCGTGCAGATGGTACAATTGTGTTGCATCAAGGCGCTATGGATATTGGTCAGGGAGCTAACACAGTCATCACTCAAATTTTTGCTGAGGCACTTGGTGTAGAAATAGATACAATTGAGCGCATTGGTAGTGATACAGATCTCACTCCTGATGCGGGCAAGACTTCGGCTTCTCGTCAAACATTTGTGTCCGGTAACGCTGCACGGCTTGCAGGAAAAGCACTTCGCCATGCAATATTGGATCGAATTAATGTGGGTGAAGATGCGGAGCTTGTTATCGGAGATGGTGTTGTGTGCGCAAAGGACGCAGCGGGTGAACATTTGCTGGCGTTAAGCTCGCTTGAGGTAGATGCCGAAGGTTTTGTTTTACACTCAATGGAGTCTTATGATCCGCCTACGAAGCCGCTTGATCAAAATGGTCAGGGCCATCCGTATGCGCAGTTTGGTTATGCCGCGCAGTTGGCAGTTGTGGAAGTGGATACGATCCTAGGTACTGTCAAACCAATAAAATTTGTGGCTGCACATGACGTTGGAAAGGCAATTAATCCCATGCTAGTTGAAGGACAGGTTCACGGTGGGATTGCTCAAGGTCTTGGCATGGCTTTGATGGAAGAATACATTCCGGGTCGCACAGAAAACTTCCATGATTATCTAATACCCACAATTGGCGATATACCGCCAATCGAAACGATCATAATTGAAGAGCCTGACGCGCATGGTCCCTATGGGGCAAAAGGTTTGGGAGAGCATGTACTCGTTCCAACCGCACCTGCTCTTTTAAATGCTATTAAGTACGCGACCGGTATACGGATGCGAAAAGTTCCCGCTATCCCAAGCGAAGTGCATGCCGCCATTCATGGAAAGGCTACACAGTGAAAGACGATATAAAACCCAAGAAAATCCGTTGCGATGCCTGCCCTGTTATGTGCTTTATAGCCGATGGAAATTCTGGAGCTTGTGATCGATACGCAAATAATAAAGGCGAATTGATACGTCTTGATCCTCTAACCATTATTCAATTGGGTCATGAAGTGGTACCCTTTTTGGGTGAAAATGCTTCCAAGAATTGGGATGGTGATATCATAAAGGGGGAGCGACAATTTCTTACTGCAGTTGGTGCGGGAACAACCTATCCCGATTACAAACCAGCGCCCTTTATTGCCAGTCAAGTGGTAGATGGTGTTGATATGGTAACTGTCGTCACCGAAGGTATTTTCAGTTATTGCGGCGTAAAAGTAAAAATTGATACTGATCGTTACATCGGGAGCGAGCGCGATGTTGTGTTCGCCGATGGTGAGCCAATTGGTCATGTGATGACCTCGGAGTATGGTTCAAAGATGTTGTCGCTTGGCGGAGTCGAACATCTTACAGGCGGATCCAAGAAGGAGGGTAGAGTAACTTGCGATGCGCTCTTGCGACTGTGCAATCGAGAAGCAGTAACTTTGGTGATTGGGGAACTTGATAAATCGACTGAAGTAATAGTTGAGGCTGGTAAACCCCCGATAATCAATGGTGAAACAGAGCGCCTCATGCGTGTTGGGTGCGGCTCAGCTACAGTTGGAATGTTCCCTAAGCATTGGATTGATGTAGTGGATGAGGTAGTGGTGGTAGATGACCATATCACAGGGGTTCTCAGTGAACATGAGACCGGCAAATCCCTTGGTGTTCAACCCACTGGCATAAAAATTAAAGGTCGCCGTTCAACACCTGGTCGCTATTTTCAAGTTGCAGAGCCCGGGACTGGCTGGGGTGGTACTGATATTGACGATCCACTGAAGATACTTGGGCCATTCAATCCAAAATTTGCATGGGAAGGACTAAGATTATTTATGGTGTCTACTACTGGTGAGCAATTTTGCTATTATGAATTGGACGCTAATCTGGCACCACAAAAAAAGAGTGTCCCTGATAAACTAGTCGCTTCAGCACGATTGATCGCGGAAAATTGTGAACCTTCAGTTTGCTCGGTGCTTTTTATGGGTGGAGCAGGGGGCTCCTTGCGGGCTGGCGTGACCGAAAACCCGGTTGGACTTACTAGATCAGTAAAAGATGCCTTAACCCATGTTTCCTGCGGTGGTGCTGATACTTACATCTGGCCAGGCGGTGGTATTACTCTAATGGTTGACGTTATGGACATGCCGGCGAATTCTTTCGGTTATGTACCTACGCCCGCTCTAGTTGCACCAATTGAGTTTACGTTGCGTGTAAGTGACTACTCTGCTTTAGGTGGACACTTAGACCAGATGCGAAGTGCTAACGATATCAATGCAGATCAAGTGCGTTACGTACGGCAGAGCTCAAATGCTAGTGATCCAATGGATCGTAACAATTATCGTTGGAAGGTTGATTTCAAGTGACCATCACTGCGAGGATGTTATCCGGAGATCGCTTGCATCTCCAACACGGACCCAGCGATCTGATTATCTGGGCTGAAGGTGAACGAGAGCTAGCTTACAGAGCCGCTGGAAAGCGGTTTTCAACCATCATCGGTGAAATTGTTTCAGAGCTTCCTGTATTGCAAGAGAGAATGTCACTAATGACCCTGGAGCCTAAAGGTCAGGTCGCAAGGCGAATGCATGATGCGTGCCTACCTTTTAGAAGCATTGGCTATCTAACCCGCATGGCAGCTGTTGCCGGAAGCGTGGCGGATGAAATCCTTTGTGCGATGCGTCATCACGCTAATATTTCGAAAGCATACGTAAATAATGGTGGAGACATTGCACTATATATTGGCCCGGGGACTTCGTTTTCTACAGCGATTAGGGGGCACAATAATCAAGATTTGGCCCGTATCGATTTAAAGGACCATGATGAAATTCGAGGTATTGCTACCTCAGGTAGGCATGGACGCAGCCATTCATTGGGCATCGCTGACAGTGTAACTGTTCTAGCAAAGAGTGCGGCCTCGGCTGACGTAGCTGCCACGCTGATTGCAAACGCTGTTGATTTGCCAGACCATCCTGGTATCACCCGCTGCGCTGCTCATCTGTTGGACGAAGGGACTGATCTTGGTGAGTGTCTCGTTGTGACCGGCTGTAAGCCATTAAACGCCAGCGAGTGTACTAGTGCGTTAAGTGCCGGTAACCGCCGTGCTGCTGATTTTGAAAGACAAGATTTAATTTCCGCAGCGGCAATTTTTCTGCAAGGGTATTCAGCAATATCTCAAACACATCTTTTCACAGAAACAAAGGATCCATCCTATGTCTAAACTTAACTTGCGAAAGGCAGCGTATTCCATAGAAGAAGTTTTCCATGAAGGTGGACCTGTCTCGGAAACGCCTTTACGTCGCGCTGCAGCTTTGGCTATTATCGATAATCCATTTGCGGGGCGATTTGAGCCTGACATCCAGTGGTTCATGGAAGACCTTAAGCCGCTAGGTCTGCAAATGGCCTCTCGTATTGTAGAAATGTTGGGGGGTGCAGATCAAATTGAAGGCTACGGCAAGGGAGCCATGATAGGAGAAGCGGGAGAATTGGAGCATGGTGCGCTTTGGCATGCGCCAGGTGGTTATGCTATGCGTGAATTGTTGAATAACTCCAACGCTATCGTGCCATCCTCTAAAAAGGTAGCGGGTGTTGGAGGCAGACTTGATGTGCCGATTACACACATAAACGCTTCTTACGTGCGAAGCCATTTTGACAGCATGGAAGTCGGCTTGAATGATGCACCGAAAGCCAACGAAATGGCACTTGTACTAGTTATGAGTACAGGGCCTCGTATTCATAATCGAGCTGGAGGATTGGCCGCAAAAGATATCGAAGGGAAAGATGGTTTAAGATGAAAGCAAAAATTCGTAAGTTAGCTGTTAATGTCGAGGAGACGCATCTAGAAATTGGCCGCAAGGTTGATCCTATCACGCGCAAAGCTGTTGCCGTAGCAGTCATAGAAAACCCTTTTGCAAACAGTTATCAGGAAGATTTGAGCCTGCTTATGGAAATCGGTGCAGAATTAGGAACTTTGTTAGGTCGTAAATGCGTCGAAGTATTAGGTATTACGCCTGAGCAAGCCGAAAGCTATGGAAAATCTGCTATGGTTGGCGAGAATGGTGAATTGGAACATGCCGCAGCTTTACTGCATCCCAAAATGGGCGCACCTCTTCGTAAAGAAGTCGAAAAAGGGGCGGCTCTTGTTCCGTCTTCTAAAAAAATGGGATCGCCAGGTCAGGTTCTAGATGTGCCACTTGGTCATAAGGATGCGGCTTACGTGCGTAGCCACTTTGACGGAATTGAAGTACGGTTAAATGATGCACCACGTGCGAACGAGATAATGGTTGCGATAGCTGTCACGGATAGTGGAAGGCCGCTGCCACGCGTAGGTGGTTTGACCCATAGTGATGCTGAGGGGATCGACGGTTTGCGCTAAGGCTTTCAATGCGCAAACGGCTATAGCATGGTTTATGGGATTTGAAGGAGCCATAAGTTGCAAAATTTGCAAATGACTTTTTGGGAAATTTGCGACTTGAATTTTGTCTCTTATCGCTCTGCTAAAATATTTAGAATGTTTTGAACAATTAAAACGTTTGTTACGCCCGGGCCCAAAAATCCAGTAGCAGTGAGGCTAGTGGATGAAATGTACTTGACAATAATAGCGATCGTTCATTCGCATGATTTTCTCCAAATGTTTGATCTTAATTACGTGATTTCAAAATTAATCGGTTACCTTTTGACTTATTGATTGGGAAATTTGGTCACTTACAAACCGAACATTTAAGTAAATATTTTGTTGTGTGACCTTCGATATTTCAATGCCTCAACCCTTTTTTGGCGTGCGAAAATCAATGTTTTCTTTATCGAAGACAAAAATGAATTTGGTTCCCAAAAAATCCTATTGACAGAAAAAAATCTGCTGGTAATTTCGTTAGTGTACGAATGAAAGTTTTAATATTACGCCGAAATTAAAAAGCACAATCGAGAACTGAAATTACAAGCCGTGTGTGTTTTAATGCAGTTTGGTTTTTCATCGAGAAGGCTTACAAATGATGTACGTTCACGCTGAAAAATTTACCAACTATATCGATTTTGAACCGCAATACCATGCTACTCTGAGTAATCCAGAAAACGTTTCAGAAAAAACTAAATGTATCGTGTCATGCCCAAGGCTTATCGAAAAACGAATAAAAATTCATGCATACTGCGCGCAAGCTAATAGTACGCATCATTCAGTCTTTGAAAATATTCTGTTACTTACTGTCTCTTGGTTCCCTGATGTTAAAGGAGTATTTCATTATGATGAGTGATCCAAAGAAAGAATATTCGACTCCGAGTGGCGTATTTGCGCAAATAGTGACTGAAGTTCAGCATTATACTGAAAGCCTGTTTCGATTTCGTGTAACAAGACCAAGTACATTTCGGTTCCGCTCGGGAGAGTTTGTTATGATCGGGTTGCCAAACGCCGCAAAGCCAGTGTTCCGGGCATACTCAGTTGCGTCCCCGAATTGGGATGAGGAACTTGAATTTTATTCTATTAAAGTGGCGGGTGGACCTCTCACAGAGCATCTTCAAAAGATAAAGGAAGGTGACACTGTTTTAATGCGTAAAAAATCTACGGGAACCTTGGTAAATGATGCCCTTCTGTCAGGGAAGCATCTCTGGATGTTTTCGACGGGTACCGGGTTTGCCCCGTTTGCAAGCCTTATCAGAGATCCTGAGACATATGAAAAGTTTGATGAGGTGATTGTGACTCATACATGCCGCGAAGTGCGTGAGTTGACATATAGTAAAGATTTGGTTTCTTCGATCTCAAAAGATCCATTGTGTGGGGAATTTGCTGGGAGATTGAGGCTCTACGCAACTACTACTCGGGAAGATTATTTGTTTAAGGGTCGAATTACTGAACTATTAGCAAGCGGCAAAGTTTTTGACGATCTTGGTTTAGCTTCTATTCATCCAGATACAGACCGAGCTATGATCTGTGGATCAATGGCGATGCTTAGAGACACTAAAGCCACGCTAGAAGATTTTGGGCTCGTTGAAGGATCCAATAATAACCCTGGTAGTTACGTCGTTGAGCGCGCATTTGTGGACTAACGAGGCTCTACATTAGCTTTATAATTCTTATGCACGGAGATATTAAAACTTCAGGAGCGTTATCATCGTTAAATATGGATAAAGTTATGATGTGATGTACCGGAGTATTGTAAGAACATTGAGTTTTAATACAAAGTATCATGGCGAAAATTTACATAAATTGCGTGTTTTTACTAATTTTTTGGACAGCGAAACGTTTTTAGTAGCGGGATGTTAACGTAAAGAATGATTAGTCTTCGCGTTCAAATTGGGCATAATCAAATCTTAATTCTCCTAGAGTCTTGGTGCTAGCTCAGCGAGGGAAAGAAGCCAAAAACAAACAATAGTCATTTGTACGCTAACATAAATTATTTGACAGAATTACAATTATATCGCTCAATGATCATAGAAGTAGCCCAAAAGGTAAATCAAACTTGAGTTTTGTTCGCAATAGTTGGTATGTGGCAGGCTGGTCGCATGATTTTTCAGGTGGTTTAGAAGCTTTAGAGATTATTGGACAACGCCTAGTTTTCTTTCGTGGAAAAGCTGAGCAGTTGTTTGCACTAGAAGATCGCTGTCCTCATCGTCTTCTACCTCTGTCCAAAGGTAAAAAAATTGGCAATACAATTCAGTGCGGTTATCATGGTATGACATTTGACGGCGAGGGCACCTGCGTTCGTGTGCCAGGCCAAGATAACACCCCTGAGCGAGCCAGCGTGCGTTCATACCCAGTTGTGGAAAGACATGGGATCGTATGGGTTTGGATGGGTGATGAAACGAAAGCTAACGTTGACGAAATATTCGCCATACCCGAAATGTCCGATCCGGCTTGGCACTTACATCTCGGTGGTCACTTACGCATTAAAGCACATTATTTAAATGTTGCCGAAAATTTAGTAGATCCAGCTCATGTTAGTTTTGTGCACCCTACAACTTTGGGCAATTCAGCATCAGAAGACGTCCCCGTACACGTTTCAACGGAAGGTGAAGTAATTCGCGCTTGGAGGTGGATCCGCAATGCCCCTCCTGTCGGATTTTTCAAGGAATTTGGTGGGTTCTCGGGCGATGTAGATCGGTGGCATTACTACGATCTGCACTTACCTTCGACGGCCGTGATAGATTTTGGAAGTGTCGACAGTGCTTTGAATTGCGCCGAAGAACAACGTGATGGTGGGGTGCGTATTTTTGCTATTCATTTTGTGACGCCAGTTAATGATGAAGAGACGGTCGATCATTGGATGCATCTGAGAAATACTGCTCCAGATAATGATGCAGGCAGTAAAATTGATAATTTACTCGAGACAGCCTTCGAAGAGGACAAGGCAATATTAGAAGCGATTCATATCGAAGAATGTAGGCCGCAAACGCGCCGACCAGTGCGCATTGCGATCGACAAAGGGCCAACAGTCTACAGAAAAAGAATCCGGGAAAGGATAGAATCTGAAGCTGTTGAACATCTTGGAGAGCCGGTCGCTCCGGTTTTTGTAGATGTGGACAAATAAGCAATAGGAGAGGAATAAATGAAACGAAAAACTTTTATGAAAACAATGCTTGGTGCGGTGTTAGTGGCGACGATGCCATTCGCGACACCAGCATTTGCAACAGGCGATACCATAAAGATTGGTGAAATTAATCACTATAAACGTATGGCGGCTTTTGCTGGCCCGTATAAACAGGGCATAGAGCTAGCGCTGGAAGAAATCAATAACTCAGGCGGAGTTTTGGGTCGCCAATTAGAATTTGTTTTCCGAGATGATCAGGGGAAACCAGGCGAGGCTATTAAAATTGCAGAAGAGCTGATGACCTCTGAAGGTACTGCAATGATTACCGGTACTATCCTATCGAATGTTGGGCTCGCTATTTCTAGCCACGCTGCTGAAAAAGGATACGTATATTTGGCCTCGGAGCCGTTGGCAGATGCCTTGGTCTGGTCTGCAGGAAATCGTTATACGTTTCGTTTGCGTGCTTCAACTTATATGCAGGCTGCAATGCTTGCGGAGGAAGCCGCTAAGACTGACGCAGTTAAATATGCTACGATCGCGCCCAACTACGCATATGGAAAAGACGCAGTGGCAGCTTTCAAAAAAGCTCTAACCGCGCTTAAGCCGGAAGTAGAATTCGTAGCAGAACAGTGGCCTGGGGTGTTCAAAATCGACGCGGGTGCAGAAGTACAGGCTCTGGAGCGCGCAAAACCAGATGCGATTTATAACGTTACATTTGGATCCGATCTAGCGAAGTTTGTGCGAGAAGGTTCAGATCGTGGCTTGTTTGATGGGCGTAGTGTGTATGGCTTACTCTCGGGCGAACCAGAATATATTGATCCGTTGGGAGAAGAAGCGCCGGAAGGTTGGGTTGTAACAGGATATCCATGGCAAGATATTAATAATGGATCTGGTGGAGAATTTGTTTCAGCTTACCAAAATAAATATAGTGATCACCCAAGGATAGGTTCACTTGTTGGGTATATGACTGTACAGTCAATTGCGGCTGCTCTAGAAAAAGCAGGTTCGACTGAAACTGAGGCTATTCGTGAGGCTTTTGAGGATTTACAAGTCTCAACGCCGATGGGTGAAATTACATATCGCTCAATCGATAATCAGGCTACAGCCGGGGCTTGGGTTGGGAAAACAGCCGTCAAAGGTGGTAAAGGCGTAATGGTTGATTGGGTTTTCAAAAATGGCGCTGACTACTTGCCATCGGATGAAGAAGTGAGCGCATTGCGTCCCGCTGATTAACCTATGGTTTGAGGGTGCTGATCGTGATGACAGTGCCCTCGACAATTTATAAACCTGAAAATGTACAAAAGGCGCTGACAAATGGAATTTTTTGTCGCTCAGATGCTAACTGGTTTGGCAAATGCTAGTTCTCTCTTCTTGGTTGCGTGCGGTCTATCGTTAATTTTTGGTGTTACTAGGATTGTGAATTTTGCCCACGGCTCACTTTACATGATTGGAGCATATGTTGGCTATTCTTTAGTGCAATTTCTACCCAATTACCTTCCATCTGGTCTAGCGTTTTGGCTGGCAATTTTACTTGCGGGATTGGTGGTTGGATTGATTGGTGTTATTATTGAAGTGTTAGTTCTGCGGCCAGTTTATCAGGCACCTGAGCTGTTTCAATTGGTTGCAACTTTTGGTGTCATCCTTGTAGTTCAAGACTTAGCTTTATTGATTTGGGGGCCAGAGGACTTGCTTGGGCCTCGGGCGCCAGGGTTGCGCGGGGTATATCGTATTATGGGCGAGCCGATACCAAAATATGATATTGTGCTCTTGATCATCACACCTTTTATCGCTCTCGCGCTGTGGTACCTTATGACCAAAACGAGGTTGGGTGTTCTTGTGCGTGCTGCAACGCAAGATCGTGTGATGGTTAGTGCACTGGGAGTCAATCAAGCTTGGCTTTTCACAGGCGTTTTTGCTTTAGGTTCTATGCTGGCAGGTTTGGGTGGAGCTTTGCAACTTCCGAAGGGTGGTGCCGACCTTCTTATGGATTTCACCATTCTTGCTCCCGTGTTTGTGGTTGTGGTGATAGGTGGTATGGGGTCATTACCTGGTGCTTATTTGGCGGCAGTTATTATTTCGGTGCTTAATGTACTAGGAGTAACATATCTACCGCAATCAACTTTAGTAATGATGTTCGTAGTAATGATCATAGTCCTCATGATCCGGCCCTATGGTCTTTTTGGACGGGAAGAAGTTGCAGGAGAGCACGGTCAAGTAGGTGACCCTGAGCGCCCAATCAAACCGGTTTCAAGCCGTGTGCGAATTTCTATTTTTGTCGGTATAATTTTGCTAGCTTTACTACCTTTTTTTGGCTCTAGCTATTCACAGGTCTTGGCAACAGACATTATGATATTCTGTCTATTTGCTGCCTCATTGCATTTTTTACTTGGTACGGGTGGTATGGTGAGTTTCGGACATGCTGCCTATTATGGAGGTGGGGCGTATATCGCTGCTTTATTAGTTTCTTATACTGACAGTTCTGCAGAATTAGCGTTTTTGTTGGCTCCAATAGGAGCAGGTATTGTTGCGCTTTTAATTGGCTGGGTTTGTCTTCGCCTTACTGGTGTTTACTTCGCAATGCTTACATTGGCATTTGCACAATTGATCTGGAGCCTTGTGTTTCAATGGGGTGATGTCACCGGAGGCGATGATGGTATTGTAAATATCTGGCCTTCCGACTGGCTTAATTCTACTACCCCATATTTTTATTTCACGCTTTTTTGGAGTATAACTGGAATCCTGATATTGCGCAGAATTGCGCATTCGCCGTTTGGCTACGCTTTGCGCGCTTCTCGCGATAGTGAAAGGCAAGCGGAGGCAATGGGTATAGATACCAGGAGAATTAAGTTAATTGCCTTTGGTGTCGCTGGATTTATGGGGGGTTTAGCTGGTGCGTTATTTGTCTTCTCTAAAGGTTCTATTTTCCCGAATGAATTAGAAATCGCAAGAAGTTTCGATGCCATCATAGTGGTGTTCCTTGGCGGTGTGAAAACCTTGGCTGGAGGCGTCGTAGGCGCTGGCTTTTTCAAGGGCATCGAGGAAGTATTGTTGAAATTTGAATACTGGCGCTTACTCATGGGGCTATTGATTATATTCGTAGTAATCGCCGCGCCGGATGGCTTAGTAGGCAGTCTGCGCAAAGGTTTAGAGCGCGCTGGTCTGATCAAAGTAAGGGATCAATGATGTCAAATGTTCTCGAAACTCGTGCACTTACAAAAAAATTTGGTGCGATAGTTGCTGTAGATGAGGTATCTTTCTCGTTGCAACAAGGAGAGCTTTTAGCACTTATTGGCCCTAATGGAGCCGGGAAAAGCACGTGTTTTAATATGCTCATGGGTCAACTAAAACCTACCTATGGTGACGTTATCCTTGGTAGTGAAAAAATTACTGGTATGCGCCCAAGAGAAGTCTGGCGTAAAGGTGTTGGGCGTACCTTTCAAATAACTGCAACATATTCTTCGATGACAGTAATTGAAAATGTCCAACTTGCGCTGATTTCGCATAATCATGAAATAATGCGGTTTTTACCTTACGCTCATAAAATGTATAGAGCCGAAGCTTTGCAACTTTTGGAACTAGTCAACATGGCAGATCAGGCAGATCGACACTGTGCTGTGTTGGCTTACGGTGATCTCAAACGAATGGAACTTGCGATAGCGCTTGCTCATAATCCGAAGGTATTATTGATGGATGAACCGACCGCGGGGATGGCTCCCAGAGAGCGTGTTGATCTAATGCGACTTACGGCCGATATCGTCGCAGATAAGGGGGTCAGCGTACTATTTACAGAGCACGATATGGATGTAGTTTTTGCCCATTCACATCGCATAATGGTACTTAATCGTGGACAACTGATTGCAGAAGGTGATGCTGCTACAATCCGTAATGATGCTCGTGTGCAAGAGGTGTATTTAGGTGGGGGCACAGTGTTCGGCAGTGAGGAGAAAGCTGATGCTTAGCTTACAATCCATAAACAGTTTTTATGGCAAGGCGCATGTGCTGCGTAACCTCAGCTTTGATGTCCCGCGCGGCGAAGTCGTCGCGTTGCTTGGTCGAAATGGAGCGGGTAAATCCACCACAATGAAGTCGATAATGCAAATTGTTCAAACAGCGTCGGGGGATATTACCTTTCAAGGTCAGAGCATATCTAATCTGCAGTCATATAAAATTGCTAAACTTGGTGTCGGTTATGTTCCTGAGGACCGCCGGGTTTTTACAGATCTAACGGTTATGGAGAATTTAATTGTTGGCCAACAACCCGCACGTGATGGTGCAGTGAATTGGACAATTGAAATGTTATTTGATCTTTTCCCCAACCTTGCTGAAAGGCGGAATAATCGAGGCAAAGCGCTTTCAGGGGGTGAGCAACAGATGCTGACAATTGCGCGAACACTTATGGGGAACCCTTTATGTCTATTGCTAGACGAACCCAGTGAGGGAGTGGCGCCAGTTATTGTTGAACAAATGGCCAAGGTTATTTCTCAGCTAAAAGAGGAAGGGCTTACAATATTACTATCCGAACAAAATATACATTTTGCGCAAGTTGTTGCTGATCGAGTTGTTGTAATTGAAGGTGGCGAGCATAAATTTGATGGTACACTTGACGATCTGATCGAGCAGCCTGAAATTAGAGATGCGTATTTAGCTGCGTGATATACAAATTGCTTCTCCTATGTGATGAAACATTTACATTCAAGAACGTTAATGTTGAATAGGTTGAGCCAGCAAGAGAAGTTAACGAAGCATGGTATCAAAGGCTTATATTCTTGATGAGCAGGTTGGGTTTTTAATGCGTATAGCAGGCCAACGACACTCGGTAATTTTTCAGCAGCACGTTCCATTAGACCTAACACCTCCACAATTTTCAGTGCTTATTAAAGTGCTTGAACTTGGGTCTTGTTCACAAAACGAGTTGGGCCGGCGTACAGCCATGGATGTTGCAACAATTAAGGGTGTTATTGATCGTCTACGCACTCGTAAATTAGTTACGGTACGGTCCGATCTCAAGGATAAGCGTCGCTCTGTAGTCGAACCTACAGAGGAAACTAAGTCTTACGCTGATTTGCTAAAGCAAGCGGGTTTGTTAATCAGTGATTTAACTCTCGACCCTTTGACAACAAAAGAACGTGACCTTTTTTTAAAACTTCTTAAAAAGCTTTGTTCATAATTCCAGTCTGAATACATATTTGTTGACATGAAAGTCATTTATGTTTGTATACAAATAAAATGGCATTGTATCCGTAATTTACCTATTGTTTTGCAATTAAAGGGAAAGTCAGATGGCAGATACCCCCAAAGACATGCCTCAAAAGGGCCGCACATTAATTAAAAACATCGGAGTATTTCTTACTGGCGATATCGCTAAACCTATTGCGGATAGTGATTGCCTATTAATCGAAGATGGATTGATTGTAGGTACTGCTTATGGGGATGCTGACCGAGTAATTGATGCTGCTGGATGTGGGATTGCACCGGGCTTGATAGACGGTCATTGTCATCCCGTTTTTGGAGATTGGACCCCTCGCCAAAATCAAATTGGCTGGATTGAAATGAATGTTAATGGTGGTGTTACGAGTTTCATTTCTGCTGGAGAAGTCCACTTGCCTGGTCGGCCAAAAGATGCAGAAGGTGTCAAAGCATTAGCTATGGTGGCGCAGCGTTGTTTTGCTAACTTTCGCCCTTTGGGTGCGAAAGTAATAGCTGGAGCGCCTGTTCCGGAGTTGGATTTTGATCGCGATTTTTATCAAGGAATAAAGGATGCGGGCATTCGACATATTGGTGAGATAGGGTTAGGAACTGTTGCGAAAGGAGCTGATGCAGCTCGTGTAACTGCATGGTGTCGAGAAATTGGGATCGAAACTATTATGCACGTTGGTGGTCCGTCAATTGCTGGATCACATCACGTCAGAGCTGACGATGTTCTAGAGGCACAGCCGGATGTGTTGAGCCACATTAATGGTGGACCAACATCCAACCCGCATGAAGATATTCGTCAATTATGTCGCGAAGCAAGCGGTGCGCTTGAAGTTGTGCACAATGGCAACGAAAAATCTGCACTGGTTGCATTGGATGAAGCGTTGAAAAATAATCGTTTGAACGATTTTCTCATCGGTACAGATGCTCCAGCTGGTTCTGGCGTGCAGCCAAATGGCATGTTACGGATGGTTACTCTTTTAGCCAGCATCGGTGGACTTCCTGCGGAACAAGCTTGGTGCTGCGCGAGTGGAAACGTTGCTAAAAAGCGAGGGTTAGAACAAGGCATGCTTGAAGTAGGTCGTCCGGCGGATATTGTGTTTATGGATCGACCAAGCGGTTCTGAAGGTACCAATGTTTTAGATGCGATAGCGGTTGGAAATATCCCAGGTATTGCATCAGTGATGATAGACGGGAAGCTTCGGACAGCGCGATCCAGATCGACACCGCCGTCGGATAGGATCCCTGTAGTTTAAGATCTATTTTGAACGGATAATGTCGTTACCAACCGCCAATACTTAATAAGCGAAAAAATAAGCCTTCTATAATAGCGCAAAAGTTGTGTGCTACTGATTATGTTACCTTCCACATTCAGTAAAATAATCTTTAGTCGTTTACGTTACATGGCTTGCAAGCTTGCAAACCAAAACACTTTTTCACTATGGAGAATTTAGTTGAATTTGTTTTTGAATTAGCATGGATCGGCTTTGTTTGTTAACATGTGAATATGTCGCTACACTGGTACCCGCGTGATATCTAGTTTTCAATACATTGCAAAAAATGGCCAAATTGTACTAGTGCTTGGGTTAATTGGAGGACTAGTTTTTCAGGGCCTCGCTTCTGCCATGCGCCCTTGGTTGAGCGAATTGGTAATGCTTTTGCTGGCGTTTGCAGCCCTTAGAATAGGCTTTTCGGATGCAGTAAAAGTATTGGGCTTGATAAAAGAAACACTATTAATTGTTTTTGTTTATCAGGTAATATTCCCATTAATTGGTGTGGGATTTTTCATTTATCTTGGACTGGGTGGAACGGTTATTGCTTTGGTGATCACAATGGTTTTAGCCTCACCTTCAATTACCGGAGTTACAAATTTTGCAATATTGCTCGGGCATCGGCCAGAGCCAACTTTTCGAGTTTTAGTAATTGGCACCCTTTGTCTTCCCATTACCATAATACCGGTTCTATGGTTCCTACCCGCTGCTGGTTCTTTAAACGAAGTAATATGGATTTCTATCGAACTGAGTACATTAATGGGGTTATCAATTGCGCTTGGGTTTATTTTTAGAGCCGTTGTGATTCCTGAACTAAGTTCAGACCAAAAAATAGCATTGGACGGTGGTTCAACTGTTCTACTTGCTGTTATCGTTGTGGGCCTGATGAGTTCGATCGCGCCCACTTTTAATGAAAATCCTAAAACATTAGTGTTTTGGTTGCTCGTTGCGTTCAGTGTTAATTATGGTCTTCAACTAATCACGCACATGATATTTCTTATGGTAGGTTTAGGTAGACAAGATGCATCTATCGCAATTGTTGCTGGAAATAGAAATGTTGCGATCTTTTTGATGGCAGCAGCAGTATCCGATAGCGAAGAATTTCTTATTTTTCTGAGTTGTTATCAGGTTCCAATGTATCTCACACCGATATTAATGCGATGGATGTATAAAACGTAACCGTGGGAATTGATTTCTATAATACTGAAGACAATTGCATAATCCAGCGTACCTCCGATATCCTAAAATCTGTGTCCAGGTCATACGACTTATGATTTATCTAAGATTTCCACGCTCTCTGCTGAATGTACAATAGCTTCTTCATGAACGTAACGTGGATGTTAGCCATATATATTAGATATGGATGAAATAGAGCATGCTGAAAATGCACATGTTACATTGTGACGGAGGAATGAGCTCTTTAAGTCTAAACTGTTTTTTGCAATGTCGGTATTTGAGCAAATCCTGCTCCCGCAACCAATCTTAATTAAATAAATACATAACTTTAACGCCAGAGGCGTACCACGCCTGACCGGGCGATCTGGAAACATTGCCACGTTCGTTGCTACGTTAGATTAACGTAAACCGTCCTTTTGGTTCGAATCCTCTTTGCTCCTTTCTAACAGATCGCCGACGCTTGAGTACGTTTTTCTCAGATCATCGCGATATCAGATGCTGCACGCTATTTATTGTAGTTTGAGCACGATTTTCGCTGTTTCATCCCAAGGATGACGTGTGATGTGTTTTTCGATTTCAGATGCTATTTGTTCTGACACTTTTCCCGCCGTAATTTCTTCGTGGTAATTCTTGAACAGACGTCGCGAATTACTGACGACATCAGCCTCAGGTTTTGGACGCCAATCTGAAATTTCGAAAACTTCAACACTTTCAGTTTTACCCTTCAATGGTTTACTGGAGAGTCTTCTTGGGTCGCGATACCTCCAGGTATTCTCACTTTGCATTTTAGCAATAACGGCTTCGCTAACTACCAATGGAGTTTTGAATTTCTTTGTTAGGGCTTCCAATCTAGCAGCAGTGTTAACTGTGTCACCTATAACTGTTCCCTCCATACGAGATTGGTTTCCAATTGTGCCTGACACAACTGGCCCATAGTGAATACCTATCCCAATGGAAACGTTAACATCATAGTTAACAACTAGTTCCTCGTTAAGTATTTTCAGGTTATTAAGCAATTCTATTGCACACTCCACAGGATTACCAATATCGGTGTCAAATACAGCCAATACGGCATCTCCAATAAATTTGTCCACGTATCCACCAGACTTTTTTATCGTCGGGATTGCCGTATCTAACAGTGAATTTAAGAGTTCAAAAACTTGCGCAGAACTCAATTTTTCAGACATGCCGGTGAAATTTCGTATGTCTGTAAACAGAATGTATGCGTTGTGTTGTTTTTGATCGCCGAGCTCAATTTGCCTGATGTCAGTTTTATTAAGTGATTTAACTATTTCAGTAGGCACAAACCTTTGGTAGCTCTTAGTAAGTTCGGTTTGATGTGTGATTTGTTTATTAATTTCTTGTGATATTTCGTACAGAACATCATTTACGAGTTTTATGCTATTATCTTCTTTTTCTGCGAATATGTTTTCATTATCTTGTGATATCGTCCCCGTGCCAATGTTTTCTCTGATTTGAGTCTGTACATTTTGTTTCAAATCACTTGGTAAGTGTGACGACATATCTTGAATAGATTTGTATAGGTTTTCTATGTAGCTTTCCCGTTGAGCCGCGATGTTTTTTCGAGTGGTTGAGTAGGCTCCAATTGTATGATTTAGTTGTTGCACAGCCGTCATAATTCGGCCAACTTCGTTATCCGTGTAATATGCTTCATCTTGATATAGACGCCCTTTAGAGAGGGCCTGAAGCCTAAGTATTGCAAGGTTTAGTTTTGAAAATTCCCTCGACATTAATAAGGCTAAAATCAAAGAAAGTATAATGAGAAAGAAGGTTAGTAGTGCAAGGTCCCTGTATTTTTGAGATAGAGACTGATCAACAAAATTTGTCATATCGGTAATTGAAAATAACTGGATATGATCGTCTTGATTACCTGAGTCAAGGTTTGTTACAGAAACATATTGTATGTCTTCAGTGAACTGTGTTGTTACTAGCTCCTTGAAGCTGAAAGGTATTGTGGTTCCGCCGTGTTGAGAATTGTCAATTTGAATGTCGCTCGATGTGTCTTCGCGATACTTATTTTTAAGCCAATTAAAATTTTTAGAATAGACGACACAACCAACGGGCAATCCGTTACTGAAAACATCAAAAGCATATGTGACAGCTGACAGCGTTTCATCATTAATGATCTGAGTATTCAGTTTGTTTGAACAAACGCGAATTCTGTTTTCGTTGAAAAATTTATCAAATTCAGTTGAACCGATTGTGAGTAAGAGTTCATTTGTATTGTCCAACACGGCTAGAGCATCGATCACCCCCCGTTTATTTAAATCTTCAAAAAACGGTTGCAAAGTTTTTTCCAAACGTCTCACATTACCACTTTTTATAGATGCGATAGGGCTTCTTTTCCCGCGCAAACTCCAGATGGGAGTCCCGCCGCTTTCCGTAGTTTGAGAATAAAATTCCATATTTTTAGTAATTTGCGAGTTTATCTTCATCCAAATTACATTATTGGCGGTGTCTCTTGTCTGAATTTCCGAGTAAATAGTTGTCTGAAGATCCTGAAATTTAAAATATACTTGAGTGATACCGAAAATGATGAGTGCAACACTGAAAACTAAAATTAACTTTGTTTTGAGTAACATCTGTTGTAACCTCAAATGTGTGGTTATTGATCTGGTTGCAAAATGCAGTTTAGCACTAAACCAATGATTTTTATAGTCTGCTGGCTGTTTTCAATTTCGGTAACGCATTCATTAGCTGCGGAGCCAGATTTCGATTACGAAGTTTTGTCTAAGACAAATATTGCTATGTCGATTGGGGATAAACTATTTAATGCGCCCAGTGATGGTTGTTGGACCTGCCACGGTAGCGACGGTAATGGAATTACGACGCCAACGGACCAATCACAGATTAAGTCAAATGTGAAACTCACAGATCGTGAAACCTGGACTTCTTATAAGTTTGCAAATTTTTACACCAGAACAAACGCATATGATGTAAGCCAGAGAGATATCAGCATTTCAGTTATCCGACTTGGAGCAGATGATTGGAATAAGATTATGGCCCCATTCCTTCAAAAGAAGTTTGATACGGAATTTATTTCTTATGATGATCGTATGGTCGGGATACATTCTAAATTTCTTGCCAAAAACAAAAAATCTACTTTGAGATTATTAAAAAGGAACAAAATCAAAATTAAATCCAATGACTTATTGGACATTATGGCGACGTCAGTGTTCATTTATTTAGAAACAAAATTTGCACCACTAAGTAAAGAGGTGAATTAAAAGGCTCAACGCGACACAAAGGGTATAACATGGCAAAACTCTCGGTAAACGGAAAAGCATATTTCGTTAATGATGAACCTGACACTCCACTGTTGTGGGTGCTACGTGAAGCGCTCCAACTAACAGGCACCAAATTTGGTTGCGGTGGCGGGCACTGTGGATGTTGCACAGTGCATATCAACGGAGAAGCGATGCGCTCTTGTAGGGTACGCCTAGGCGATGTTGAAGGTGCTATCATAACGACGATTGAAGGACTAAGCGCGACGAGTGAGCATCCGGTTCAAAAGGCTTGGGTCGAACTCCAGGTACCTCAATGCGGTTATTGTCATTCTGGGCAGATAATGCAAGCCGCAGCATTTTTAACCGAAAATATCAATCCTACAGATGACGAAATCGATGTTGCTATGCGCGGAAATTTATGTAGGTGCATGACTTATATTAGAGTGAGGAAGGCAGTAAAATTAGCCGCAGAAATCAAGTCAGGGGGCAAGTTATGATTGAGGAAAAACTTTCCCGCCGATCTTTTTTAGCGTTTTCTGGAGCAAGTATTGTTGGTGGAGCCTTACCGAGTAAAGCTGCTGCCAAACAAATAACAGATTTGCTTAATCCAGCCAGTCCAATCATGTTGCCAGCAAATTTTTCACCCTCTTTGTGGTTCACCATGGAGTCCAATGGACGAACCAATGTCCACATCTTCAAAGCGGAAATTGGTCAACATGTAGGCACAGCGTTAGCTCAAATTGTTGCTGAACAGCTTTGTTTAGATTGGTCGAACGTTTCTATTGATTATCCCGAAATGGATCACAATACATTCGTGAAATACGGAGGTCAGATCACCGGCGGAAGTTATAGTGTCCATGAGATGTACGGCAAATTATCGAAACAAGCAGCATTCGCGAGACAACTGCTAATCGAAGCTGGTGCGGATTTGATGGGTTCAGAGTTTGAAGACTGCCTTGCCGATCAAGGACATGTGAAGGATACTTTGTACGAAACGGACATTAGTTACTCAGAAATTCTTTCAGAATTAGTGCTCGACTACACCATAACAGCGGATGACTTGGCCGAAGCACAAGAAATCGATCGATCCAATTTTAAGATAATCGGTAAGCCCGTTAAAGCTCTAGATATACCTGAAAAAACCAATGGTGCAGCAAGGTTTGGAATTGATGCGTATCTACCTAATATGGTCTATGCTAAGCTGGTATTGCCGCCAACACGATTTGGTTCAACGATTGATACAATAGATCAAGATTCTGCAATGACGATGCCGGGTTTTTTAGCTGCGGTACCCTTGAGTTTCCCTCCAGAGGCAAAAAGTCAAGGCTTTATTACCGATGTTGTTGCGGTTGTAGCTGATAGCTTCCCGAACGCGCTCCGAGCAGCCAAGGCCACAAATGTTAGCTGGAACACTGATCCCAATTACTTGCTTTCTACAGGAGATTTATTTGAAAACGCAGAAAAACAATTGCTCAATGAAGACGGAACTGATTTTTACAAGATTGGTGAATTTGATAATGTAAAATCTAAAATTGAGCTGGAAGCCACCTATAGAACTGGGTTTGTTGCACATTCTCCAATGGAGCCAGCCAGTGCGTTATGCCATTATATTGATGGTAAATTGCATGTTTATGCTGGAGTACAAGGTGGTCCGCTTCTTCCGTTCATTTTATCACAGTTCACAGGCTTATCGCCCGACAAAATCCTCGTTTACCCACATTTAATTGGTGGTGGTTTTGGAAAGAGATTTGAGGTTGAGCCGATAGTGATTTCTGCGATTTTAGCACTAAACCTTAATAAGCCTGTAAAAACTATTTTTACCCGTGAGGACGAATTTTTATTATCTCACCCAAGGAGTTTGGCGGTACAAAAGATTTCCGCAAAATCAAAGGAAGATGGTGAAATTTTAGGATTAAAACACGAAATAAGTTGTGGTTGGATAGCGTTTAATGACTTTGGACTTGTAAACCCGGTAGAAAATGGAAGCCCGGTTTCTGCTTTGCCTGACGTGCAATTATTTAGCGCAACGGGTTCAGATAATTGGTATGATGTTCCAAACCAGAGTGTAAAAATGCACCGTAACAAGCAGATTGAGGAAATGACCGGAAATCGGGCTGTAAGAAGTGTAGCAAACAACTACACTATATTTGCTCTTGAGTCATTTATTGATGAATTTGCTCATTTTAAAAATGTCGATCCAGTTGATTTACGCTTATCTATGTTAAAAGGTATGCGAATGAATTCTGGTGAAAACGCGGATTCATTATTCACAAAAGGAATTGCACCTTACGTAAATGTTAGCAAAGACGCTTACCAAAGTTCCATTGATGGTGGAAGGCGTCTCGCAAATGTTTTGAGAACTGCTGCGGGGTTAGCAAACTATGGCGGTTTACTTGCTGATGGAGTTGCACAAGGTGTTGCCATTGCCGGAGCTGAAGAGCGCACCAACCCGTCGTTTTCAGCATGTGTTGCTGACGTCGAGGTAAATGCCGAGGCCAGGTTTTTTGATGTTAAAAAATTGACAGTCGTTATTGACTTGGGCTTGATTGTTAACCCGGATGGAGCTTTGGCGCAGGTCGAAGGAAGCGTGTTATGGGGTTTGTCAAACGGGTTATATGAAGAGCTCACCTATGCAAATGGGAAAGTTGAGCAAACAAACTTTGACACTTACAAATGGCAGACAATCGTAGGGACGCCAGAAATAAATATCAAGCTTTTGGAAAATTCCAATTATCCATCAGGTGCTGGTGAGCCTGCCACATCAATCGTTGCTCCTGCAATTTGCAATGCGATATTTGCAGCATCAAATGTGCGTCTGAGGGAATTGCCAATTACCCGAGAGCGTTTTGCATCAGCTGTATCCGAGGTTCTGTCAGAATAAACCGCCTTGCCTGATGTTGATAGGGAACGTAGCTTTTTAGCCATGCCTAATCCTTTATCTTTCCGTTATTTTAAAACCAGTCCTGAGATCATCCAACTTGCAGT
>Ga0255762_10000319_pt1 | contig 42471 bp, 7 predicted proteins | sample 101ome_16_FD_179962 | JGI IMG/M metagenome (GOLD analysis project Ga0255762, IMG submission 179962) | Coastal salt marsh microbial communities from the Groves Creek Marsh, Skidaway Island, Georgia - 101401AT metaG (version 2) | ecosystem: Environmental > Aquatic > Marine > Intertidal zone > Salt...
TTCGGTTCGCACGGTTCGGCGCAGTTCGGACACGCGAACGGCACACACTCTGGACAATACTCCTTGCCGTTCTTCTCGATGATGTCTTCGGGTCCGCACGGTTCGGCGCAGTTCGGACACGCGAACGGAGCGGTCGTCTCCTTCGGCACGCACTCGTGGCAGTACTCCAAGTCATCCGGACCTCGCACGATTTCGTTCGGCGCCTCGACGGTGATGCCGCAATTCGGACAACTGACGTCGTCCTTGTGCGGGCAGTCGGGCGCGTCGTGTCCCGGTTCGTCGCAGATGGGACACCGAGCCACCACCTGTCGAGCGACGAGCGCGCGTCTCGCCTCGGCGTCGCTCGGTTCCTCGAGCATGGTGTGCGTATGCGGCTTCTCTTGGATGGGTTTGCGGCGTTGCGCGTCTCTGAATGTACCTTGAATCGCGTCCGACACGCTGGATTCGGGCTTGTTTCGGAAGCACAAATCACCGAACGCGTGCACAAACTTCTTCGCCGAGAGTTTCTGCGCTTGACAACACACGTACCCGTCGGGCTTTTTATCCGTCGGGTCGACGCGACCGTACTGGGCGCCTTGATACACCCAATCGGGCGTCGACGTCGAAAAGTCGACGTACGTGTTGAAAATCAACTCGCCCTTTCGATTCAGGGGATTGCTTTCGCCGACGGTCCACATGGTGACAGCCTTGAACTCCTCGAGCGAGATGCCGTCTTGAGACGTAAACGCCGAGTACACGGTGTTGACGACGCGCTGATCGGCGTCGGTGAACCCGCGTTTCTGCAACGCCGCCCCGAATCGTGCCTGCGCTTCGTACGTCTCGACGAGATGCTTCGTCTTCGGTCGCAAGATGCGTTCGATGAACCATCGAGTGGCGCGCGCGACGCCGCGATCCTTCATCGGGACGCGGTCGCCGTAGACGAGCCAGGAGACGAAGACGATCGCGGTGAGATATTCGTCCAAGTGCATGCCCCACGCGTGCTTCTTGCGAAGCTCGAGTCGTGCACCGGCGCTCGGACATAACGAACCCTCCAACGCGCCCGTCTCGCGATCGAGCGTGAGGCATTTGGCGAGGAGATCGTGATCCTTCACCGTGTCGAAGACGGCGCGGAGAACGCTCGCCAATTGATTGTATTGCGCGTGCGGAAGTTTGCTCGAGACGTCGCACGTCGACATCAAATACACGAACTGACGGTAGGACATGAGCACGTGTTCGGCGGCGGCGCCGCGCGTCTCGTTATCCTGAGGACCGGACGGTATCGAGGCGTACACCTTGAAGACACCCTCGAGGAATGTCCAGTGATTACGAATCTCGCTCCACACGTAATAATTCCAATCCTCGGGTTCAAAAGAGACGGCGACGTCCGACGAGTTGGCGACGCCTTTTCGCTTCATCGGATGCGAGTCTCGAATGAGTTCCTTGCCATCCTTGCGTCTTCGCAAAATGGTTCGAGCGATGGGTTTGGAATTCGCCGTGGCGTGTAATTGACGCACGTCGCCGATGGTCATCTCGTCCGCCGGTATGTCGCCCGCGTCGATGACGATGTTCGGAAGCACGGGTCCCTCCTCGACGTCGGGTCGCCGGTACAAGCGCTCGTCTTCCTCGGGCTCCTCCTCCTCTTGAAGAATCAACCACGCCGTCGTCTTGGCGAGATTTCCTCGTCTGTTTTCGAGCTGCACCTCCGCCTTCCACTGCAAGTGTTCCGCCTTGACGGTGTTGTGCTTGTCGAGGACGGCACCCTTGTGAATGATGTCGAAACGCTCGCCGCTCACCGCCGGTAATTCGTCTTCGCCCGCGAATTCGCCGCGGTCGCGCATGTCGCGCAATTCCGTCGCGAGTTTCGTGTGTACGCTCGAAATTTCCTCCTTGAGACGAACGGGAACGATGACGTTCCAACTCAAATCTCTCGCGCGATCCGGATCCTCCTCTTGGATGATGATGGTTTCTCTCGTGCGGAAGTGACGCTCGCGCTCTTGTTGAAGTCGCGCCTTTTCTTCGTCGTCTTCGTAAATGAGGGCGTAGAGATTACCGTGTCGAGGACATCGCTCGCCCGGTTCACACTCGCAGAGACAACAGAAATCATCGTACACGTCGTCAAGATCCAAGTGCCAGGGCAAGACGCCGCCGTCTTCGTCGGCGGCGAGCGCTTTTTCCTGGGCCATTTTCTCGTCGTACGCGTCCCAATCCGGATGAATGTCGCCAAAGTACCCTTGGAAACGAACAAAGTGCGTGCGTTCGCCCTTGCCGGCGGTTTGGAAGAAGAGTTCCTCTTGATCTAAATCCGCAGCGTCCGTGACATCCGTCTGAAACGCGCGTCGAACGTTATCAGCCTCTTGCAACGCCTCGTACTCGGCGAGCTGTCGCTTCTCCTCGAGCGCCTCTTGCTCCTTGGTTTTTTCAGATTTCGCGCGTTGCAACGTCGTGTCGCGCAATAAAAATTGTTCAACGGCGGGATTGTGTCCACCGTGAATGCCTCTTAAATCCTTTTGCGCCTGGCGGTAAAATTTACGATAGAAATTATACCTCTTCTCCATCATCTTCGACTCGATGAAGAACAACACGCGTCGATTTAAATCGCGATCGTCCACCGCCGCCGCACGAGTCAAACTATCTCTCGTCTGACGAGACAAGATCTTAAAGTACGATTTCGCGCGGTCATCGTGACTCTCTAAAATCTCCAACACATTCTTATGACGCCAGAGAGAGCGTATCCCTCTCGCAAACTCGAAACGCATCTGCATGTCGAAATTTCCGCTATACGCCAATCCTTGATCGCCCTCGGCGGATTCCAGTTGCAAAATCGCCCCCGCGCTCGGTTTGAGTAGCGACAACGTCGGACTCCACGCTACCCACGTGCGTTTTCGCAACCACTGCGACCGGTACTCGTCTCGCACAAAGAGGTGAATGATCCGCACGACGAGGTTTTTCCACGTGCGCGTGAGCGACCATTGAACGCGCGTAAACCACTCCGCCGAACTGTACGTTTCGTAAAAGATGCCCAACATAAAGACGAAGACGGCGCACGCGATGGTTTGCCACACGGCGTTTCGCGCGTTATCCTTGGTTTGTTGATTGATGATGTACGACACCGGCGCGATGGACACCACCGAGAGCATGAGCACGATGACGATGGTTAAAATGTGCACTCCCAGGTAGCGCTTCGCCTCGGCCATTTTAAACGGACGAAGAATGACAAAGACGAAGGACACCGCCATGACGAGGAGCGCGGTGAGCGCCTGCACGACGCCGTTTCCTTTCGTCAGCTCGTATCCGAGCAATTGAATCGCGCACAACGCCAACACGCGACCCATCTCCACCGTGCGAAACCACACGAAATCATCCGTGTATTGAAACGTGGCGAAACCGATCAAGTCGCGCTTCCAGAGTTTATGCCAGCCGTTCATGGCGAATTGAATGACCCAGAGCATGACGCCGTAAAAACCGATCGGGTACACGAGCACGGCGGCAAAGGCGAGCGGGAATAACTGTTGCCACACCGTGCTCCCGGTGACGGATGAAAAGTATCCAAATCGTAAATTCGGTTGCGCGCGAATGTATCCGAGCTTGTCGGTCACCGAGCGATGGAAGATGAAAAAATCAAACGTCGCGATGACGACGGCGATGTACGAGATTTGAATCACGTTCAAGATGCTTCGCAGCATGCGCACCCATCGGCGTTGTCCGATGCGAACGACTTCCACCGCCGGTTGCGTCTTGATGTAAAATTTACCCCAGACGTAGGCGTAGAGTTGCGCCAATCCAAACATGAACGAGACGCCGACCGCGGGCATCGCCATGAGGGATTTCCATCGACGGACGAAGTCGTACTCGGTGAAACACTCCAATCCAATCACCTCGGGATTGAGTTGCAGGACGTAACAGAGCTGTAAGAGCAACGTGAGACCGGGGTAATCGTTCCATCCTAAATTGTATCTCCCCACGACGCCCACCTCTTGTAAAAAGACGACGAGGGAGAGAAATCGCGAGTAGACGATGTACTTGGACGACGTCTCCTCGACGAGCCACGGGAGAAGAATGGCGAACAGAACGACGATGGCTACGCCAACGCCGTAGAGCGTGTGCGATAGACCGGACCCACACTTTAAACACTGACTGTTGAGTCGATAGTAGCCGTCGTCGCACGTGTCGCATCCGTCGTACAGGTAGCCGCGCGCGCACTGCTCGCGATCGGCGCCGGCGCCTCCGGCGGCGATGGCGTCCATCTGCGCCGATCCAGCGATGCCCTTGACGCCGGGACACGCTTTTTCGGGGAAACACTGCCGCATGGTGATCGGTTCTTTGTAAGTTCGCGTCGGCGGCGAGACAACGTAAAAGCCCGGTTGCGGATAGGGCACCGTTAAATTTGTCTCGGCGCAATACGTCCAGCGTCCCGCGCGATTGAAGGATTCACTGTACTCGGGACACGGGAAACAGTATCCCGGCACGCCGTACCACCCAATGTTACAGAAACACTGATCCCTCGATGTGGCGCCTTGCACCGACGTGCTTCCGGGCGGACACGTGATGCATCGATCGAGACCGGGGACGTCGGAGTAGTACCCATTGTTGCACCGCGTGCAAAATCCGCGCTGCGTCGTGCCGCCAGCCATGCCCACGGGACAGTTTCGACACGTGTGCGAATTGAAGGCGTCCGTGACTTGACCGAGAGGACAGATGGAACACGTCCCGTACTTTTTCGCGATGGACGGCGCGGTGGGATTCTCCGGTTCCGTCGTGTATCCGAGCGCACACCCGACGTGAATGTTGAGCGTCGCCTCGGCGCTCACCAAACTTCCGTCGTCGACGACTCGAATGGCGTACTTTTCCACCGGGTACTGTCGTGTTGTCGTCGACGCGGAGAAGAAGCCGTACAGAAGCGGCGGCGGGAGGTAGTAGAGGGTGAGAGACGTGCCGTTGGCGGCGACTCCGACTTGGTCGAGCGTCGACTCGGTGATTTCGTCGACGGGTCTCCCGAATCGATCCGTGCCTCTAAACCAGCGACCGTGCGCGCGCGTGGCCCAATCGCTCTGACTCGGGATGGGTTTCCACGTCAAAAACAATCGAAATTCAGGTCCAGCGTCGACGTCGTAGGGACTGAAGACGATGGGCGTCAAGTCGGCGTCGCCGACGTCGACGTTTCTATCTCTATTCATCGCCGCCTCCACCTCCATGTTGGCAAGCGTGGGCGGATCGTTTACCGGTCGCACCGTCACGTTCACCGCGGCGCTCGACGCGAGCGAGAGATCGGCGCTCGATACTATGAGAAACTCGATCGTCTCGGCGCCGGAAAAGTTCGCCGGCGGCGTGTAGTTGAAGTACTGGTAATTGACGTTGCCGTCGACGAGATTCACCGAACAATTGTTTGGAAACTGCACCTCGCCGCCGCAGAGCAGCGTCACCGTGCCGTTCGGAGCGTTGGTGACGGTGTACGACAGCGTCGAGGCGTACGACGCCTGCATGATGGTACGACCGAATCGTCCCTGCATCGTCGTGTCCTCGTTGACCCAATAATGCGACGCCACCGCCTCTGGCCGTCCCGTCGCGGATCCGACGGCGACGACGACGCTCGCCACGTCGTATAGTGTCCTGTCGGGATTGTCTAAGCTATCGTCCACCGAATATATGAAATAATCGTAGCCCGTAAAGTTGATGTCCGGCACGTACTCAAACGTCGACGACGTGGAGACGGTGGGATTGGGCGTGATGAGCGTCCCGTGTTTCGGCGCCTGTCTGATGGTCCACGTGAGACGATCACCGTCGATGTCCGACGCCACCATGGGTCTGGCCAACAAGCTTCCAGTAATGGTGTGATCAGCGTTACTGCGCATCGGGATGACGTCAGCCGTGGACTCGTACGCCAATATGTCATTCCCGTTTGCCGCGACGGGGGCGTCGTTTCTCGTCGCTATGTGCACCCTTGCCTCGTGAATATCCGTGGTGCAACTGTTATTGTACAGGAGGAGCGTCGCAGGCGAACAGTCGACGCTTCCATCTTCGATGAGACCTAAAGCCACGGCGACGTCATATTTGACGGTGCCTCGAAACGTAAAAATGTCGAGACCGTTTTCATTCGGCTTGACTTGGTAGGACACCACGCCGTAACCGGCATTCATCTGGACGCCGAACGTTGCCTCCACCGCCTTTCGCGGATCGCACACGGTAAAAATCTCTGCGACGAAAGGGATGCCCCTGGCGCTCGTGAACAGCGGGAGCTCTCTCTGCCAGAGCGCTGAATCTTCGTACGTGTAAAAGTTGACGATGTTCCCCGTGGAGTTGCTCGTCACCAACAACTGCGGCGCGTACGTCGCCGATATGTTTTCTAACGCTAGGATGTTCGCCGGAATGGATCCCACCTGATCGGCACCGATGAACGTCGAATCCGTGCCGTACGTCGCGTTCGTGTTCACCGTGTTCTGTTGATTGAGCAGGGCGATCCACGCCGCGGGCGGCGGAGGCGGGTACAAAGGCATCGGCGGCGGACTCGGCGGCGACGGAAACGGTGGTGGACTCGACGGCTTGGGCGGTGGCGGCGATGGCACGGGCGTGCTCACCACGACTGGTTTCTTGTCCCAACTGTACGTCTGCGCGCACAGAATCAGCGAGAGTAAGAAGAAGAAATAGGCCAAGAAAATAATGACGTTGTCGCTGCAGAGGTAACGAATTCGCTTCCATCCGCGCTTCTTCTCCGTGTAAATATCCGTCTGCTGATTTCCTAAGAGCTTCAAGTGAAGGTGACACGTCTGACCAACGTTGATGCCGTCGCCCAATCTCCATCCAGGGTCGACGAGACAGCCTAGGTAGAACAGATCCACGCTCTCCGGATCTGGCTGATGCTTCAAGCGACGACAAATCATTCGCTTGACTTTTTGAAAGTTATCCGTCAGCTTGCACTTGACCGTGATCGTGTTCACCTCGCCGTAATCGTCGTGTCTACGCATGAATAGCGAGTCGCGAAGCCTGACGATGGTGGGTAATCGACACACGACCGTGCACGTCGGCTCGTGATGTCCGCTGATGGCGGCGATGATGGCCGCGGAGACGTACATCCCGAAGAAGAACAGCATGACCGCGACCAAGATAAGCGTGCTTGTCGTGTCAGCCTCGACTGGACATTTGGTCGAGTCCGCGGGACCGATGACGCACTGCCCCACGTTTAACGAACCCGTCGGACACTGGACGTAATTGTACGGACAACACCCCGACGTGTTGGCGTTCAAAAGCGCGTCCGGGTACGGATAACTCACCAACGCCTGCGACAGACACGAGCACCGCGGTCCGGCGAATCCTACGTCACACACGCACTGTCCGTCGAGCTCAGAGCAGTATCCATTCCCGTTACAATCCACCGATGCCTGACACTGAAACTTGCACCGATTATCGCCGACGCCCACCCATCCGCGATCGCACGCGCAATCCTTCGCCGTCTCGTTCCACGTCCCGTGCCCGTTACACGCGTCTCTTCCACCATTCGTCGTCGTATTAAACTGACACAGACTTCCAGTCACACCGTGCGGACACACGCACTCCTTGCTCTGCGGCGCGCACGTCCCGCCGTTTTCGCACGCGCACGTCGCGCACCCGTTCCCCGTCAGCGCACCCACGCACTCGGGCTTCGCCACGCTAAACGTCCAATTCGCAGAGCACGTCTTACACGGTCCATTCATCGCGCTTCCGCTCAGACACTCGCTCAGACCCGCACACCATCCACACCCGGACGTCTTGGCGCAGTGGTCGGCGCTCCCGATGGCGGCGCACCTCGAGTCGCACGGAATCTCCACCTCCCCCGTCTGCGTGTTCACCACCTTGGGCGCCATCATGATCGGCGCCATCGTGCTCACGCACAGATCCGCGTCCAACAGGGAATAACACGTCGGATTGTGTCCATTAATCTCTCGCGAGTCGCACCAACCGCAACCCACCTCTTGCACGCACTCGCCGAACACCGCGCGTCTTTGACACCGCAGCGGACTCACGATGGACTCATCGCTCGCGTTCCACGGCGTGAGCACGTCTCCGTACGCACCCTCGGCGAGAACGGCGCCCGATCGCGCGCGCGGGCGAGCGCGGGCCGTCGAGAACGGCGAGCTCTCGACCGCGGCATCGTCCCCTTCGGCGCGTTCATCGCGTCCGGACGGCCAGAGCGCGACGAGGAGCGCGACGAAAACGACGAAACCGACCTCGGTGGGTCGTTTTCGCAGCCGTCCGCGCGCGCGCCGCGTCATGGCGCGCTCGCGCGACGGTGTTTGCGGGCGTCGGCACCGCGCCGTCCGAGAAGGCCGCGGTCGGTTGGTCACACTAAACACACTTTTCGGACACACGTAACATATGCATCCAAATTGTAACATATATATATTTAAATGAACAGTTCAAACCGAATAGTGTTACGCCCGGCGCCTCGGCGCGCCGGCGACCGCAGATCGACGCCTTCCGACGCGCGTCGCGCGCGAACCGAGCTCGAGGACGCGGGCGACAGACTCGCCGTCCAACGCGCGCGCGTCTTCGCGCCTTGCGCGCGCGTTCGCGAGCGGTGCGCGCGCGATGTCGCGGCGACGGTGCGCGAGCGTGGGCGCCCGCGGACGCCGAGACGCGACGACGGGCGATGCAGACGCGCGACGCGACGCGCGCGCGCGCGGTAAAGGATGCGCGCGGACAGTGTCCCGCGCGATGTGCGCGTTCGCCGCGTTCGTCGCGACGACGGCGACGCGAGCGCGAGGGGCGCCGACGGCGGATGTGTGTTACGGCGCGGCGTGGGAACCGACGACGTCGGCGACGAAAATGTACGTCGCGACGACGGTTCGACCGCTCACGTACGTGCCGAGCGAACACCCGTTGTACGAGGACGCGTACGCCAAGGCGTGTCTGAACACGGGGGACGCGAGTTGGAACACGTCGGCGCCGACGGCGATGACGCTGCCGCGGGCGACCAACGCGAACAACGAGCGATATTGGTCGAGCGCGCTGGGGGCGTGCGCGACGACACCGAGCGTGAACGCGGGGCAGCTATTTTATAACCGCGCGGACATGGGTTCGACGGCGTCGTACGCCGAGTCGAACACGGGATTGGAGAAGGATAAGACGGTGAGAATCGTCTTTGTGAGCGACGCGAGCGCGGGGGCGCACATCGTCGTCTTGGCGGGCGCGTCGTCGTCCGCGAGCACGAGCCATCCGGAGGTTGGCTTGTTGATGGAAGGGAATGCGCTCAGGGGGTTGACGAGCGTGTTCATCGAGGAACCTCGCGGCTTGACGAATGCGGGGACGAGCGGGAGCGCGTGCGATCCGTCGACGTCATCGTCCAACGATTGCTTCGAGCTCGACGCGAACTTGGGCTTGGGCAAGTTTCGATGGGGATCGGGGACGACGCAGCGCGGAATCGTCGTCGGCCACGTCCCGGACGTTAACGCGCACCTTGCGATGAAGTTTCAACTGTTGAATAGAATCGATGCAGTGGAGCTCGGTACGTTTGACGAGACGGCGAAGTCGGTGTCTTGGGTGACGATTCCGAAGGAGATGGCGATGCGTGGGTTCAGAATAGAGAGCATGAAGTGCGACGATCACTGTTTGGCGCACGATTCGTGCGCATCGTGCGCCGCGGACGACGCGTGCGGGTACTGCCCGTCGACGAAGACGTGCAAAAAGGCGGACGAGTCGTGCGACGCCGGATTGGACGTCCTTGGCGAGTGTTTGGACACGTGTGGGTCCGCACTGACGTGCGGTGCGTGCACCGAACGCGACGGGTGCGGATGGTGTCACACCACGGGACGGTGCACCGCCGCGCGACTCGACGGGAGCGCGCCGCAAGACGGCAACTGTTCCGCCTTCAACGTGGATTCGTGCGCCACGTGTCCGGGAGCCGTGACATCGACGCTCATGCCCGCGTATCTCGACACGGACACGGTGCACGCGTTTTGCAACGCGCGAGGGACGTGCGATAACGTCACTCGAACGTGCGCGTGCGACGAGGGATACGGCGGCGAAGGGTGTGCGAAGATGTGTCCAGGCGGCGCGAGTAATCCGTGCTCTCGCCGCGGCGTGTGCGACGACGAGACGGGTGAATGCTTTTGCAATCCGGGATACGGAGGATCGCGGTGCGAATCCGTCGGTACGGTGGGCGCGTGCGCGTGCGGCGTGGCGCACACGCGCGTCAACGCAGATGGGACGCAACAGTTGGCGTGTTCGGGTCGATTAGATTCCAACGGCGCGTGCGCGTGTCTCGAGGGATGGGCGGGCGTGAATTGTACCAACGCGTGTCCCGGCGCCGGCGTCGTCGGCGCCGAGATTTGCGGTGGTCACGGTTCGTGTAATCCCACCACCGGGGCGTGCGACTGCGACCCGTGCTACTCGCGAGACCCGTTCTCCGGCGCGTGCGTGCAGGACACGTGCGCCACGTGCGATGCCGAGAGCGGCGTGTGCGCGTGCGTCGGCGGAAGCATGCAGTGCGTGTGCCGCGGTCAATTTGACGGGTACGCGTGCGATCAGTGCAAATGCGGCGCCAACGGACGGTGCAACGCGCTCTCCGGCGAGTGCGAGTGCGACGCCGGGTACGGCGGCGAACTGTGCGATCGCGCGCTCGTGCCGCAACCGACGTGTCTGAACGGCGGCACGTGGAACGCCGCGCTCAGTCGATGCGTCGGCTGCAACTCGGGCAAGAGCGGCGTCCTCTGCGATGTCGACTGCGATCCGGATGTCAAATGCGGCGGTCGCGGGACGTGCAAAGCCGACGGCTCGTGCGCGTGTTTCACCGGATACGACGCCGCGAGCAATTGCGGCGCGTGCGTCGCGGGATACGGCCCGTTCCCAGAGTGCGGAAAGACGCTCGCCGCCGGCGAGTGCGCCGACGCGTCGGGCGCCGGATACGCCGGGACGACCAACTTGACGATTTCTGGCAAGCAGTGTCAACCGTGGTCTTCGCAGACGCCCACCGCGCACCCATACGACGCGCAGACGAGCGGCTCGACGACGAACGAGTGTCGAAACCCATCCTCGGACGCGCACCCGTGGTGTTACGTCGACTCGGACGCGCTCACCGGTCCCGGGACATACGTGCGCAACCAACCGCTCTGGGAATTTTGTTCCGTCACTGAGTGTAAACCGACGACGTACGCGGTGTCGCCCAAGGTGTGTGGCGTCTTCGGCGCCGAGAGCGTTACCCCGTTCGCGTCGGACGCGACGTCGGGCGAACGAAACGCCGTGAGTCGCGTCGCGCTCACCACGACGGGCGGCAGCGCGGACATCACCGGGTGCGCCAACGCCATCGATTTGGCCAACGCCGACGTCGTCTTACACGGAAATTTCGTCGCGAGGTTCAAAGAAGCCTCGGGCTCTGGGTACGTGCGCCGCGTCATTGAATACTTTGGCGTCAAGGCGTCGACGACGGCGCCGACGCACGCGAGCGTCGAGGTGAAGAGTGACGGCGTCGTCAAGATTGGTGGCGTCGTGTACTCGAACGACGACTTGCCGTACTCGGACGGCGAGACGGGCGTGCTGTGCGTGTCCGATTGGATGCCCGTGAGTTCGGGATTATCCGACGCCGCGACGCTTATGATTACGATTTCAGAGACGACGGTGGCCAACGTCACGCGAATTAAAGCGTGCGCGTCGTGCGCCGAACAATTGGTCGTCGTGTTGAGCGTCCCGGACGCGACGCCAGCGACTGGTATTTGCGCGCACACGGGCGACGGCGCGGTGGATTTCGCGAGCAACGCCGCCGGGACGTCGGCGCCGTGGAACTCGGGCGCTGTCGTCTCTCTCGCGAACACGTGCGGGGGAGCGACGACGCACGCGCCCGGAACGCCGACGAGCGTCGAGAAGAAGTGGTGCGATCAGTGTAGTTATTTGGGCGAAATGTACAACGCGTGCGTCTCGCAGATGACCAACGAAGGGTTTTCGTTTGCGCGCTCGGGCGTCGTTGAGGCGTGTCGAAGCGCCTTCGTCGCCGTGTACGGATACGACAGAACGATTCCGTCCTATCTCACGCGAACCGTGTCGACGCCGGCGACGCTCGCGGACACGGTGTACCCGTACCGCGCCTACGCGCCGACGACGGAACGTTTCCTTCTCGACGCCGACGCCGATAGATTACGTTTCGACGTCAAGGATGTCACGGAGACGCTCCCGACGCACATCGTCGGCGAGACGCGTTTCGACGCGGTGCGCACGCGATTGACGGGATTACCTCGAAACATCGACGGCGATACGGATACCACGCAAACGTTTCCGTTTCCGCGAATTCAAGACTCGTGTCGCGCGGCGAGCGACGTCGGCGCGACGTCAGGGTACCGCGTCTACGCCATGCACTACGAATCCGCCAAGGATGAACTCGTCGAGATCACCATGTGCGGTTCGGCGACGGGCACCGTCGTGGGAGTGTACGAAAAAGATTACGCGAAAGCGACGGCGACGAGTCACAATTCCGGCGTCGGTGGCGATGGGACATTGAGTTTTACGTTTACGCCGTGGGTGCGCGGATTGGCGACGTACGAGGCGCGGTTTGAATACGAACTCGCGTCTAGCGCCAATAACGTCACGTTTAGCGTCGCGCGCACGACCGCGACGGGAAGTCCAATCATAGGTACGTTTGAATTTTATCCGCCGACGTCTGCGAGTCGAGTCGGATTTGTCGGGTTTGAGTTTAACGTCCCGAGCGTCGAGTCGTCGTCGGCGGTGACGTTTACGATGACGCCGACCGTGGCGGCGGATTCCCGAGCGATGACGGTGACATCCGTGACGGTGAACGCCAAGAATTACGCGCAGGCGGCGTTGAAATTTCCGCCGTTCGGTGGTTTTAAACAGACGACGTGCGCGAAATTTCAAGCGACGGCGTGTGGCTCGATGCCGTTCACAGCTGTCGCGAAGACGACGTATTACATCGTCGTCTCGGGCGCGCGCGCCGTGTCCGGAGCCTTTAGCATGCAGATTAGAAAAGTGCGCGCCGACGTGACGTCCATCTCGACGTCGAGCGATAACGCGGCGCCGAGTTCGGTGCGCGCCATCACGGGATTGGTCGGTTTCGCCGACGGGACGCCGACACCGTATAAATTAGCCACCTTTGGTGACGCCCTGCGCGTCGTCGTTCGAACGTCGCACGCCGTGGACAAACCAATCATTCGTTTAGGGAATTACGTCGTTCCGAGCGGTTCGATTCTCGGCGCCGCCGGCGGCACCGAGTACTCGGCGACGGTGGTCGTCTCCGCCGCCATGGCGGCGTCCGGCGCCCCCGTCACCGTCAACGTGGCGCAAGCGAGCACGCTGAGCTTGCCGGCGCGTGGATTCGATGAGGCGACGCACCCGCTGGGCGCGGACATCGCGTTGGTCGTTGTGGACGCGACGCCCATCACGGTGTCGCATGCGTGGATTGTCAATCCCGCGTACGCGTTGGGCGTGGGCGCCGGCGCCGCGCCGACGACGTGCACCGACGTGGACACGAGTCTCGCCGCTCGCAACGTCAACGTCACCGCGGCGAAATACGCGAAAGTGGGCGAGTACGTCGCCGTGATTTTCACACCGAGCGAACCCGCGGGTTCGGTGACGGGCACCATCGGCGGCGCGACGGCGACGCGATGGATTCGAGCGACGGCGCCGTCCGCCGTCACGCTCGCCGTCGATAGATACGTCGTCGCCAATGCGGCGGCACACGTCGAGTGCGCGTACGCGTTGATCGATGATCTCACGTTGACGGATGGCGTGCTCGCGTTTGACATTTCATTCGCGGATGTCGTCGGCAACGTCGGCGCGCCCATCACGTCGGCGATTAATCAACTCACCGGCACGACGATGTATTCACCGTTGAACGATCGATTGAGCGCGGGACGATTGATTTACGATAAATCCGCGCCGACGCCGACGTCGTGGACGGTGGCGTACTCGTCCAGCGCGGAAATCACCGCCAATCAAGGATCGAAACCGTCGTATTACCACGGTTTCGCCAACGTCGACGCCGCGGCCAAGGAGTACCGTCTCGGCGACACCGTCGTCGTCACGGGCGTGTGGTCCGAACACGTCACCCGACCCTACGGCGCGTATCTACGAAGCAGCGCGTCGAGCGGCGTACACGTGCCGCAATCCGGCATCTCCATGCGGCCGATAGGAAGCGCGTTGACGGGCAAGATGGAGTGTTTCGCGAGCGAATTCCGTCCTCGCGCGCAGGAATCCATCTCCGTCGCGCAAGGTTTCGGCGGTTCGAATTACGCCCTGTCGAGATTTTTCAAATCGTGGCAAGTCTCCGCCACGACGGTGGATCCGTGCGACGTCGTCGGTAAGGGCGCGTTGGCGTGGTCGGCTCGCGCGGATTGTCAGGCGGAGACGGTGGGCGGAAACGCGCTGTGGATTCCCGCGTGGTCGGCGTGGTGTCGTCGAGGATGGGGCACGCTCGGCTACGCGTTTCTCGGCGGCGTCGATCCCGCCGGAAACGTCGCCGGAGATTTACGTCGGACGAGTCAATCACCGAATAACGCCGACGCGACGGTGATCATCAACGCCAACGCCGCCGCGGGCGACGTCATCGTGCGCGCGCCCATTCCGCTCGCCGGAAAGACGCCGCCGAGTTGGGTCAACTCGGTGCCTCGAGGCGATTGGACCGCGGATCCAAAGGTGATCGAGGTGTACATTGAACCGCAAAACGTTCGATGGAACGAGTACAGGCGCGTCGTGAAAGTGGGCGATACGTTGCAGATTCAAATGTACACGGATCAACCCGTCAAGGCGGCGCGCGTCATCATGGGGAACAATCAAGCGTTACCCGCGGCGACGCACGCCGAGGGTCCGAGCGCGTACAACGTCGAGTTGCCGTGCGGATCGCAGCCGGACATGGCCACCTTGCTCGGTTCGTACGGATTATTAGCGTTGAATGAGGAATTGTACAACGACGGGTCGACGTTTGCCGACGACGAGGATTGGTTTGATTGGTTGATGCAGACGTCGTACGACTACCGACAACCCGTGCCGGGGGTGCCGAATTATCCCAACGCCGCCGTGACGTGCAGCGGATTTTGGGTGCAACGCGGCGCGCGACCGAACGGCAAGTCATTCAGCGTCCGACGATTGTGTCCGAATAGATATTATTTACGAAGAAGCGTCCACGCCGCCGCCGCGCCGGTGACGTGCACCGACGTCAACGATCGTCTGTACAAGGCGACGGGCGCGTACAATTATTGGGTCGTCAACTTTAGATATCTGGCGTCGCATCAAACGGGTCTTCCGGACGGTCCGTTACAGATTCAGTGGCAATTGACGACGATGGATGACCGCGTGCTCCCGTCGAGCGCGACGTGGACGAGCTCGCGTACGTTTTTCACCGACGCCGTCGCGTCGGCGGACGTCGCCCATCTCAAACCGTCGGCGACGGACGCCGTCGGTCCTGCGTTTAATCCCGCGGTGAGTTGCGGACGAAACGCGGACGTCGCGTTCGATCAACCGGGTTCGGCCATTTGGGCCGTCAAGGACACCGTCGCCCCCGGATGCGCGAGCGGCGCGTCGTGCGCGTCCACCACCGTCGCGAGCGTGGCGAACGCCACGGGCGTCGCGTACCCGTCCGTGACCGACCCGACCGGAAACGTCGTCACGCGCGTCGCCACCGCGGGTGACATCGTCACCCTCGTCGTCAGTTTCGACGAACACATCGCCGCGGGCGTCTACCTGACGGTGAACGATGTCGTCACCGCCCGCGCGACCAAGGTGGACAAGTACGCCGCGACGTTTACGTTTACGGTGACGCGAACGCTCGCCGATCTCAACACGTTTTTGAGTTTCAAGGTGTTCAATCTCAAGGATATTCAAGAGGCGAACACGGCGACGGCGGAATTTTTAACGTCGACGTTTAGCGGCGAGCGCGTTCGACTCCAAGGCGCGAGCGAATTGTCGGCGTTCACGTTTGCCGCGAACGAAGCGTGTTCGGCGACGAGTAACAACGCCGTGAACGCGCAGACAGCCAAGGATGACGACGTCGTGACGGTGTCCCTTACGCTTCCGGCGACGCCGAACGGCGCGAACGGCGCGGTGGTGGCGCACGAGTCGAAAATCGCCGGCGCGCCGGCGACGCCGACGATTGCGTGCGCCGGCGCGACGTGTTCCGTCACCATGACTCGCCGCGTCGACGCCGCGTCGTCGGATTTCGTCGACGGCAACGTCGTCTCTTGGTCGCTCGTGCTCGTCGGCATGACGCGGTGCGCGCACGCCGCGGCGTCGACGTGCGCGACGCGCGTCAAGTTCGTCTCGTGCGGGCCGAACATCGCCTCGAGCGTCGTCGTCGATTACGCGCCGCCGACGATTTTGTCCTCGATGCTCGTCGAACCGAACGCGCCGACGCATCGAGTGGTGAAAGGCAACGGCGGAAGCGTGCGCATGGACGTGACGATTTCAGAAAAAATGCATTCGTTATCGTACGCGTTGGATACGCGAGGCGCGACGTGCGCCGTCGACGTCGCCGGCGGCGCGCGCGCCGTTGCCCTCGTTCCCGCGGGAACCTCTGGGTCGGACACCTTCGTCGTCAACGTGCCATACGTCGCCAACACCGCGCACTGCGTCCTCGAAATAATCTGCGTCACCTTTACCGGGACGGATCTCGCGGGACACGCGCTCACGAATCCGACGACGTGTCGAAATTTCGGACCCGCCGTCGCCGCCGCCGACCCGGGATGGTTTACCCTACACAACGTCCCGACGTCGGTGACCATGACGGCGCTCGTCGCGCCGCTCGGATTACACTGCATGGACAGTTCCGTGGACACGCGCGCGTGCGCCAACGCGCTCGCGTCGTCGTCGACGCTCCAACGCGGTAATTACCTCCGCGTCGAAATCGAGTCGGCGACCCCGGTGGCGTTGACGGATTTCACCCTCGACGGATTCGCCGTCTCCGCCGGTCGAGGATTCGCGTCGACGCCGTACGCCGCGGATAACGCGTGGTCCATCTCGTGCGCCGACGCCGTCGAGGACGACGCGTGCGTGCGGTACGCGACGACGGCGACGTGTCGCGCGTATTTATGTCCGACGTGCGCGTACGCGGGCATGTGTGATTTTTCGTGCGGGTACTGCGACGCGCGTCGAGGATTTTCTTTGAAACACGTCGTCACGCTCTCCACGACGGATTTCGCGCTCACGCGCGACGTGACGACGAAACCGCTCGTCGTGACGTGGTCGGCCAATCCGGGGGTCCATTCCGGATCCACCGTCGATTCGTCGAGCGCGTTGTCCCGAACGCTCTCGTACGCCGCGCCGAGCGCGTCGTCCTCGTGCGCGGGTCGATGCGGCGGCGCCGCGAGCGGGTGCGAATGCGACCCGACGTGTAAACGTCGAGGCACGTGTTGCGCCGACGCCGGTCACTGTTGTCTCCCCGGCGCGCCGAGCACGGGCGCGGTGAACATCGCCGGCGGATGTTTACGTCCCGCGGCGACGCCGTTGACGACGACGGCGACGTCGTGGGGCGTCGACAAATTCGGCGTCCGCACCGACTACGTCAACCGGTTCGCCGTCGTGTACATTAAACTCACGGCGACGAAACCCATCGACGTGCGTCGCGTGCTCATCGGCGGCGTCCTCGTCCCGGACGCCAACATCGCCGTCGAGTACGCGTCCCAAGTCGTCGCTCGAAAAACAATCGACGAGGCGCTCGACGCGTACGCGCGTTCGGACGACGCCGCGTTTACGTCCAAGAGCGCCGACGTCGCGACGACGCTCGCGACAACCTTACCGCCGCCGACGTACGCGTGGGACGGGGATGAGTTCTCCATCGCGTTTCCGAGCATACCGGACGCGCGCGAGGCGACGATTCGCGTCTCGGCGGCGTCGCTCGTCCCGCAACCCAACGGACCGCTCGCGTTCGAGGTGGTGTATCACGAACGGTCGGGCGCGTACTTTTTCACCGATAATCCCGAATTGACGTTGACGGGGGTCGGACCGTATTGGCTCAATCCGCCGCGCGTCGTGAGCATCGACGTCAAACTGTTACCCGGTACCGAAACGTGCGACGAACGCGCGACGTTCGCCGGCGCCGTCGTCCCCGCGGAATCGACGGGCTTGACGCACATTCTCGCGGGACATCAACTGCGCACCGTCGTGACGTTTACCGACAAGGTGATCGTCGACGAATGGAACGTCGAGGGCGCGGCGATGAATTGTCACGGAACGTGTCATCGCCACGGATTGTGCGTCGCCGACCCGAAGATTGAACCGCCCAATGTTCGAGACGACGCCGAGTACGTCGACAGATGGACGAGTTGTCGCCCATTCGACGCCAAAGAAATGACGGAATTCGCCGATTACGCGTGCGGCGTGCGCGAGTACATCAAAGTGATCGACCGCGCCGGAAACGTCGCCGTGGGAGATAGCTTCAACAGCGTGTTTTGTTTCCAGCTCCCGGCGCCGGTGCCGAGCGCGGGTTTAATCACCGTGCGCGGGACGACGACGTGTCGCAAGAGCGCGACGACGAAACGGTACGGTCCCGGATGCGTCGCCTCGTTCGTCGTCGAGGCGGATGGGCCGATTTTACAACCGACGATTAAATACTGGAACGCGAGCGCGAACGCGTACGAGGCGTTTCCGACGCCCGCGTGCGTCGTCGCGCCGACGAACGCGGCGTCGCCGAGCTCGAGCGTCTGGACGATGACGTGTTCGGGCGCCGCGGTGGCGCATTTACCCGAAGGGACGCTCCAACTCGAGGTGAGCGACGTGCGGGACACGCAAAATCCACCCGTGTCGTCGCCCGGGACGAACCGCGCGACGACGGATGGGTACAAAGGTGCGGACGTCGTCCCCGTCGTCGTCGACAAGACGCCGCCGACACCGAACGCGTCCGTGCCCGCGGCGTGTCATCTGACGCTCGGGAGTCAAACGACGCTCGTCGCCGAATTCGACGAAGCGTCGTGGCGACCGACGATTACGGCGTTCGGCGCCCGAGTCGGCGGCGTCGTCGCGCAAAACGGCGCGACGAGCGGATTTCACGCGACGTGGATCGCCCCGATCGTCGTCCCGTCGACGTGGCGAGGCGGCGCCGTCATGCCGTTCGTCATCACCGACGGCGAAGACGACGTCGGGAACGTCGACTCGACGCTGTACGGAAACATGTGGCCCGCGAACGGGAACGCCGACCACCAACTCGACGCCCCCGGATCGCCCGTCGTGAATTGTACGGTGGAGTACGAATTGCCGCGCGTCGTCGAGGCGACGTGCGCGCTTCCGACGTCGCGCGTGCTCAAACCGGGCGAAAGCGTGTCGGTGGATTTCACCACCAACGTCGGCGTCGTCGTCCCCGCGTCTGGGTGCGTGACCATCGCCGGCGTCGACGCCGTCGTCACCGGAGGGCCGACGAATTGGCGCGCCTCGGCGGTGATTCCCGCGACGGCGTGCGACGGCGAAGTGCCTCTGCGCATTTGCGCGCTCACGAGCGCGTCGTCGACGCCCACCGTCGTCGGGACGTCCACCGTGACGCGGTTTTTCGGCGCCGACGCCGTGGCGTGTCTCATCGACGGCACGCCGCCGACGCTCCAACTCATCGATTTCGCGAGCGACAATCCGTACGACGCCAAGCTCGCCAAGCGCGGCGACGTCGTGCGTCTGTATTTCGAAGCGAGCGAAATGGTGACGCGACCGACGATCGCGATGGACGGGAACGCGCCCGTGGCGAAAGCCGTCGACGTCTCGGGTCCGCCTCGACGTCGGTTTCCGTCGTCTCTGTACACGGATCCTTCGACGTCGACGCAATACGCCATCGCGTGGGAGGTGGAATACGAAGTGAGGTCGACGACGCCGTCGGGCGCGATGACGTGGGACGCGACTGGATTTATCGATCGCGCCGGAAACGTCGGCGTGAAAGCGGCGTGCGGCGATTGGAACGCGCCGTCGTGCGCCGTCGTGTACGGCGCGCAAACCGCGGCGGAACGCGTCGTCGAGCCGCAGATTGATTTCACGGGTGAGGTGGTGCAAACGTTTACGACGTTTCAAACGACGTCGCCGCGAACGGGGAACGCGTCCACGCTGTTCAACTGTTACGTCAATTCGACGTCGACGACGCTGTCGGCGCTCAATCTGGCGACGCTCCAGTACGATTTGACGCGACACGACGTCGTCGCCGGCGGCGTCTTTCAACATTATCTCGCCACGGCGCAAGATTTATGGTGGAGACGCGGCGGCGCGTGCGGCGCCGCCAACGGGTTGATGTGTCGCGGCACGTGCGGTCGATGTAACGACGCCGCCGTCGTCGTGCGCGCGACGCCCACGACGCTCACGGCGGCGAACGTCACCGCCGGCGGCGTCGCCGTCCCGGGAGACGTCTGTCCCGGCGGCGTCGGCGTGTGCATGTGCGATCCAACGCTCGGCGACGGCGCCGAGGCGCGATTTCTCGTGAGCACCACGGCGCGGATTCCCGTGTCCAAACCCACGATTAAGTTCACCGACGCCAACGGGACGTCGTACACGGTGCCCGCGGCGAACGTGATTCCCGTGAATCCGCTCGCGTGGCCCGCGCTCCCCGACGTGCCGTGTCTCACCGAACCCAACGTGCGCGACGGCGTGTGCGACGCCGACGCGCGTCTACAAAACCGCGACGGATGTTGGGACGGCGGCGATTGTTGCGTAGACACGTGTCGCCAAACGTACGCCGACGCCGCGTTTTGTCAGACGCAACAATGTCGCGACCACGCGTTGAGTCCAATCACCGGTCGACCGACGTCCGGGTTTTGGTCGTCGTACAACGCCAAAGCCGCCGTGTCTCGCCCGCTCGCCGTCGAGTGGCGCGTCGTCTTTACGCTCGACGCGTCGGTGCCGCTGGTGGATGGGAAAATCGTCGGCGAGGCGTGTTGCATGGAGGACGACGCCGGGATGGATGTCCTCGACGCGACGCAATCGGGCGCGTTCACGGCGGGCGCGCCGTGTTTGGACGCCACGCTGACGAGAGACGCGACGTGTTTGCTTCGCGCCGCGTTGACGGCGGACGACGGCGCGAACGTCGTCAAGGAGCGCGACCTCGTGACGCTGACGCTCGAATTCGACGGGAACCCTCGCGAGGTGACGAATTGCACCGTCGGCGGCGAACCGGTGACGATGACGCAGACGCGCGCGGCGACGAGCGGCGTCACCGCGCTGTGGTCCGCCGCCGCGATTCCCGTGTCGGCGACCGACGCGGCTATCGCGCGGCGCGTCGTCGACGCCGAGGAACAAAAGCGTCGACACGCGCTCCTCCCGTCCGTGTTCCCGCCGACGTTGTTTCCGAATTGTTCGCGCGGCGTGACGATTCCCTTCGCGTGCGCCGTCGTCGATTGCGGCGGGAACGCTTTGACCGTGGACGACGCCGTCGATCCGACGCCCGACGTCTGTTTCGATTACGCGCGTCCGGACGCGACGACAATCTCGCAATCGTCCAATAACACGTGTTCGCCGACGCACGCCACCGTCGGCGATAGAATCGCGCTCGACGTCGCCATGGACGCCGACGTCTCCGATCCCGTCGCGCCGACGCTCGCGGGTGAACCGTGCGCGTTGGTTCGCGCCGCCGGGAACGCATTCGCGTGTCTTTTGGACGTGACGGCGACCACCGTCGAGGGACCGGCGACGTTCGCGTTGACGAACATGACGAGCGCGGTACCGGCGTATCTCGCCGCCGTAAACGCCACGTATTCGGAACTGAAATCCATCGACGCCGTCACGAACGTCGTCGTCCTCGGCGGGACGCGCGTCGTCGTCGACCGAACGCCGCCGACGTACGCGTCCATTGAAATTTACTCGGTGGGCGACGCGCTCAACACGACGTGTCAACGACGATGCGTCGCGCGCGTCTCCATCGAGGCGAACGAGGACCTGTCGAGTTGCGACGTCGAAATCGGAGGCGTTCCCGCCGTCGTCACGGGAACGGGCAAAGATCGCGTCGCCGAGGCGGCGTTGAACGAGACGCTCGGACTCGCCGTGGGGTACGTGCCGTTTTTCGTCACCTGTCGAGATCTCGCGTGTAACCCGTCGTCGGCGTCCGCCGTCGTCGGCACGCGGGACGAATTGCAATACGTCGACGAGCGACTCGGTCCGCTCGAGGTTTTGTTTTACAGCGATCGTCCGGGACGACTCGAGGTGGCGAGCGAGGTGGATTGTTTGATGTTGGAGATTACGTTTTTACTCCCCGTCGAGTTGACGAACGTCGTCATGGGGAACGTGACGCGAGACGAATTGAGCGCGTGGAACGTCACGACGACGGGCGGTGGAAACGTGCAACGCGGGCAAACGTACGATTACTTTCTCGTCCGACACTGCGTCACGGAGGATTTATGGGGCACGAAGGATTGGCCCGTCGTCCCGTGGAACTTTACGTATAACGACGGCGCGAAGGAGGTGACGTGGAACGTCACGACGACGCGACGGTTTAATTTCCCGCGAAGCGTGCGTTTGGATTTGGAACCGCCGACGGCGACGTACGTGTACGCGCGAACGTCCGGCGCGCGCGATCCGTCGGCGGGCATCGGCGACGCGTTGTTTTTAGACATCAACGCGAGCGAACCCGTCGTCGCGCCGACGGTGTACTTTGGCGACGTCGAGCTCGTCGGGGGCAACGTGACGCAAATCGGATCGTCCATGACGTGGCGCGCGGGTCCGTACGTCGTGAAAAACGTCACCGACGATCCCAACGTCTTGAAGGATATCAACGATTGTTTCCTCTTCAGCGTGCGTCTGACGGATTTAGTCGACCACCGGTCGGAGACGTATTCGACGCAAGTCGCCGCCGCGGGAACGACGAAATGTCCGACGCAACGCGTCGACATCGATCAAGCGAGTCCGACCATCGTGTGGTTACAGACGGAGTACGTCGACGCGACGACGGTGAATTTCACCTTTGCCGTCGACGAGTATTCAAACGTCAGTTTCGTCGCGTTACCGAGAGGCTCGGTGGAACCGACGCCGTTCGACGTGCGCGCGGGCACCGGAAACGCCGGCGTCGGCGCGCAGGCGCGAGGCGTCAAGGAATACCTCGGGTCGTCGACGCCGTCCCCGGGCTCAAACGCCGGCGGGAAAGGGTTGGATTTCATCACCATCGGCGGTTTGTTCCCCGGAACGAATTACGACGTGTGGTTCGTCCCGTTTGACGTCTTCGGAAACCACCAAGCCGAGGCGCAGAGTCGATGGATCCGAACCGTCGGTTTGGACATGCTCACCGACCCGCTCGCCGTGGCGGAGGGCGGGTACACGGATGTCGTGCAGGTGAAATTGACGCAAATTCCCACCGCGGACGTCGACGTGCGCGTCGCGGAACAGAGCGGCGTCGGAAACGTCGTCCTCGCCGACCAAGGCGTGAATCCGAACGCGTTTTCGCCGACGGTGACGCTCACGTTTACGCCGACGACGTGGAACGTCGCGCAAGAGGTCACCGTCAAAGCCGTCGACGACGTCTACGTCGAAGACGTACACGGCGAAACGTTGCAGTTTACGATTACGAGCGCGGATGTCCGGTACGATTCCCTCGTCGACCCGACGCGCGCGGTGACCATCGAAGATAACGACGAGTGCGGCGTCGTCGCCTACGATCCCGCCAATCGTCCGCTCGAGCGCACGCTCACGTGCGGGTCGAATCAAGTCATCGCCTTGTTGAATTACTCCATCGCCGAAGATTCGTCGCCGACGAATGATCCGACGTACGTCGACGTGTACATGAAGGCGGCGGTGCGCGGCGACGACGTCCGCGTCACGCTCTCGAGCTCTGATTTGACGCAATTGTCGCTGCCGGCTGGGAATCAACTCGTCTTTAACGAGACGAATTACAATTTGGCGCAACGCGTGCCCATCGTGCCCGTGTATTCGTGCGTCGCCGATACGTCGCCGAGGTTTGTCCCCATCGACGTCCTCGTCTCGTCGTCGTCGTCGTGCGGCGCCCTCGTCGTACCGCAAATTCCAGTGTACATTCGCGATCTTCAAACCGTCGGTTTGGTCTTCTCCAAGTCTCAAATCACGGGATTACCCGGAGATTATCAATTCGACATGTACCTGACGTCGCAACCGACGGAGGACGTGCAAGTGTTTCTCGACGCGACGCTTCCGCCCGTCGTCGGTTCGACGGCGTCCGGATCCGCCTCGTTCGATTGCGGCGGTCAAGGCTCGACGTGGACGTTTTCGAAAGAGGACTGTTCCGTCCCCGTGACGTGCGTCGTCACCCTCATCGGCGACGCGTCGTCGTGCGGCGACGTGACCCTTCGAACGACGGCGCTCGTCACCTCGAGCGACGCGTCGTATCACAACATCGCGAGCGCGCCGCCCAACGTGACGATTTTGGAGACGAACGTCGCCGCCGGGTGGTATCTCAGAGACGTCGCCGGCGTCGACATCGTCGTCCCGCCGGACGCGCCCAACGGCACGGCGCCGCTTCCGCCGTGGCGCGTCAACGAACAATTCGAAACGGGCGTCTACACCATCACGCCGGCGTCGCCGCCGTGCGCGCCGGTGACGATTCGACCCTTCATTCCGGACACCGAGTACGACAGATTCATGACCATCACGCCGCGAGAGGCGACCATACCCGCGGGATTCGTCGGTCCCACGCAATTCCGCGTCGTCTTTCCTCGAAATTATCACGTCCCGCCCCAAAACGAGGTTATTCAAATTTGGCACGACGTCGTCGGCGTCGACGACGACGTCGCGTACAAGGCGCTCAGTCCCAATCTCGGCGGAAGCGCGCTTCCCGTGGAAATCGTCGAATACGACGTTCCCGGGTTATTACTCGGGAACGGCGCGACGAACACGGTGATGATTGACGAACCGTGCGCGTCGACGGCGCAGACGCAAGTGTCGTCGTTGGGTTTCACCCTCTCCAGCGCGCCGTCGTCCACCGTCGTCGTGTCTCTGGCGGAGATGACGTACAACGCGAGCATGCTCGCGACGCTCGGCGCGTCGGCCCATCTCATCCTCGGATCGACGACGCTCACGTTTACGCCCAACGATTGGAACATTCCGCAACCCGTCATGGTGAGCGCGATTCCGTACGCCAATCTCACCGAGGCGCGAACGGCGTACGCGTGCGCGGATCTCTCCTCGACGGATCCCGTGTACGCGGCGTTGAATCGCGCGTGTTATCCGATTCACATTTGCGATTGTTCGGGTTCGTGCGGATTGTTAACGTTTGACAATCACGCCAATTGTACGTTCGCGACGGATCAATTGAACAATACGGAGATTACGTTTCCGAGTTCGTTTACGCAATTGTCGTCGTGTTGGAACGTCACGGCGACGTGCGGCGGCATCGCCGTCGCCAGTCTCACCGCCGCGGGTCATCAACCGGTGTTGACGGAGTTTACGACGCTTCCGGAATCCGCCGTGTACTCCGACATTACGAAGATTCAACGCTTGCATTACACCACGCAGTGGGCCGTCATCGATCGTCTGTCGTTTCCGTTGACGTCGACGCCGCAAGGCGTCTCCGGGTACACGGACGCCGTCGGCGTCTATTGTCTCGGGTACGCCTCGTCTGGGTTTATTCTCAATAACACCGCCAACGGCGGGCTGTTTAAAGAGAAAGAACCCGCGTTGAACGCGTTCGCGGAGTCGTTTGACATCATCAAAGACGCGTCGAATACGTTTGATTCCGACGTGTACATTTTAGAGATCAACGTCCTCGCGGGATCGTCCCCGGACTCGGATGGGTACGACGTCGAGTGCTTGGACGGCGGGAATTTCACCGCGCCGGGCGGGTGCCTCATCGCTCCGAGTATGAATGGATACTTCAACAACGCCACGCAGACGATGACGTTTACGAATTTAGCCTACCTTCCGGAGGCGACGCTTCCGCCGGGTGGACGCCGACGATTATTAGCCGACGACGGCGGCGATCATCGACGACGTCGACTATTAGCAACAACGCCGCCGGCGACGACGCAAGAATTCATCTGGGCGGTGAATAACGTGACGTTTCGAGATATTTCCCTCGATCCCACCGGAGCGACGCGCATGATGAACACGCGCGTCGTCGATCAATACGGCGCCATCGTCGAGGGTCCGCTCTTATCCATCGATACCGAGGGGGTGAACGACCCACCCATCATCGACATCGATTTACCCATCGATTACACGGAAAAGGAGAGCCTCACCATCAACGCGCCGTATCAGGCGTTTGACGTCGACAACGCCAACTGGACGCAGTGCGTCGTCAACATCACCGACATTAACAACAACTTCATGCCCGGTGATTCGTTGAGTTACAACAAGACGGCGATCATCGAACGGTACGTCAGTCTGAACACGTCGTTACCGGCGGGACTCGTGGATATAAACGCCGCGTTTGCCGACGCGCAACGCACGGTGACGTTTTCGGGATTGGCGCCGCCGGCGGCGTACCTGCGCGCGATGAAAAATCTCGTCTTGCTCAATCCCGGACCGGCGATGACGGACGACGATCGATGGATCACGTTTTGTTGCGATGATCCCGAACCGCTCAATTTCCGAGGGTGCGGGGTGCAACGCGTGCGGTTTTTCCCCGTCAACGATCCGCCGACGGCGGACGACGTCGTCTTTTACCTCGCCGATCCGCGTCTGGGCGGATTGACGAACGAAGTCGTCCCGGGATCGGACCCCGACGGCGACGTCATCACGTACAACGTGTCGTGTCAACCGAATAAAGGGACGTTGACGTTTGATTCGGCGACGGGGCGGTTCGATTACGCGCCCAACGCCAACATCATCGGGAACGATCGATTCGTGTACTTTACGTGGGACGGTTTCGTCGGTCCGGCGTCGAGACCGTTACAATCGAAATTCGCCACGGTGGAGATTCGATTGGGGAACGGCGAGACACCGCCCGTCGCGCGCGATATTTACATCGAAGTGTGGGAAAACTCACCGGAATACGTCGTGTTTAGCGCCACCGACGCGGATTCCACCGACGTCGCGAAGACGAACGACATCGTGCGGTACCAAATCGTGCAAGAACCGGAATTGAACGTCGCGGGCATCGTGTTGGACGCGCCGGTGATGAACGGTGGGAAGCGATACACGGAAAACGCGACGTTTCAATACGCCGCGTACACAGGAAGCGACGTCGTCGTGCGCGTGCAACAAAACATGAACGCGTACGCGACGAATTTCGACTTCAACACGCTCGCCAGAGAACAACATCCGGGATTCAACGTGACGTCGTTTCAATACGTCGCCGTGGATTTATCCGGACGCGTGTCCAACGTCGCCACGGCGACGGTGTGGGTGCGTCTCACGACGGAGACCAACACGCGTCCGACGGCGCGTCCGTTAGCCTTTACCACGCCGGAGAGCGTCAGCGTCGCGAGCGATTTCGACACGACGGATGTCGAGTCGCCGTCACAGCTGAGGCATTCGATTCCCGCGAGCGGCGCGCAACCGACGCTCGGCGTCGCGTCGCAGGTGGGCATCGCCGCCAATCCGTACAGTAAGGCGTTTCGGTACGACCCGTATCCGTACTATTACGGAACGGATACGTTTCAGTATCTCGTCACCGATCCGCACGGGTCGACGTCCGATCTCACGACGGTGACGGTGACGATTCAACAAATCGACCAACCGCCGCAAGGGGCGTGCGGGGCGAGTTCGACGTTGAAAACATCGCTCGACCCGGTGGTGGATCTCAGAGGACGCACGGCGGAGCTCACGTATCTCGAGGGATATTCAATCATCCGGGCTCGGGTGATTCGGTACACGAACAATTCGCAACTGCGAGACGCCGAGTTTTATCACTACGAACCCTTCATCGATGATTTGACGAAATTCGATTCGGTGGTGAATAAAAACGCCGTCTTCATGTCGTGCGGATCGACGACGACGCTCACGTCGCCGTCGCAGTATCACGACGCCGTCACCGCCGTCGCGCTCTTGGCGTACGACGTGGATCAACCGTTGAAGAATACGATTCGGTACGTGTTGAGCCAAGAACCGACGATTGCGTCGTCGGATCCCGCGCGCGGCGCGGCGGGATACGCTGGGTCGTTGTACGCGTACGTCGCACCGAACGGGACGTTTTACAACACCACCAACGTCACGACGTATTCGTACACGAGCGAAAGCGTGTCGGGCATGACGCCGCTCCGCGCGGGGGACGTCATCGGCGACTCGGCGAACGGACCGGCGTTGCTCTTGTTTAAACCTCGCGACTACGTGCACGGCGCGGTGACGTTTACGTGGCACGCCGTCGACACGAGCGTCTCTCCGCCGCTTCGAGGCGACGACGTCTCCATGACCATCGCGTCGAAATGTCGAGGCGGCGAAAGCGTCAACGACGTCCACGGCGAGACGTGCGATTTATGTCCCGCCGGATCCGTCAACTCGGCGGGCATTCCCGATCAACAGTCGTGCGCGCCGTGTCCCGCGGGGAGTTACACGAACGCCGTGGGACAGACGCTGTGCGTGCCGTGTCCCGCGGATACATATTCGGACGTCGCCGGCGCGTCGCAGTGCGCGCCGTGTCCGCTCGATAAGCGCTCGCCCTCGGGAAGCGACGACGAGTCGGATTGTCTCTGCGATATCGGCTTTGTCGTCTTGAACAGCACGACGTGTCATCGATGCGCGCTCGATCGCGTCAAGTGTACCGAATTCGGACAGTACACGCCGCTTCCGTACGCCGGGTTTTGGCAAGATCCTCGAAACGGCGCGATAAACCTGACGTGCATCCCCGGGACGGCGTGCGTGGAAAAGTTTAACGCCGACGAGGTGCGCGCGGAGACGTGCTCGCCGCCGAGGTTTTTCAACAACGCCACGCACACGCCCGCGTACGAGGGGCGCGGATGCTCTCGATGCGCGAAGGATCACTACCGGTACGCGTCGTTTTGTGAAGAGTGCGACCGCACGCCCGCGGTGCGCATCTTCTTCATCATCTTGGGATACTCGGTGGCGTTGTACGTCATCTTTGAACTCGCGACGCATCCCGCCATTCCGGCGTTGACGATTTTGCTCTCGTTTACGCAAATCACGGCGCAGATGCAGTACTATGAAATTCCGTGGCCCAAGGCGTTGGCGCGATGGATGCAGGTGGCGTCGCTCAGTTTCGCCGATTTACAAATCATGGGTTTGGATTGCGTCGCGCGGTGGGATTACTTTACGAGATTCGCGGCGACGATGTTCGCCCCCTTCGTCTGGGTGTTGCTCACCGGCGTCGCCGTCGTGTTTCGATGTTGGCGAGAGATTGCGCATCAAGCCTATCTGAGCGTCCAGCGACGACAATTGATCGAGCGACGACGAAAGTTGATACAGTACGACATGGACGGTCAAAAGTGGTCCGATCTCGCCTTTGAGCGCGACGGATTACCCTTTGATCGCGTGGATTTGAAGGGCAAGGGCGACGACTACGACGCCATGGAACGTCACCTGTACGGCACGTCGAATAACGAACAGTTGCGTCGACGCGCGTTCAAGGAGATTGTCACCAATCAAAAAGAGCTCGATTTGAAATCCAAGTCATCCACTCAGCGCAAGAAGATTGCGCGCAAGATGATTGAGACGCGCGAGGAGCTCGAGGAGATTCGAGCGAGACGACGAGTGAACAACAAAATCATTCGTTCCAACATCAATCGAGCGATTCCGTCGCTCATCATCGTCATGTGGTGGGGGTACACGCTCTTATCGCGCACGGTGATTGAGTTTTTCGAGTGCAAAAACAATCAAGAGGCGGTCGTCTTGGTGGCGGATCCGCAGATTCAGTGCAACGTCGGGAAACATCTCGAATGGAAACCGGTGGCGTTTGTGGGATTCGTGCTCTACCCGATCGGTCTCTTCGTCTTCGCGGCGGCGTGGTTGTACGCGCACAGAGCGACGTCGAAAACGCGTCCGCGCGTGCACGTCTTGGCGACCAAGGCTTCGAAGATTGAACAAGATAAAGCCATCCTCATTGAACGGTTCGAAGAGCGATACGGCATGATGTACAATTCTCTCCGTCCAAACTTTTACCTGTGGATTTGCATGGATCTGGGTAAAAAGCTCACCATCGTCGGCGTCAAGGTGTTCTTCCCCAACGACACCCTGATGCAATCCTTCGTCGCCATGGTGCTCTTCGTCACCTTTGGCGTCGCCTCCACGCGCCACCCGTACGTGAGCGCCAACCTCAACATGGCGGAGATGCTCGCCACCTTTATGAACGCCATCACCCTCATCACCGGATTTTATTTCCAATTGGGCATCATGGAGGACGTGTCGCGAGACATCGCCACGTACGTCATGATCTCCGGCTTGGTTGGCACGACGGTGATTCTCTTCGGCATCGTCCTCGTCGAATTCTTGCCGTGGATGAAGCGGTTGATGTTTTTGCTCAAGTATCACACGCAGAATGACGTGTTGAAACCGGACAAGATTGGCACCCACGAGAGCGGTCCGCAAGGGAAATCGTGTTACATCTGGCCCTCTGATTCGCCGTTTCGATACCAGTGTTGGCGCGCCGTGCGTCATCCGCTCTTTGACCGCGTCGTCTCGTGCTTCATCTGGTTTTCCCTGGGGTGTCTCGTCACCGAAAACGTGCTCGCCGGTGACGACAGTTTCGTCTCTGACGCGTACACGCGCATCACCTGGTTCAACACCGCCATCAATTGCGTCTTTTTTGGCGAAGCCTTCATCAAGATTTGCGCCTTGGGCTTTATCCTCGGCGACGGCGCCTATCTGCGCGACTCGTTCAACTGCGTCGACTTCTTCGTCATCGTCGTCCAGTTGTTACTCTTCATCGTCGACATCACCACCAACGTCATTGGCATGCGAAGCACGAGATTGGTGAAATTCATTCGATTTGCCAGGTTTCGATATTTCCGCATCATCAACAAGTTTCTCCGCTTCAACACGTTGCGAGCGGAGACGTTTAATCTCTTGTTGCTCGAAGCCAAGGCGGAGGATTCGCCCGAACTCGCCGAATCCATCGCGCGCGCCAGGGTCATCTTCGAACCAGCCACCGCGGAGACGATCGAGTACCACCTGCGCGTGCTCCAACCGGACATCTTGCGCGTCGCCAGAGGATTGATTGACGAATTGTACGATGAAAAGTTTGATCGAAATTTGATCAACGTCGTCGACGCGCAGACGGATCCCGTGCGACAAACGGTGCAAAAACAGTACCAATCCGTCGTCTACGAGTGGCTCGCGCACGTCGCCGAACCGAACCAAAAGCGCAACTTTATGAACACGCTCAAGAACATTCGAGAGGTGGCACTCGAGCTCGGTCCAAAGGGTGTGGCGGATGAAATGCTTCGTCAACGCTACGCCGTCAGCGAGATTCTGAATTCGCAACTCTACGAAGTCCCCGCGGATATGAAGACGAGCACGCGCGAGTTTAAGCGCAAAGTGAGCAAGACGTCCAAATCGTACACCAGTACGAAAGCCAACATCAATAGGCAGTTTAACGCCTTCCAAGCCTCCATGTCGAGCGACGACAAAGTGGAGGACGCGCTCAACGCCCTGCCGCTTCATTCGGTGGAGGAGGACACGGCGTTGGCGAGACGCTTGGCGGAACAAGCCGCCGTGCGCATACGCAATCGCGATTTCAGCGCAAGCGCCGCCGAGCGATTGGTTCACGGACACGTGAACGTGCCCACGGCGCCGGATTTAGTGAAAACGGCGAACGAGATTGCGAGCGAACCGTCGACGCTCGCCGCGGCGCCGAAATCGCCGCCGGTGAAATCGAGCGGGTTGTTTGCAAAGTTTCGTCGTCGAGGCTCCGCGCTCGACAAGGAGACGACGACGTAAAAGAAAACAAATATATATATATATGTGTGACGCGCGCGACGGCGCAGAGGACGGACGCGCGGCGCGATACCGTAATAGCTCACGACTAGACGACTTGAACACCACCGGTAGACACTTTTTAGTCACCACACCTCGACGCCGCCATGCGTCGCGCCTGACCCCCGTCGACGCACCGACGATGGACCCGGACGCGCTCGACGCGTGTCTCCGTCGATGGGCCGCGTCCACGCCCGATGCCGTCGCCGTCGCGCGCGTCACGGATGACGAACGCGTCGACATTCTCACCTGGCGGTCGCTCTCTCGGCGCGCGCGCATCCTCGCGCGCGCCGTGCTCGACTGCCCGAACGGTCGCGCGCTGAGCGCGTGTCGAGACGGCATCGCCGCCGTCGTCGCGCTGCACGCGTGCGCGCTCGTGGGACGGTCGTGCGTGCCCGTGGACGTCGACGCGTGGCCGACGGCGCGGTGGACGGCGGCGGCGAAAAACGTCGGCGCGACGGCGGCGGTGTGCGCGACCGAACGCGACGCCGCGCGTGTGCGGGCGGTGTTCGGGGAGGAGAATATACGCGTCATTCTCGTCTCGGACGATGTCGACGCGGACGAGAACGAGATCGCGGACGAGGACGAGGACGAATTTCCACGTTCGTCGTCGTCGTCGACGGAATTGTACGCGGCGCACACGTCTGGATCCACGGGGGCGCCGAAGTGCGCGCCGACGACGCACGGACGCGCGTTAATGTACGCGCGCGCAAAGTGTCGCGTCGAGCGGATCACGCGCGACTCGAGGGTGTGTTTGGCGTCGAACGCGACGTTCGATCCGCACGCGGGCGACGCCTGCGCGGCGGCGCTCGTCGGCGCGGCGTGCGTCGTCGCGTCGCGCGCGATGATTCAGCGTGATTTCGCCGCCGTCTTGCGTCTCGGTCGAGTGACGCACGTGTGTTGCACGCCCACGGTGTTTTCGTTGGCGCGGTGTCCTCGAGGCGCGAAGGACGCGCCGACGGTGCGATGCGTGACGTTGATTGGCGAAAAGACGTCGCCGGAGACGCTTCGTCTATGGGCCGATGACGTCGAGTTGTACAACGCGTACGGCGCCACGGAGACGACGGTGGTGCAGACGTACGCGAGAATGCGACGCGACGACGATCCGAGACGCGCGGGGAAACCGTACGGGGAAGATTTGGGATTCGCGTGGGTCGACGTCGCCGAAGACGAAGACAAAGACGCGCCGACGACGGCGATTCGATTCGCGACCGCGCGACGCGTCGTCGGTGAAATCATCATCGGCGGCGCGTGCGCGTCCGAGGGATACCTCGGCGGCGCGTCGACCGCCGCACCGTCGCCCTTCGTGCGGACGTCGCGCGGTTCCGCCTATCGCACGGGCGATCGCGGCTACCTCGACGACGCCGGCGATCTCTTCATCCTCGGCCGCGTCGATCGTCAGGTGAAGATTCGCGGGCACCGTATCGAATTGGACGAGATCGAACTCGCCGCGCGCGCCGAACGCGGACTCGTGGACGACGTCGCGGTGACGCTGGAGGCTGACGAGACGCTCGTCGCGTACCACCGCGCGACGCCGACGTTTTCGCCGCGTCGAGACGACGCGTTGGTCGTCTACGCGCTCGAACGCGCGCTCGCGCGCACGTTACCTCGAGTGATGATTCCGAGGCGTCACGTCTTCGTCGCGCGCGACGCGTGGCCGATGACGACGAGCGGGAAGACGAATCGTCGAGAATTATCGAGACTGTTGGCATCCGGCGCCGTCGAGACGTTTCGGCCCGAACGCGTCGAACCTCGACCGGGACTCGAACGCGTCGTCGCGGACGCGTGGGCGCACGCGCTCGGCGCGCGATTCGACGACGTGTGCGCGGAGGATTCGTTCGAGGCGCTCGGTGGGTCGTCGCTCAACGTCGTCGCCGCGTCTCGCGCGTTGGCGGAGGACGCGCGACTCTCGCGTCCGGCGGCGGACGCGAATCGAGCCGACGATGACGAGGCACGCGGACTCGGTGAAGCGGCGGCGTTGTTACCCGCGAACGACGAACCCGCGGCGTGCGCGTCGTTTCCGGGCGCGTTCACCGACGGTCCGCTCGCGCCGTGCGAGATTCTCGCCAAACCGACGGTGCGCGAGTACGCCGCATTTCTCGCCGCATCCGGCGTGACGTTCACGGGCGCGCGCGAGACCGACGACGACGAGAACGACTATTACGACCTGGACGACCGTTACGCGATGGAGGCGTGCGGTCGAGGCGTCCTTGCCGTCGCGCGGTCGTTATTCGACGGCGGCGTGCGTCCTCGCGGCCGACACCTTCGCGCCGCCGCCGCCAGTCTCTCCGACGACGCCGACGCTGTCGTTCGCGAACTCATCGCGCGAGGCGTCGACGTCTCCGAACCGTCCCCGGCGGGCACGCTCGCGACGCATCTCGCCGCCGCGCGCGGACGCGCGATGACGCTTCGCGCGCTCCTCGCCGCCGGCGCGCCGCCGGGCGCCAAGGACGCGGACAAACAAACCATTCTTCACCTTGCCGCGCGGTCGGGCGACGTCGAGACGGTTCGCGTCGCCGCCGACGCGGTGAAACATCTCCAAACGCGACGCGGCGGGCTCGAGGCGTGGGATCGATGGAAACGCACGGCGGCGGCTTGGGCGCTGCGCGAGGGGTCCGGGGACGCGTTGCGCGCGTTACGGGACGCGGGGGCGAAATTATCGGCGCTCGAACGCGAAGCGTCGCACAAAACTCACGGCGAACTGAGCGCGAAGAGTGAGGTGCAGTGGACGCACCGACCGACGCGGAAGCGCGAGGCATCCGCCGAGGTGATGGAGGCGTTATCGCGCGCGCTCGACGGGACGCGCGTCGAGGACGACGAAGAGGACGCGCGGCGCGCCGTGTCGGCGTTGCGAGACCTCGTCTGCGCCAACGCGGCGAACCGCGAGACGTCTCGCGCGCTCGGTATTATTCCGAAACTGTGCGCGCGCGTGCGAGAGAGACACTGCGTCGACGCCATAGGCGCCATTCGAAACCTCGCGGCGAGCGCGGCGAGCGCCGCCGAGGCGAGAGAGTCGGGCGCGCTCGACGCGCTCGCCGACGTCGTGCGCGCGCGCGCGAAAACCGCCGCGACGCCACTCGCGGGTGAGGATAAACGACTCGTGTTCGCCGCGGCGAGCGCGATTCGCGCCATCGCCGTCAAGGATACGACGAGCGCGTCCATCGTATCGAGAAACGCGCGAGACGTCGCGCGGTTCGTCCTCGCCGAGTGCGACGTCGACCTCTTCGCGGACGTGACGGAGAGCGATAGCATCTAGCATAGCATTACAGAGTAATTAGAGTCAGCACTGCGTATACTACTGTACAGACAATCAGCAAATTTGTGTTCTCGTTTGAAGCAAGACGATCCGATCGCCCGCGACGGCGCCCTCGATGTCTTGCGGTTTCCCTCGCGCCGCGGCGACGGCGGACGCGACGTCGGCGACGCGGCGAATCAACGCGTCTCGCGCGTCCGCGTTCCACACGACGGACGTTTGCGTGTAATCCACGACGCGCGATTCCGTCGGCGCGGCGGTGATGCTGTCGTACAGCCCGGCGCCGGCGAAATCTTCTAAATCTTCGCCGTTGGAATCGCTTCGCGCGATAACGGTGCCCCCCGCCGGCGCGAATCTCCCGCAGAGTTTACTCGGAAGCGACCGCACGGTGATCTCACCCGTTGACTTACGAACCGTAAATCCCAACGCACTCCCGGCGTCGTTCCCGACGAGCGTCTCCCCGAGTCCGACGCAAATCTCACCAAAGATTTCATCCTCGTCGCCCGTGACGGGATTCGCCGTGTGCGCGACAAAGGCGAGCTCGGCGTCGACGAGTTCCATGAGCAACACGGCGACGTTGAGATCATCGTCGTCGATGCCGCACGATTTACGAGATAACCACGCGCGTTCGGTCCATTTGGACGCCCAGACGCCGCACACGGCGTTCCAGAGACTGGCGATGTCCGTCGTCGCCGAGAGCGTCGCCGAGGCGGCGGCGAGCGCGTCCTCCAATTCTTCGGGACACACGAGCCGCGTCGCGATGATGTCGCGCGCGTCGGATAACGCCTCGCGTCGAGATTCGGCCGACGTCGCGGCGTCGATGGCGGCGACGGCGACGTCGAGCGCGGCGCGCGTCTCGTCGTCGCGCTCGAGCGCGCGTTCAAACGTACCGAACGGGAGGGCGAAGGACGCCGGGACGTCGACGTTTTCCAGATGCAATCCCGCGAGTTCCTTGGCCATGTCCGCCAAACTGTGACTCTTCCCACCGACGACGTCGCGCGCGTACGCGTCGGGGGCGAGAATCCACGACTCGGAGGGCGAGTACGGGGCGATGGTGACGGACGCCGCCGCGCGCGTCGGCGCGTTCGCCGCCGCGCTCGCCGCGTCGACGGCGGCTTCGGCGACGACCACACGTTCGCCTTGAATGGATACGCGCACGTTGGAATCGGCGAAGCGCAGCACGTCGTTCCAAATCGCGTCGTCCGCGACGCTCGCCAAGAGTACGCCCGTGTTTCTCGCGCGAATGGCGATGTGACTGAGTAAATCCACCGGCGCCTTGGTGACGACGGCGCGCACCCCCGCGGGAATGTCTTCGAGCCCGCCGAGGGTTTCCGTGAGACACACCGTGGGCGTGGCGGTGTAATCCTCGCCCTGAATCTCGCTCAGCGTCAACACGGACGCCACGCCGGCGTACGTCTCGAGCGAGGCGTCGCCGACGCTCGCGATTTGCCACGGCGATCGACCGGCTGCGGCGCGAATCGTCGGTCGAAGCGACGCGAGTAATTGCGACACGATGAAGAGTCCGTGCGAGCGCACGTTTTCCTCACCGAAATTCATGAGATATTTCGGATCCGCCTTCGTGGATGCGCTCGCGATGATGTCCGCGGCGCGTTGCGTCGATCGACACAAGAAATCGGCGTCGGCTTCCATGGCCAAGGCGCAAAAATCGAGCGCGGCGTCCATCGTCTTGGACCACGATTCGCTCCATCGCTCGCCGTGCGCGTCGCCCATCGCCGTCTGAAGAAACGTCAGCGCGCGTTCGATTCTCGGTGATTCGTTCGTCAACGCGATGTTCGTGAGAGAGAGTTCGAGCAAGGAGAGCAAGTCATCCGCCGACGCCGCGGCGTGATCGACGGCTTCCACCTTGGTTCTGAAAAACTTTTCCAACGTCGCGTCGAGCATGACGACGTCGCGATTCGGCGCGTCGTGTCCCCACACGGGTAACAATCGTTTCCGAATCTCCACAATCTTTCCCGGCACCCACCACGCGTCGCGGTTTTGCAGCAGATCATCCACCTCCCACGTCAAATCTCCGGGTAATCCGTGTCGCGCAAAACTCATCGCCGTGTCCACGTCTCCACCGCCGTGCGTCGTCTTCAAGATCCACAGGTAATGCTCGAACGAATCAATCATGTGCGGCATGTGTAACGCCGGTCCGTGAATCCCATCCGATCGCCATCCAGCCTTCATGTTGGCCAAATCGTCGCGCGTCAATCCTCCGCGTTCCCACAGGTGCGCCCAAAAATCGTCCCAGTTGCCCGTGCGTAAAAAATGCAGGTACGCCTCGCAAATCTTCACGTCATCCGGCGTCGTGTTCGAGTGTAACTTTTGGTGCCACTGCGCGATGAACGGATCCTCGATGCCCGGCCGATGACCCTCTTTAATGCCGTGTTGACGCATGATGTTGAGAATGCCCATGCGAATGTCGTCGCCGTTCCCGCCGCCTCGAGGTAAAAACGCGAGCGACGCGCGCATGAGGCCGCGACTGACGGGATCGTCCGTCGTCGTCGCGGCGTGCGCGATGCGTCCCGCCAAGCGCTCTTGCTTACTCGCCATGTCTTTCCCTTGGTAATTGTTTCCGGCGTACCAGTGCAACTGTTTGAGCGCGCTGAGACGCAACCAGGCGAAGACGAGCGCGGCGCCCTCGGGACCGATAGCGAGCGCGGCGTCCAAGACGTCGTCCACCATACAAAATCTCGAGAAGAGATTCACCGATCCACTCTCGAGATCGGCGACGCGTCTCGCGAGCGCATCCGCCGCGGCGTCCCCGCCGCCGTTCGCCGCCGTCGACGCCTCGCGCGTCGCGATCACCACGTCCCCTTCCGCCGCGTGCGCCCATACATCACCGCGAACGACGATCCCGACGATGGACGCGACGGAATCCCATCCCTCGACCGCATCGTCAAACTCGAGCGTCAATCGTCCGTCGTCATCGAACGCGCTTCGTTCCGCCACGCCGTCGCCGAAATCCTCGACAGCCGTCGACGCGCGCACCGACCCTCTCGGCGCCATCGTCCACGATCCATCACCGTCCACGACGCGCGCGGCGAAATGAAACGTATACCCAGACGCGTCTCCATCGCTCGCGTCCAGCGTCAGCGCGGCGCGAATCGCGCGTCCCGCGTACGTCGTCGTCTCCGCGCGAAGCGTCGTCCCGTCCGCCAACGCGTACGTCGTCGTCTCCGTCGTCTCGGCGTCCGCGCCTACGTCGCGCGTCGTCGCACCGCGCACGCGCGATCGCCCGCCCGGGACCGTCGGACCGCTCGTCGTCGTCGCGCGCGTCGTCGTCGCGTCCCCGCGCGTCGGCGTCGTCAAGATAGCGTTCGCGCATCGTCGCCGTTCCACCGCCCCGCGCGAGGACGCCGCGCGTCGCGCGACGCGACGAGACGATCGCGAGGCGCGTCGCGCGCGCGTCGGCGTCGCGCGCGTCGGTGTCGCGCGACGCGTCGGCGTCGAGACGGACGACATGATGATGATGATGATGATGTCGCGAGTCGTCGACTGACGAGACGTTCGACACACTTCGTCGCGACGAACCGAGCCGCGCGCGACGAACCGAGCGCGCGCGGCGTCGTCGGCGCGAGGATGTGTCGCGCGTGTCGCGCGCGGCGTCGACCGACGACGACGACGACGACGTCGATTTCGATGATTTCGACACCGGCGTCAAAGAAATTCATCTGCGCGCCGTGCGACGCCTCTCCCGACGACGACGACGACGACGACGACGAATCGGTGACGCACGATTCGTATTACGACGTCGTCGTGTGCGGCGCGGGCGCGGCGGGCGCGTCGTTCGCGAGAACGTTCGCGGAGACGACGTCAAAACTTTGTGACGAAAACGAACGCGTCGACGCGTCGTCGTCGCCGGCGCGTCGCGTCTTACTCCTCGATCGCGCCGGGTGCGCGAAGACGGTCGAGCGCGTCGAGCGCGTGACGCGTCGAGCGTCCGTGTACGGCGCGCGCGTGGAGGCGTTGGGACGATTTCGAGCGCTCGGGGTGGCGACGGCGTCGCGCGAAGTCGCGGCGTGCGACGCGGAAAAGAAAACGGTGACGCTCGATGACGGGCGCGTCGTGCGATACGGCGCGCTGTGCGTCGCCACGGGGGCATCGCCGAGGTGTCCGCTGCCGGAGACGTGCGATGGACGAGGGGTGGATGTGTACGCGGCGAGGGACGTGGAGAGCGCCGAGGCGTTGGCGAGACGCGTGCGCGCGAGCGCGAGGGCGAGCGCGTCGACGTGTTCGCGACGAATCGCGCTCGTGGGGAACGGGGGGATCGCGCTCGAGCTCGTGGACGCGCTGTGTGGACGAGGATTGGCGGTGGAGGGGTTGGAATCGTGTGAATTGGTGTGGTTGGTGAAGCACGCGGCGGTGGGCGACGCGTTTTTCGACGTCGACGTCGCGGATTTCTTAGCGCGCGCGCTCGAGCTTCGACGACGAGGAGGAGGAGGAGACGACGACGATGATAAAACACGCGAGCGCGGTGGTGTGGATTGGGAGGCGCTCGCGCGCTCGTCTTCGTCGGCAAAGGATGGGACGAAGAGACGAAGAGTCGGCGCGGCGGCGGGACCCGAGTGGGCGACGCGGTTTCGCGCCGAGGTCGAGGACGCGCGCGGGACCGGTCGGCGACGCATGCGTCTGCGCGTGGTGAAAAACGTGGAAATTCGTGACGCGGTGAAGACGCCCGAGGGCGCGAACGCGTTGACACTCACCGACGGCGAGACGATCGAGGTGGACGCCGTCGTCGCCGCCGCGGGCGTCGAGCCGAGGTGCGAATGGCTCGACGAGAGAGACGCCCCGCGCTCCACCATCGACGGCGGCGTGCTCGTGGACGAGTGCATGCGCGTTCTCGGGCGACGGAACGACTCGATATTCGCCATCGGCGACGCGTGTTCGATGGAGAGACGCGCGTCCGCCGTCGACGCGCCTTGGTTTCAGATGCGGCTGTGGAGTCAAGCGGCGCAGACGGGCGCGTTCGCGGCCAAAGTCGCCGCGGGTGCGTGCGACGGCGACGCGCTCGGATTCAATTTCGAGCTCTTCACGCACTGCACGACGTTTTTCGGACTCAAGGTTATCCTTTTGGGGTTGTACAACGCGCAAAAACTCGAATCTGAACCGGCGAACGACGTCGTCACGTACCAACGCGAATCCCTGAGCCAAAACCCAGAGGCGTGTCAATACGTGCGCGTGCTCCTCCTTCGAGGCCGCATGATGGGCGCCGTGCTCGTGGGCGAGACGGATCTCGAGGAGACGTTTGAAAATCTCATTCTCGACGGCGTCGATTTATCGCGCTTCGGCCCGCACTTGCTCGATCCGGACGTCGATCTCGAGGATTATTTCGATTGATGAGTAGTGCACGGGCGCGTTCATCTTTTAGCAGAGACGTAGCGATAGAATACTAGTACGGCGGGAGGTCATTCACGAATCAAAGCAAAGCAAGTCAAATCAAATCACATCGAACGCTACTCGTTCGTCGAGGCGCGCTTCGTCGGCGTCCTCGTCCTCGTCCTCGTCCGCGTCTTCCGCCTCTTCCGCCTCTCCCCAAAGCATCCATCGCATCACACCGCGTCCTCACCCATCGCGTCTCTCAGTGCGGCTTGGGTTTAAACCCATCGACCGCGAAATTCCTCGTCGCCCTCGGGAGCGTCACCACGCACCCGTCCAACTTCCCCGGCGCCAACGTCACCTGACACCCCAATCGACTCCTATCCGTCAACCCGTACGCGAGATCCAACATATCGTTCTCATCATCACACGCCTCGGGAAGGGACGCGAAGACGTCTTCGCTGTCGAAGACGACGTGACACGTCGAACACGCTAACGAGCCCTCGCACGCGCCCTCGAGCTCGACGTCGTTGGCGTGCGCCGTCTCGAGTAAATTATCCCCGACGCGTCCGCGAACGACTCGACGCTCGCCCTCGCGATCGACGAACGTCACCTCGATCGTGTCCTCGTCCTCGCGCGCCTTGGCGGCGCCGTGCGCGCGCGCGGCGGTCGTGGACACGAATCGAGGCGCACACGGGGCGTCGGCGCACACCGACGACGCCGACGACGACGCCGACGGGCGCGACGCGAGGAGAGACGATCGCGTCGCGCACGCGCGCGCGAGTCGTCGAAGCATGCCCTCCGTCCGCGCACGCGCGATCGAGTGACGACGGTCGTGCGCGCGCGAGAAGATGTCTTTGCAAAGGTTTTTTTCTCCCTCTCGAGCTCGCGAAGACGAAGACGAAGAGAACGAAGAGAACGAAGAGAGAATAAGATGCGATGCGTTCGTACAATGAGCGTGCGCGATACGAAGAACTACTAAAGCGAAACGATCGTGTCTTTGTTTCCGTGCGGCGCGGCGGCGGCGGCATGCGCGCGTCCGCGCGATGGCGTCGTTCGGCGCGAATAATCAAATCAATCGCCGCCGCGCCCCTCGACCGCGCGCAGGCGCGTCTCGAATTCCCGCAACCACTCGACATCCATCGGTTTCAGACGAACCCCCGCGTGTCCACGCGGGTACCGTCGATTCAGCGACGCGACGGCGTCCTCCACGTCGCGTCGTTCGCTATACATGAGATAGGCGACGGCGACGCTCGGCGCGCGCGACGAGCCGCTCATGCAATACACCAAGACGCGTCTCGGCGCGCCGGCTTCGTCGGCGCGTCTCGAGCGCGCGTGGAGGTCAGCCAGTATCTTCACCGTCGCTAGTAAATCAACTTTTAATCCATCGTCTCCGCACGTGGGGACGGTGAAGACGTCTATGTTTCTACTGCTACAGCACGGCGTACAGCTCGGCACCGCCTACGAAGGAGGAGCGAAAACGCGCGTCTCCGTCAGTCTCTCTCTCTCTCTCGCGTCCCTCTCACGCGCGTCTCTCTCACGCGCGATGACATCTCGCGTAAAACACGATACAATGGATTTTAGGTCCTCGCATTCGCGCATACGCGCGCCGAGACGTCACCATCCCCCCTCTCGCTCCTACGAGCGCGAGGGGGCCGCGCGCCGCCGCCGCGCGTCGCCCGCCTCTCGACCCATCCCTCTCCTCACGCCCTCACACCGCCGACATCGCGCGCGCGCGCATCGCATCGCATCTCACGCGCGCGTTTCACCCCCACTTACGTTCACCACCGTGCGTATACCGCACGCCAATAACACCTCCTCTCGACACGTGTGCTCGAACGCCCCCAGACACAAAAACTTGTCGATCACTTCGATGATGGGGTCGCCTCGTCGTCCATTTCGTCGATTCGCCGACGCCGAGGACGCGTCGCACGCGCGTTCGCGCCGTTCGCGGTGGTGTCCACACGTCGCGCACGTCGTCCCCGGCGCGTGGTCGTGTCCACACGCGCGACACGAGACGTCATCGTCCAAGTTTCGGTCGCGTCGGTTCGCGCGCTCGCGCGCGTCGTCGTCGCTCGACGTCGGCATGGACGACGATCGGCGACGGGTGACGACGACGACGATGGACGATGGACGTCGACGGCGATGGAGGTGGACGACGTGGTGGACGCGCGCGCGCGGTTGTGACGCCCAGAGGTGGGCGCGAGAGGGGGTATGAGGGACTCGCG